>JGI24915J38486_100622_pt1 | contig 32472 bp, 30 predicted proteins | sample LinPfosmplate3_FD_38486 | JGI IMG/M metagenome (IMG submission 38486)
TACTAAAGAAATCAACTTCTTTTGCTAGGTCGTCTGCTACCATGGCGGCAGATGGCACTTCAATCATAATCCCAATTTCTATTTTTTCATCGAAATCAATTCCTTTTTGATTCAACTCTTCCATTACCTCCTTTACAATATCCTTTGCCTTTCGCAGCTCTTGTAAAGAAGAGATTAATGGGAACATAATTTTTGCGTTACCCAGTGCAGAGGCTCTTAAGATAGCCCTAAGCTGTGTTTTAAAGATGTCCGGGTGTTCCAGGCAGTAACGAATAGATCTGCAGCCTAAGAAAGGGTTGAGTTCTGTATTGCTGTTTGCAGGGAAGAATTTATCTCCGCCTAAATCAACGGTTCTGATAATTAACGGTTTGCTTCCCAACTCTTGAACTGCCTGTGCATAGGCTTTAAAATGTTCCTCTTCTGTCGGTGATTCATTGCTGCCGAGAAATAGGAATTCTGTTCTATACAAGCCTATGCCGGTAGCACCCTGATTTAAGTTTGGGATAATATCACGAGGGAATTCGATATTACCTAATATCGAAATTTCCCTGCCATCCAAGGTTACGGCTGGTAAATCTTTGAGTTCAGAGGTAATTCTTTCTTCGAAGACATGGAAGTCTTTTTCTATTAGTTGATATTCTTTGATGGTTGTTTCGTCCGGCCTTACAATCACATCTCCCCTGTTTCCATCTATAATAATACGGTCTCCGCCAAATATATCAACTGTTGCTGTTTCCAAGCCAACTACGGCAGGTATTCCCAAAGCTCTGGCGACAATTGCAGCATGTGAATTCCTGCTGCCAAGGTCAGTTACAAACCCACGTACTTTTGTGGTATCTAAAGATGCTATTTGAGAAGGGCTGAGATCATGTGCAACAACGACAACTTCTTTTGTAAGGTTCTTTAGCTCTTCCCTTTTCTCTCCCAATAAATTCCTTAAGAGTCTTTTTTCTATATCATATATATCCGCAACTCTTGCAGAGAGATAAGGATCGTCAACAGTTTCAAATTTTTTAATATATACACGCAAGACTAATGAGACTGCATATTCCGCGCTGAATTTGTGTTCTTCTACTTTTTTGCTAAATTCACGCAGTAACAGTTCGTCTTGAAGCATTAATTTGTGGGTTGCAAAGATAGAGGCAATTTGTGAACCTAAATTTTCTGAAACACGATTCTCAAGCTTCTCGATCTCTTTCCATGCTGCTGTTGTTGCTTCTTCCAGTCTGGATATTTCTTTGGGAATTTCATCTTCTTTGATAAGGTGGCGTGGTATTCGATAGCCTTCGCTCTCTAGAATGAATGCGTCTTTTATTACTACACCCGGAGACACAGCAATGCCTTTTCTCGTTTCCATGCTGTCCTCGTCAAATCCGTCATTCACAAGGCCTTCTAACGCGTCCAGGGCAATTTCATTATCTTCCCCATCTGCGGTTATTAATAATTCGGTTCCTCTCTTTGCGCCCAGTGTTAGAAGGTCAATAATACTTTTTCCGTTTATTTCCTCTTTATTTGCTGTTTTGACGAAGATCTCTGAGTTGAATTTACTAGCCACTTCTGCAAAACGTGTCGCAGGCCTTGCGTGTAGTCCATTTGCATTTATTATCTTTGTCCTGCGTTTTATAAGCATTGGTTGGTTTGGTTAATAGTTGAATTGTATTATTCAGACTTTGCCTCATCGACTTCCTTTAAGATGTCTACCATTTCTATTTTATCAGATGCGTTTTTTACGAAATTACGAAAATCAGAGTTTCTAATTACAGATGAAATTTTTTCCAGGGCGGCGAGATGTACATCTGTTGAATCATTTGGTGATAGTAACAGAAAGAACAGGTAAACAGGTTCGCCGTCAAGTGCATCAAATTCAACACCTTTCAACGAACGAGCAAATGCGCCTGTTATTTTTGTAATACTCTTGTGCTTTGTATGAGGTACCGCAACTCCTTTACCTATTCCTGTGCTTCCTACTTTTTCTCTCTTTATGAGCGCACTCATTATATCGTCTAATTCACCTTCGTTAATCTTGTTCATATCTCTCAATACGTTAACCATTTCCCGTATGACAGATTCTTTATCAGTGGACTGCAAATCGTCTATTACGGCTTCTTCCTCAATAAAATCGATTATTTTCATTAGCTTTCTTTGTGAAAAAAAATAATTTAAAAAATAAAACCCGAATTCAATAATAAAGCACTTAAAAAATGTAATTACTTCAACAGGTTACATATCAGTTAGTAAAATAACCTACTCCTCCTCATCGTCTTCAACTGGGGCTTCTTCTTTTTTATTTCTTCTTGGTTCTGTCTGTTTCTCTTTCTGCTTGATAATTTGTTTTTCCAGTTTGTCCATTACAAGGTCGATAGCGGCATACATATCTGCATCTGTCACTTCTGCAACAAGTGTTGCTCCTGCCGCGGAACATATCGCTTCTACAATATTATTTACGCCTTCTATTTTTAGAGTAAATTGTACCTTGGTTATTTTTGCTGAATATTTAGTAAGTTTTGAGGCTTTCTTATTTATGTAGCTCTTGATCGCTTCTGTAGCGTCCAGATGCCTTGAGTGTATGATTATCTCCAAATCTTGTTTCCTTTCTTACTAACTAAATACTGTCTAATAATTTTTTGCTATGATTAAGCAAAAAGCCAAGGATTAATGATACTTTTTTTATTTAATGTAGTCAAGCGATTAATGGCAGTTTTGTTAAGGCTAATATTAGTAATGCTTTATGTGGAGAGTTGCGAAAGTTTGTACTATTGGCTTAACAGTATGTAGTTACATCCTTGATCTTGCAAGTGCAATGAGGAAAACTTTATTTGTTCCTGCATTTTTCAGGCTTTTTGCGCATTCTGAGGCGGTCATTCCTGTCGTTAAAACATCGTCTACCAGAAGAATGTTTTTTTGATAGAACAACCTTGGGTTTTTGACCTTAAAAGCACCTTTAACATTTTCCTGTCGCTGTGTACGTGAGAGCTGAGTTTGTGATAGTGTGTTTTTGGATCGAAACAGATTGTTTGTAGAAATTGGTATGGACAATTCATTGGAGATTTTTTTTGCCATTAGCTCAGACTGGTTGAACCCCCTCTCCTGCTTCTTTTTCCAGTGAAGGGGAACTGGTACAACAGAGTCTATTTCACCAATAGTTTTTTTGTGTAAGTGGTTTATTAGTAGCGATCCTAATGGTGTTGCCAGGCATATATGTTTTTTATATTTGAACTGATGAATAAGGGTTTTGACAGGTTCTATGTTATCAGATACAAAAAAACACTTTTCAAATCTTAAATTAGTGTTTTTGCACTCAGGGCATCCTTTACTGGAAGAAGCGATACCTAGTCCCGTTTTCAGGCCACACTTGCTGCAGCGCTTTGTTTCAGTTGCTTCTATTATTTCCAGGCAGCTTTCACATACATAGGTGTTTTGTTCCTCATGGAGGCTCTTGTCACAGGCAAAACAGTGACGCGGGTACAAAACATCTAAAAACCCGAGGAATATATCGCGTATTGCTGATACCAAAAATACTTTATTTTCTTGATGCAAATCTGGCATGATTTGTATAATACCCCAAGTTTTGGTTTTTCAAACAAAATTTTGCTACAAACCCAATTACTGAATTAGTCCTGATATGTGGAATTTCAACAATATTTCAAAAAAAATCCTTATCTTTGTGGCGGTTTCTTGCCTGTTTATCGGCTGTTCGCGCAGGGACGATGATCACTACAACAGATTGGGGGTTAACTACCTTAATAATGGACAGCATAATTATGCAATTGATGCTTTCAAAAAGGCAGTTAATCTCAATCCTTCTGGCGTGGAGGCCCATTTTAATCTGGGTCGTGCATATAAAAGGAAGAGTATGGATGAACAGGCCAAGTCTGAATTTTCCATTTCCCACAGGCTTAATCCAAATAAATATAATGAATACGTAAAAAAATACAGAGAAAAAATAGACTATGAGATTACCGATACAAAGAATTACAGTGAACTAGGAAGTGCTTACGCTGAGAAGGGAATGATCGACGATGCGATTAATGCCTATAAAAAGTCAATTGAGATAGAACCGGATAATGCACGTGCGCACTACAGCCTCGGAACGTTGTATTCGATGAAAGGGAAGTATAGTGATGCTGCAGACGAGTTCTGGATGGCAGTAGAAATTAACCCAAAAATGTCAGAGGCCCACTATAATCTTGGTTTGTCCTATTTCAGGCAGGGAATGTTTGATAAGTCCATAACGGAATACCAGACTACGTTAACGCTTCTTCCCAAGACGCAGAAGAGAAAGAGGGCTGGTGTTCATTATAAACTTGGAATGGCTTACGAGGGCAATAAGGTGTTCAATGACGCAATGCACGAATTAGAAAAAGCAATTGAGTTAATGCCTAAAGACGCCAGGATTCACCATCAGCTTAGCGTGGTCTACAAAAAAGCCGGTTTATTCAAAAAAGCGAAGAAGGAAGCAAGGATATATGAGAAATTGAGGAAAGGTAAGAGCCTCCATTGATGATTAATTCAATATACTCGAAAGCCTAGCGAGATTAACATCATTCCTGCACTATCACAAAGTCAACTTCTCTTTTTAGCAGGTCAATTTTTGTAATCTTGACATTGACTACATCTCCAAAGCTATAGACCTTGCCATTTCTCGATCCGATCAGAGAAAGCTTTTTCTTGTCAAGTTCGTAGAAATCATCTGTGAGAGTTCTTATATGGACAAGGCCGTCCAGTTGGAACTCATCAATTTGTACAAAGAGTCCATATTCCTGGATACCGGTAATAATACCTACCATTATCTTGTCTGCATGTTCTTCCATGTGTCTGAGCAGCTTGAGTTTTATTATTTCACGTTCTGCCTCTTGTGCTCTTTTCTCGGTAGCGCAACAATGTTTTGCCCAACCCGTGATTTTCTCATTCCAGGAGGCTTTAACATTTTTGGACTTTAGTTGGCCTTGGAAGAACAGGTCTAGAAGTCGGTGTACAATCAGATCAGGATAACGGCGTATAGGGGATGTAAAGTGCGCGTAGTGTTCCAGTCCAAGCGCAAAATGCGATGTCTCGGTAGTAGAGTACTCGGCTTTCTTCATTGATCTGAGCAACATCAGGTTAATTATGTAGCTTTCAGGATGGTCAGATATTTCATCAAGAAAAGTCTGTAGTCTTTTTTTGTTAAAGGGGTCTATCCTCTTATTCTTGCAGTTGAAAATAAATTCGGCAAAATCATGCATCTCGTCTTCATCAGGTTCAGGGTGGCTTCTGCATACCGAAGGGAGGTTTTGCTGGTGCATAAATGTAGCTGCCGCCTGATTTGCTGCGATCATAAACTCTTCGATAATTATGTGTGAAATATCTCTTGTAGTCTTCTCTATGGTGTCAATCTTGCCGTCTTTGCCAACCCTTATATTAATCTCCGGTAGGTTCAGCTCAAGCGCTCCCTCTTTCATCCGGTTTTTGTAGAGTAGCTTTGCAAGTTTACTTGCTTCAAGCAGAAGGTTTGTTACGGGGTCCGTGTCATCCTCATCGCTTTCCATTAATACCTTCGTAGCAATATGGTAGGTTAGCCTTTTTTTTACATTTATTACAGAATGCTTGATCTCTGAGCTTATCAGTCTGCCATCACTTGAATAGGTAAAAAATATGCTTTTTGTCAGTCTCTCTTCTCCCTCTTTAAGACTGCAAATACCATTTGATAATACTTCGGGAAGCATCGGTATGACGGTGCCGGGAAGATAGACACTGGTGCCTCTCTTTCTTGCTTCTTTATCTACAGAAGAGTCTTCGTTGACATAATAGGAGACATCTGCTATATGCACACCAAGGAGCCAGTTTCCTGTTTTCTCTTTCTTGAGAGAGATTGCATCGTCAAAATCCTTAGCGTCATCAGGGTCTATTGTTATGATCAATTCATCGCGAAGGTCCAGCCTCGCTCCAATTTCGTCAGGGCTAACAGGTTGTTGCAGCTCTATCGTTTCAGCAAGGGTGTTTTTGCTGAATTCAAAAGGGAGCTTAAACTGGTGTATGATGGATTTAATATCAACGGCAGGTTCACCGTCTTTTCCCAAAATCTCAACTATGGTACCTTCCGAGTGGAGGTGCCTGGTTGGCCATTGGTCGATCTTAACGATGACTTTGTCGCCATGTTCTGCTCCTTTTGGATCATCCATTGAAACATAAATGTCTCTGGGTAATTTTGAGTTATCGGGTGCTACATAGTTGAAATGTCTGCTTTTCTTGAGCGTACCAACGATTGTTTCGTTTTCACGGTGTAAAACACGTATTATTTTTCCAACATTACTTTCCTTTTTTCTCTGTCTTCTCCCTTTTTTTCTCTTTTTTGTGGAAGGTAATCTGACAACAACAATGTCACCGTGCATGGCACTTCCCAAACCTTCTGAGTCTACATATATATCATCAGAAATACCCTCCTTTGCGGGAACAACGAATCCAAAACCTTTCTGATTGGCGTCGAGGACGCCTACTAAAAGGTTGGCTTTTTTCGGGTTTGCGTACTGTTCCTTCTTGATTCGTACAATCTCTCCCTTCAGTTCGAGTTCTTTTAAGAGGTCGCAAAATTGCTGAGATTCTGAATCGTCTATCTTGAAGTGTTCGGCAAGGTCTGATGTACTCATAGGGCTGTATCTTCTGCCGCATATGAACTGTGTAATCGTTTTTGAATCAACCATCTTTAACTAATCCTTGATAAAAAAAGGTTTAGGAATATAATTTGTGAAATAACTCAACTCATTGCTCTCTGGACAAAAGGTGCAGAGGATGCAAAAAAACTTACTAAGAGGTTATATACTACAACAAAATTGCCCAATTAAGGTCTTAAAAAAACAATTTTATTAGAAAAGGGAGAGTATGGAAGAAATTTTAGAGATAGCGTCAAAATTAGGCGCTGCCATAGCAAACCACAATAGATATAAAATATTCAAGGAAGCGGAAGAACAGTTAAAAGAAGACGATGAGGCCAGGGGAATCTCAGAGGAGTTGGAAAACCAGAGTAGAAAGGTCCATGAGCTGGAAAAAAACTTAAAGCCCGTTGAGGTTGAGGATAAAAAGAGACTCCAGCAATTAAAGGAAGAAATAGCATCTAATCAATCCATACAGCATTTTCTAAAAGTTCAAACAGATTATGTTGAATTAATGACAAAGGCCAATAAGCGTATAGTAGCTGAATTGGTAGCTGAGAAAGAGTGAGCGTTTATTAAACATACTCATGAGATTTTTTGAATAATTTTCTTTCTAGCATCCTGTTGTAATTTGTCCAATTATCACTGGAATCCTTATCGCTTGAGATTGCCTTGTCAAATGCATGTATTTTTGCATCAATATTGTCCAGGTAGTGAAGCGTAAGGGCCTCTAGTGTCATTGGTAGTTTTGGTGAACCCCATTCATACTCTCCGTGGTGACTCAAAATCAAGTGCCTTAGCAGGTCTAACAATGTCTTAGGGAAGTCGTCTATCTGTTTGGCTTTCTCTTCAACCATGAGCACGCCGGATATCAGGTGTCCTATAAGCTGGCCTTCGTCTGAATAATGAAAGCTTTTCTCGTAACAAAGCTCACTGATCTTGCCAATGTCGTGAAGTACTATCCCGCAGATCAGCAAGTCCCTGTTTAAACCTGGATATAGTGGCGCAATCAGGTCTCCCAGCTTTGCAACTGACAGGGTGTGTTCTAGTAAACCTCCCAGGAAAGCATGGTGGTACTGTACAGCAGCCGGTGCCGAGCAGAAACCTTTGCAAAAATCCTTGTCGTTGAAGAAAAAATTAAGAAGGCTATTTAGATGAGGTTGTTTGATTGAGCTGGCTATCTGTTTTAGCTCAGCAAACATCTTGTCTACATCTTGTTCTGTGCCTGGTAGGTAATCTTCAAGTTTTATGTCATCCTGGCTTGTCTTTGAGATCTGTTTTACAATTAACTGTATCTTGTTCTGGTAAATCTCAGTTCTGCCCTTGATTTTTAAGAATGTATCATCGCCGAGCGATTCAAAGAATGGTGCACTCGCGTCCCACATCCTTGCATCAATCATTCCCGTGCGATCTGACAGCTGTGCCTGTATGTATAGGCTTCCGTTCTTTGTGGTTCTTAAATCTTTGTTCTGGACTAAAAAAACTTCGTCAATTGTGGCTCCACCATTCAGTTCTGATATAAACTTTCTTGGCATTTTGCACCTCCGGCAAATTCATTTTGATGAGGGTAACAGGTCCTATTTTGTATTGTCTGCCTGTAAGATTTGTCATGTAGAAAGTGGTGGATAAATTTCATGTGCATCCACTTTTTGTGATTTTACGTGCCTTTTTTTTAAAGTCAAGACAATATGCAGTTTGGTACTTGAATGAAGTAGTGCAATGTTGACATCTGCAATAATTGAGTTTATAAACTAACATCAGTCCGGTGTTTTACTATTTTTAAGAAAGTATTATGAGAGAAACAGTAGAAATATACGTAATGGGTATTTGGGTGTGAAGGCGAAAGATTCCGTACAAAAAGGGGGGATTTACAATCTCATTATAAACCTGCCGAAAAAAAAAGAAATCAAGGTTGGTCGGCTTGGTACATTTGATTTTCCTAAAGGTTATTACGTGTACACGGGAAGTGCTCAAAATGGCCTTGATAAAAGGATAAACAGGCACCTTTCAAGCAATAAGAAGTTTCATTGGCACATCGATTATCTATTGTCTCATGCGAAGGTTACAAGGGTGGTCAGATATGTTGGTAGAAAGGATGAGTGTGAATTAAACAGTGTGACAGGGCATAGTGCCGGTGCAATCCAAATTGTGAAAAAGTTTGGTTCTTCAGACTGCAGGTGTGAAACACATCTGTACTATTTTGAGAGTCTTCCATCACATTTTCCCGAATCATGTTGAATGAATATCTATTTTAATTTAATCAAATAGTCTGAATCTTACTATACAGTACAGAGCAACAACGCCATCTTTCCATCCTATCTTCTTGCCTTCATCGTAATCCCTTCCGCTGTATGATATTGGTAGCTCGTATATTATACATTTTCTTTTCGCCAGTTTTGCAGTTATTTCAGGCTCAAAACCAAAGCGGTTTGATTTGATATTAATATCCTTTATTATTTCTGTTTTAAAGACCTTGTAGCATGTTTCCATATCTGTCAATATAAGATTTGTCAACATATTTGATAGTGTAGTTAGTATTTTGTTGCCAACATAGTGCCAGAAGAACGATACTCTGTGTGGTCCTCCCAGAAAGCGAGATCCGTATACGACATCGGCTCTTCCGTCTACGATTGGCTCAATCAGCTTTGAATATTCTTTAGGATTGTATTCCAGATCTGCGTCCTGGATTATAACGATATCTCCCGTAGCATGTTGAAACCCGGTTCTCAATGAAGCGCCCTTGCCTTTGTTCTTTTCATGAAACAGCTTCTTAATGTTGTGTCCGCTTATTTTGTCTATTTTATCTTTTGTTCCGTCATTTGAACAATCGTCTACTATGATTATTTCCTTCTCAAACTCGACATCTTGTACCCTTTTTACGATTTCATCTATGGTGTCTTTCTCGTTATATACAGGAATAACTATTGATAGTTTAGGTTCGTTTTGCATATGTAATTTTCAGGTATTTACTTAAAGTTGGGGTAAGCTTAAATCAAAATGGAGTATATTGTCAATGAAATAAATCAGGGAGATGGTATTGCCAGCCCTTTACAAAAACCTTGAATATAAAAGGTGTTTTTGATACCATTTTTCATCATTAAGTCGAAAGCTAGGTTAAGTAGTATTCAAAAGGATTTTAAACGATGGTGATTATTAAGGTGTTTTATACGGTGTATGCGTGGATAGTGAATGTTGCGCTGTGGTCTGCCGGTTATATCGTTTCTATTGCCTCTACAATCGGTATTAAAGATAAAGAGGATAAATATAACTCTATAGAACGAATATTTACAAAGATATCCTTCCGGCTTTTAGGAATAAATTTTGATGTAAAGGGTCTTGAAAATATTCCTGATAACGAGCCGGTAATATTTGTTTCGAATCATCAGAGTTTAATAGACATAAAGCTCTCAATAGCCGCTATCCCCAAAAATTTCAGCTTTATTTCCAAGGATATTCTTTTCAAAATACCAATACTTGGAAAATATATGAGAACTTCAGGTCATATTGGCATTCGTAGAAGTGATGAGAGAAATGCCTACGGAACCTTGAATGAAGTTGTAAAGAAGCTTGATGACGGCAAATCAATAATCTTTTTTCCTGAGGGCACAAGAAGTGAAAGTGGAGAGCTTGGAAAGTTTAAGAGGGGCATCTCAATGATTATCCTGAAGTCGGGTAGAAAGGTAATTCCAACGGCTATCATGGGAAGTAGAGAGTATTTGCCGAAAAGCAGTATTCTTAGTAATCCCGGACACAGGGATATCTGTTTTAGATTTGGTAAACCGATTGAATTCCCGAAAGTGGAGACAGAAGATCGGGAACTGTCAGTGGATGTAGTGGCAAGAGTAAGGTCCGAAGTCTCAAAACTTCTTTATAACTAATGGAAATATAATGAGTACTCAACAAATAGCACTGTTCGCCGCAGCCGCGGTGGCCATATGGGTATATATGGATGCGAAGAAGAATAATTACAGCACGCAAATGTCTATTGGATGGATGCTAGGCGTTTTCATGCTTATGATAGTATTTCTGCCTTTCTATCTAGTTGTTAAAGCAAAGCGCGCAAAACGTCCGGTAGTGTCAACGGCCTGTGAGCATTGCAGTAAAGTCTATTTCGGTAGTCCAAATTACTGCCCACACTGTGGGCACTTGGTTCGCAAAGTATAGTAAACAAGGGGTTTATGGTGAAAGAAAGAATAACAAAAGAGATAAACGATGCAATGAAGTCCGGAGATAAGCTAAGAGTGTCCGTGCTGAGGATGGTACTTGCCGATATCATAAATATTGAAAAGTCCGGTAAAGACTTTAAGCACATTGATATTATAAGAGGATACGCAAAGAAACTAAAAAAAGCCATTGAAGAATACAAGCGTTTACATCTTCAAGATAAGATAGTTTCTTTCAATGAAGAGCTGAAGATAGTTGAAGAATTTCTGCCCAAACAGATGTCAGATGAAGAACTCAAAAAGGTAGTAATCGAACTACTGGATTCAGAAAAACCTGGAGATATGGGAACGGCAATGAAGCTTGTTATGGGTAAATATAAAGAGGTTGCTGATGGCAAAAAAGTTCAGGCATTGGTAAAGGAAGTATTTTCAAAAGGATAGTACTGCCTTCTGTCAAAAAGATCCTCCTCTAAGCCCGGCCATAGGCATGGGGAGCATGCCATTGTTGTAAAATCTTTACGTATCAACATCGAGTTTTTTGCATTCCTAAAAAAGGTTGTTATTTTTACTATTGCAACATCTTCGCCGTTTTTTTTGTAAAATTTTTTTTTTAAATAAAATAATAATATTTTTTGTAATTTTTATTTTCCTCATTATTTCTGCAATTCCTTTGTGTTTTTATTTCCACTGCATCATTTGCATTTTTAAAAAAAGGCTACCATACTTTGGTTGCTTCAAATCATTTCTGCCGGTCCTATGAACTCCACCATTGCCCATTAATGCTTGATAGTGATTGTATGAGAAGTTTGCCGGGCCTGCACGTGCCGCATGTGATTTTTGCCAATTGTGCATGTGTGGGATTGCTGGTAGCAGCAGTGGGGATATTGGAAAAAAAAATTTATTTTTATTCTCATGTGTAGAAGGGGTCAGCTTGGTCATGGAGGTCTGTTCTTAGTAAGATTATATATTTACGGCTTCTGGAGTCTCCCAGGTTAATGGCTATATCTAATTGCTGAAAATTTCAAGCTGTATTTTTTAGAGTGAGAGTGTGAGGTTGGCTTCAAGACTGATGTTCTTTTGTGGGATTTGTTTTCTGAGTTGTTGGGGGCAATGGTGCAGTGAGGTTCGGCGTCGACAGGCATGGAGTCTAAACGGAATTTTACTATTCGTTTCTTTGGAGTCATTTCTTTTGCTACTGTTTTTTTGTTATAAGGGGTTTTCTGGGAGGAGGATTTCTGCTCTTTTTGCATTAGTTGATTCTGCCAAAGTGTAATTTAGCTACACAAGATATGTTGCTGTTTTTTTGGCAATATACAAAATATGGCATTTTTTTGCTTGACAATGTATGGTGATTTGTTAAATTACGCGCGCAGGTAAACTAGTGGTAAAAATAAAAAATTATTTAATTCTCTGGCAGATTAAGTGGCCAGGGAGTGCCTGGTAGTTTTTGTTGTGTAATTATTTTTTAAATTTATATTTTGGATTTGAGAGGGGGTGTCAAATGGCAGTAAAGAAAGCATCTAAGAAAAAGGTAGTGGCTAAAAAGAAACCGGCAGCAAAGAAAAAGGTAGTGGCTAAAAAGAAACCGGCAGCAAAGAAAAAGGTAGTGGCTAAAAAGAAACCGGCAACAAAGAAAAAGGTAGTGGCTAAAAAGAAACCGGCAGCAAAGAAAAAGGTAGTGGCTAAAAAGAAACCGGCAGCAAAGAAAAAGGTAGTGGCTAAAAAGAAACCGGCAGCTAAGAAAAAGGTAGTGGCTAAAAAGAAACCGGCAGCAAAGAAGAAGGTAGCGGCTAAAAAGAAACCGGCAGCAAAGAAAAAGGTAGCGGCTAAGAAGAAACCGGCAGCTAAGAGAAGGTAGGCATTAAAAAAAAATTAAGATTTAAGGAGGCATTGTGAAGTATATTTACACATCGCCAGATTGTCCGAAGTGTGACGCATTAAAGGATCGCTACAAAGCGCAAAATACAGAATATGTTGAGAGAGATGCGGATAGACTTAAAAATCCTGCGCAAGATCGAGACGATATTGATGTGGAGGCGTTTGTACAGCTTTCAATGCAAAACATGGTTCTACCCGTAGAAATAGAAAAATAGAAATAAATACCCGCCTCTTTTTAAGAATTTTCTACTGAGTTTGCTTTCGGGAAGGAATAGTATAAGTGTGTTAGGAGGCTACAATATTAACATGCAGTCTCCATAGCTATAGAACCTATAGTTAAGGCTTATGGCTTCTTCGTAAGAGGTAGCGATGTTTTCCCGACCTGCAAAGGCAGATGCAAGTAGAATTAGCGTTGACCTCTGCAAGTGGAAGTTAGTTATTAATGAGTCAGTGAGTTTAAACTTGTATGGTGGATATATAAACAAATTAGTCCACCCTGAACTTTTTCCTGTTGTGTTATTTTTTGCTATTGTTTCCAGGACTCTGCATGTTGATGTTCCTGTGGCAAAAATTTTCTTCCCAAGCGATTTTGCCTTATTTATCGTATCGGTAGTCTCTTCAGGGATATTATAAAACTCTTTGTGTATAGTATGCTGTCTTAAGTCTTCAGTATGTATGGGTTTGAATGTTCCCAGCCCAACATGTAAAGTTATGTAAACTATCTTAATTCCTTTGCGAGATATCTCTTGCAACAGGTTCGTAGTGAAGTGTAGGCCAGCGGTGGGAGCAGCAATTGCTCCCATTTTTTCTGCATAAATTGTCTGATAGCGTTCATCATCGTGTATTCCTTCTGTTTTGTCGTTTGAATCTCTCTTTATATACGGCGGCAGTGGCATGCGTCCAGAGTTTTTCAGCATTTCTGCAAACTTTCCTTTGTCTTCAACTCTAATTATCCAGCTCCCCGTGTCATTTCGGTATAAAATCTTTCCTTTTACACTGTTATCAAATGTAAGGGATTCATTTTTTTTTAGCCTGCGATTTGATTGTAACAGTACTTCCCATGTGTTTTCTTCAATCTCCCTTATAATAAGGCCTTCTACCCTTCCACCGGTTGTTCTGGTGCCTAGTATCCTTGCAGGGGATACTTTTGTGTCATTCAGGACTAAAACATCTCCACAATTTAAATATTCAACAATTTCATAAAATTTTCTGTGCTCAATTTCAGCGCTTTCCTTGTGAAGTACAAGTAGGCGTGATTCGTCTCTTTTTGTCGTTGGGTATTGCGCAATTAGATGATTCGGAAGATCATAATCATAGCTGCTGATTTTATAGGGATCCGCATTCATAATTTTTTCACTCAAAAATAGTATTTCAGAACAAAAAATTCTTAATGCATTGTTATACAACATGTTGTAGTTTTTTTCAAATAAACATTAAATATAGTAAGGTGTGGGAGATTCCAAATATTAGACACAAAAATAATATTTAAAAAAAACTTGACAACGGTGAGAAATGGTGTATTTTCCACCTAAATGGTGACAGGTGGGTAGGAGTGGGGAATTAAAAATGGCCATATTTACAGGAAAGCATCTACATACTATTGACGAAAAAAATCGATTAGCCATACCTTCATCGATACGAAAATGTATGGACGAAGATACAGAGGGTAATGGGTTTTTTGTAACACCGGGTTTGGATAAATGCCTTGCACTTTATACGCCCCTTCATTTCAAAGCAATCTCAGAAAAATACAACGAACAAGCATCTACAAATAGAAAAGCACGGAATTTCCAGCGCCATTTCTTTTCAAATTCAAAAAAAGTTGACTGCGACAAACAGGGAAGAATTAACATTCATCCACAACATATAGACTATGCCGGTCTTAAAAAGGAAGTCACTATTGTTGGAGTAATGGACAGGATAGAGATATGGGATTTACAATCCTGGAATGAAGTTGAAGCAGGTAACAGTGACAATTTTGAAAATGACGCAGAGGATCTATTCCGCTTAGGATCTATCCCTGGTTAATAACAAGATAAAGAAGTTTTACAGGATGTTGGCAATGGAAAAAATGTTAATCAATGGTTTCTCCAGATAGTGATCTTTCACCGCATAGACCGGTTATGCTTGATGAGGTTATAGATTTCATTAAGCCAGGTAAGGGTGACATCATTGTTGATGCAACAATTGGTGCTGGAGGGCACAGTTGTGAGATATTGAAGAAGATACAACCTGACGGACTTCTTATTGGAATAGATAAGGATGCTGAAATACTGAAGATAGCCAGTAAGTTTTTGTCAAAGATAAGCGACAGTTATAAATTGTATCAAGCTGATTTCGTAAATTTAGGTTGTATTCTTGAAAGGTTAAAAATTAGTAAGGTCAATGGTATTCTACTTGACCTCGGAGTTTCTTCGTTGCAATTGGATTCTCTGGACCGTGGTTTTAGTTTTAGCAAAGAAGGGCCTTTAGATATGAGAATGGATAGAACACAGGGTATAACCGCAGAAGATTTGCTAAAAAGACTTTCTGAAAGAGATATGGCAGATATTTTCTGGAAATACGGTGAGGAGAGGAAATCCAGACGTGTTGCCAAGGCAATCATGCAGGAACGAAAAAATGGAGTAGCAATAAAAACAACAACACAATTGGCAAAAATTGCTGAAAGAGCTCTATATGTACCAAGCAAGTATTCAAAGAAAAGAAAAATCCACCCTGCTACTCGTATATTTCAGGCATTACGAATAGCGGTAAATGATGAGTTAAAAAGCGTGGAACAATTTTTAGATGATGCATGTGGGTTTTTGGCTGATGGTTCAAGGATTGTAGTAATGTCATTTCATTCTCTTGAGGATCGTTTGGTCAAGAGGGCCTTCCGTGAGGGGAAAAATACATCTCTACTGGAGATTCTGACAAAAAAACCTCTTATTCCTTGTGATTCGGAGATCAGAGAAAATGTTAGATCCAGAAGTGCTAAACTTCGAGCAGCAGAAAGGACATACTTATGAAAGTTTTCAGATACGGATGTATACTCGTCGTCATTTTAATTATGGCTATCTTTACTATGACGGAAGGTTCAAGAAAAATACAGATTGGCTACGATATTACAAGGATGGAACATGAGCTGGCGAGGTTGTCAGAGGAGAGCAAAAAGTTAGATTTCAAATCAGGCAAACTGAAAAAATCTGAAAAGATCTCTATGAAGATAAAAGATATGAAACTTGATTTAAGTGTTCAGGGCAAAGAGGACATAGCAGTTGCAAAAAAATCGCACAACCATATGGATAAGAAGCTGGGAAGCAAGATAGAAGCTTAAGTAGTTCAACTTTCTAACTAATCAGTTGTAAAAAAAGTGATGCTAAATACAAAAACAGTTTCAAAGGGTCATAAAATAAGGGCAAACATCTTGTGTGTCACTATTCTAATAATTTTTTCAGCCCTTCTATATCAACTGGTTCGTATACAGATTATTGATCACAAAAAATATACTTCTCTAGCCTTCTCTCAACAATGCAAAAAACAGGATATCCCCACAAGAAGGGGGCTTATTTTTGATAGAAGTGGTTTGAAGCTGGCAGAATCAATTCAGGTAGGTTCAGTCTTTGCAGATCCTTTTTTCATAAAGGACAAAAAGAAGACTTCAAATATTCTGTCTGATGTGTTGGGCTTAAATAAAGCAAAGGTTGCTAAGCTGTTAAACAAGAAGAAGAGATTTGTCTGGATAAAAAGAAGAATATCAGATGAACAGGAAGAGGCATTAAGACAGTTACGGCTTAAAGGTATAAGTATAAGGCACGAGTACAAACGGGTATATCCGTATGATAAGTTGTGTTCACAGGTCCTGGGTTTTACTGATATAGATGAAAAAGGGTTGGGAGGTATTGAAAGCTCGCTCAATCAGTTTATTTCAGGAAGCAATGGTTCCAAGGTAGTAGAAAAAGATGGTCGTCAGCATCAATTTTCTACATTAAAAGAAGAGACGGTCTCTGCGAAATACGGTGATAGTGTCTTCTTGACTATTGATTGTAAAATCCAGTCTATAGTTGAGGAAGAACTTGAGAAGGCATGTTTGAAGTGGAATCCTAATTCGGGAATTGCGATAGCAATGAATCCTTCTACGGGAGAGGTATTAGCTATGGCTAATTACCCTACATTTAATCCTAATTTTGTTCGAGATTCCAATGTAGAACAGAGGCGTAACAGGGCAATTACAGATTGTTTTGAACCCGGTTCATTGATTAAGCCATTAATTATAAGTAGTGCACTGGATAACGGCTTGGTGAAAGAGGATGAAACTATTTTCTGTTATAACGGTGCCTATAAAGTCAATGGTGGAAGAAGGGTAATCAGAGATTCCCATTCACATGGTGATTTAAGTGTATCTGATATCGTTGTTCATTCAAGCAATATCGGAATGGCACAATTAGGGCAGAGGATAAAAAAACGCAGATTACATGGATATTTGAAGGATTTTGCATTTGGTGAAAAAACAGGAATACAATTACCCGGAGAAGTCAGAGGTATTGTGAGGCCTCTTAAACTCTGGTCCGTTGATTCAGAAATTTCTATTTCATTCGGGTATGAGACCGCAGTTACACCGATACAGATGGTGACAGCCTTCTGCTCAATTGCTAATGGCGGAACATTGTTGAAACCACGAATAATCAGCAAGATAACAGACTATTCAGGGAAAAGAGTAAAAAAAAGATACGAAGCACCTGAACGAATCAGAAGGGTAGTTTCTCCAAAGATTGCGAGGGAAGTAATGGCTCCAATTCTGGAGGACGTTGTAAAAGAAGGTACTGGTAAACGGGCAATGCTTTTTACGCACAGGGTTGCCGGTAAAACTGGTACGGCTAAGAAATTAAAAATGGTCGGTAATAAAATGAAATATTCTAATAAATATATTGGTTCGTTCGTAGGATTTGCACCGGTGGACGAACCTAAGATCTGTGTTTTAGTATCTTTGAATGAACCCAAAAATGGTGCTTATTACGGAGGTACAGTAGCCGCACCCGCAGTAGGGAATATTATAGAAAGAACGCTTGGTTATATGGAATTTGGTCCGCAATATGTGCAGATAGCTCAAAGATAATTTAGTGGGGAGAAATTATATAACTTATTACGAAGGGAGGTGGTTAATGGAAAAAAATGCTGGAAGGTAGGTACATCAGTGGGTGATGTATTGATACCCTATGCTGCCTCAAAATTTTGAGGACAGTATAGGGTATCGTATTTAATTTTTAAACATTTTGAAAGGATAGTGAATAGACCAATGACTACAAAAGAATTGGAAAAACATAATTTTCTTACCTGGTGTAAATATGCCGATGCAAAAGAGCTCGAAGATGCTAAAGGGAAAAACCATGATATGTGGGACAGACTGTATAGTGAATATTCAAACGAAATAGAAGTGATAAACAAAACAAAGCAACTATACGAATCCGTCGCACAACATGAAATAGGCATACAGAAATTTGATCTCTCTTTAAAAATTTCAATATAGTGATTATGGTTTTTTAATGAAATTAAGTACGTTAGTTCACCATTTGGAATCAATGGGGACATACAACCTTTGTGATGTTGAGATTACAGGTATTACCAATGATTCAAGAAAGGTGAGACCCGGTTATCTCTATGTTGCAATTAAGGGCTATAAGGCGGACGGGCATAATTTCATTAAAAAATCTCTTGAATGTGGAGCACAAGCAATCGTAAGTGAAGAAAAGCTTTCTCTAGATACAAGTATTCCTCAAATAGTTGTACGTAACACTAGAAAAGCACTTTCCTCCTTGAGTTGTTGTTTTTATAACAACCCATCTCAAAAAATAAATGTTGTTGGCGTAACGGGTACAAATGGAAAAACGACTACTACATTTCTAACCAAATCTATAATTGAGAAAGCAGGATATGAGGCCGGTTTAATCGGTACGATCAATTATCAAATAGGGAAAAAAATGATAACTGCACAGGAAACAACTCCTGAGTCAGTTGAGCTTCAACGGCTCATTGCAGAAATGGTAGCGGCAAAGATGAAATTTGCAGTTATGGAAGTCTCTTCTCACTCAGCTATTCAGCACAGGATTGAGAATATTGATTTTAAAACAGCTGTTTTTACTAATATAACCACCGAGCATCTGGATTATCATAAAACAATTTCGAATTATATGAATGCAAAGCTTGAGTTGTTTAAGAATTTAAGAAAAGACTCTTTTGCAGTATTAAATGCAGATGACGAGTTTAGTGAATATTTTGCCGATAGAACGAATGCTAAGATCTTATGGTATGGAATAAAGAATGACGCTGATATAAAGGCGGAGATATGTAGAGAATCAACAAGTGATATTATGATCAAGCTAAAATATTCGGGAAAAGAAATAGATATGAAGATGCCTTTTGTGGGTGTACACAATGTCTACAACGTGCTCGCAGCCGTTGCCAGCGCAATCTCACTTGGATTTGAACTTGATGTAATAAAATCAGGCATTGAAACTGCGCCTACAGTACCGGGGAGGTTGGAAAGCGTACCGTGCAACCGGGGTTTTGAGGTTGTTGTTGACTATGCCCATACGCCTCATGCTCTTGAAACGGTACTGCAGGCCCTAAGGAATTTGGTAAAAGGCAGGATACTACTTGTCTTTGGCTGTGGAGGAGATAGGGATAAAGAGAAGCGTCCACTGATGGGCAGAATTGCTGATGAGAAATCTGACATTTTTTGGCTGACAAATGATAACCCGCGTTCAGAGGATCCATTAAATATTATAGATGGCATTAAAGCGGGAATAAAGCCGGGGCGTTCATTTCATACTCAGATAAATAGACATAAAGCAATAGCTGATGCACTTTCTGAGGCAACGGATGGAGACCTTGTTCTTGTTGCTGGAAAGGGACATGAAAAATACCAAATAATTAAAGATACTATAACTCCTTTTGATGACAGAGAGGTAATTAAAGCAATACTTTCAGGAAAAGCTGATAAACATATTATTTAAATAAAAGATAAGCACAAATTTTGTATTCCGATCCTTGCGAGTTATTTAATATTCTTTTTTGAAGGATAAGTAAATGATGACAAAAGGGCTGAAAACAATTACTAGTCTGAATTGTATCTACATAATGTTAAGCTTGTGTGACCTATCATATGCGTTTGGTAATGACCAGTCAGATCCATCAGTACCAGTGCTGGTTCGTTCCGAAGAGGTACGTTCTGATGAATCTGAACTTGCCTGCAGTCGGCTATTATCAGAAAAACATAACTGGGACTACAAATCTGTTCTGGAGGGAATAACATATACAGCCGAATATTTTTGCTCAGATAGTTTTTCAAAACCTGCCTACAAACCTGTTCCGGATGAGTATCCTTGTACTGATAATAATGGAAAGCCACTTGACAACTTCATGTATAAAGATTGGTGTGAAGAAACATTTGACAATGGAAAATACATATATGAAGCATACAAGGATATAGCGTTCAATATAGAATATACTCCGGAACGGCCAAAAACTGATATCTGGCAGACTTCATATGAAACCGGCAAGTTAGAAAAAGGTGATTGTGAGGATGCAGTATTCCTTTTCGTATCACATCTTGTCTCAATGCAGAAAAACACAAAGATTATATGGGGATGGGTAATTGACAAAGACAGCAGAATTGCTAGAGCCCATGTGTGGTCTCAGCTGACAGATAGGGCGGGGGAGCAGTATATAGTAGAAGGTTTTTCAAAAGATTGGGATGGGATAATACCGTTGGAAATTGTTGAAAAAACCGAATTGAGAAAGCCTATATTTACGATTACACACACAGAGTTTTGTAGATTGTCCAGCCTGGTCTCCAAGCCTGATAGCTGGCAGACATACCAATCGTTAATTGATTTATGTACGTCAGCAAATTATATAGAATTTTATTCCAGGAATCTAAACATCTCGCAAGGTAGGAATTCGTACCACAATCCGGATTACGGATTCATTGGTTATCTTCTGGATACTCAAAAGAAGTCATATAAAGATTCCATATCATATAGATATTCAACTATGGATAAAGAGATATCCAGTATCTTGCAAAAGCTTTATGAGCTTTTTACTAGATGTGAAAGGCAAAGAGAAGATTTTGAATCAATCATGTAAGTTGTTTATGGAAATTAGATTAGTATTAACTCTAAAATAAACCTGAATTGCAGTTGATAAAGAAAAATGAATAACATTGAAATTTCTAATGTCTTAAAGGCAATTAATGGGGAGCTGCTACTAGGTGTCTCTGGATTACGTATTACGGGAATATCTACAGACTCAAGATCTATAAAAGAAGGGGAGCTGTTTTTCGCCCTTGAGGGTGAAAATTATAATGGCCATAAATTTATCGATCAAGCTGTTTCTAATGGTGCTGCCGGCGCAGTCATATCAAGTAACAAGGGGGCTGTTTATTCATCACTTTCTGGAGTTAAGAAATGCATCTTGATAGAGGTTGTTGATACTTTAAAGGCCTTAGGTGACCTTGCAAAGTTTTATCGTAAAAGTTTGAGAACTGATTTTGTTGCAGTGACAGGCAGCAATGGCAAAACAACTACAAAAGACATGATTTATCATGTTCTTTGTGATTTTAATAAAGTAACCAGGTCCAGAAAGAGTTTTAATAATTATATCGGAGTGCCGTTAACAATCTTCGAATCCGATTTCACTCAGGATTTTTGTGTTGTCGAAATGGGTACCAATGCCCCGGGAGAGATTAGAAGATTATCTGAAATTATATTTTCAGATTTCACCATTCTCACCAACGTATCTCGCACGCACCTTGAAGGCCTTGGCAGTATAGAGGGTGTTGCAAATGCTAAAGCAGAATTCGTCGAAAATATGGCTGAAGATGGTGTTTTAATCACGAATGCAGACGACGACTGGTGTACTCGGATTGCAAGCCGTTTTGGCGGAAAGGTTATAACTTTTGGTTATAGTAAAAGCGCCGATATAAGAGCGTCAAATGTTAAACGTAGTGATTCAGGTTTCTCCTTTACTGTAAATGACGTTTTCGATTTCAAACTAAATGTACTAGGTAAGCACAATATCTATAACGCAATGGCTGCTATAGCAGTATGTAATGCCGTTGGTATTGGTATGGGAGATATATGCGGTAAACTCATTGACTTTAATCTTCCGCCTATGCGGATGGAGAAACAGGTTTACGGAGATATAGTAGTAATAAACGACGGATATAATTCTAATCCCTCGTCAATGTCTGCCGCATTAGATGAATTTTCACAGTTGGCTACTCCTGGTAGGAAAATACTTGTATGCGGGGATATGCTGGAGTTGGGAAATTATGCGGAAAGCTTGCATAGAGAAGTTGGTGCAAAGGTTGCCAATGCAAATGTTGATATTCTGTGGACAGTCGGCTCCTTTTCCAGATTTGTAGCAGAAGAGGCTATTGCTAATGGTATGTCGGAAGAGAGAATTCGAAGTTGCGACACATCAGAAGAGGCATCATCTCTTGTTGCTTCACAATTAAAAAAAGATGATACAGTCCTTATAAAAGGCTCAAGAGGAATGAAACTTGAGAATGTTGTGCGTCAGATCGAGAGCTGTTTTTTAAAGAAGGATAAAAATAATTCTGCACTACTGAGTCTGGTTTAAAGGCAATGAATTGTTAGGTAGTTTTTTACAGCGTACGGAGAAAATAATTGTTTTATAAATTGATCTATCCCCTTCACGATTACATTCAGGGGTTTGAGATAATAAGGTTTATATCTTTTAGAGCAGGCTTGGCTGCAATAACGGCTTTTTTTATAAGCGTGCTAGTAGGATCACAAATAATAAAGATACTAAAAAAACGTAATGTTTCAGAAGACACATCTAAAACTGATTCTGAGACATTAAAAGACCTTCACAGTGATAAAAAAAACGTGCCCACTATGGGCGGTATTATCATATTGATTGCAATTATTATCTCTACCTTGCTTTGGTGTGATATTTTCAATATATATATTTTACTGGTTCTGTTTACGGCTGTTTGGCTTGGCATTTTAGGTTTCTTTGATGATTATATAAAACTGACACAAAAGCATGCATCAGGTTTAACCAGTGCATCGAAGCTTTTCTTTCAATGCGGACTGGGGTTGATAATTGGCCTGATACTGTACTTTCATTTCAAGGATATTGAAGAAGGAACAAGGCTTGTAATACCATTCTTCAAAGGAGTTAGACCTGATCTTGGCGCATTTTACGTGTTGATGGTTATGTTTTTTGTAGTAGGAATGTCAAATGCAGTCAATATTACAGACGGACTGGACGGGCTGTCAATTGGGTGTACGGTGATCTCTGGTCTGGCCCTTACTTTGATAACCTATATTGTGGGACGTGTAGACTTTAGTGCATACTTAAATGTTCCCTATATTGCAGGCGCTGGTGAATTGAGTATTTTCTGCTCCGCATTGGTGGGCGCCGGATTGGGATTCATGTGGTTTAATTGCTTCCCCGCACAGACATTTATGGGAGATGTAGGTTCACTACCACTGGGAGGTATACTTGGAATTATCGCAATTATTGTGAAACAAGAACTTCTAATCTTTTTTATAGGAAGTATCTTTATTGTAGAAGCCACTTCAGTCTTATTGCAAGTTGGTGTTTACAAAGTCTTTGGTAAGAGATTGTTTCTATGCGCACCCATACATCATCACTTTCAATTTAAAGGTTGGCCGGAAACTAAGGTCACGATGAGATTTTTTATAATTGCGGCAATAATGGCACTTTTTAGTTTGATAACACTGAAATTATGAATGTATTAGGAAATCAACATATATACGGTAAAGAAGCGCACTCCGATAAGGATGGAGGTTGCAGCTTCGGCGCTATACGTAGTTTAGAGCCGGCAAATGTCATAATGTACCTTGTTACAACGTTACTTTTAATAGGGATAATTATGATTTACAGTACGAGTTCTGCAAAAGTAACCAATAGCGCCCATACATTTAACTCTGCTTTTTTAAGGCATATTATGTGGGTGGCCATTGCAATAATAGGCATGTTGGTCACGATGAAGATTGATTATCATTATCTGCAAAAATATAGTACGGCAATTTGTGTCATTGCGCTTGTCGGCCTGATTGTTGTGCTCATTCCGCAAATAGGAACTGTTACTTATGGTGCTCGCAGGTGGGTAAGATTTGGAAGCTATTTTGGATACCAACCATCAGAATTTGCAAAACTTGCAATGATCATTTTCATGTCAGCGTATATTGCAAAAAACCGCGAAAAGATGTCTACTTTTGTAAGAGGTTTTGTGGTTCCGATTGTATTAGTAGGTGCTGTCTCCTTGCTTATTCTAATGGAACCGGATTTTGGTACGGCCATGTTTATATCTATGGTCACATTTGTCTTGCTAATGGTAGGTGGCACCAGGATAGTTTATGTGGTCTTTGCCATGATAGCCTCAATTCCTCATGTCTATCAAATGATGCACAATATTCCGACATATCGATACAACAGGCTGCTGGCGTTTCTTGATCCCTGGAAAGATCCGATGGGAATTGGTTATCAAATAATACAATCATGGATTGCGCTTGGCTCGGGGGGTGTAGCTGGCCTGGGAATGGGAGAGAGCCGACAGAAATTATTTTTCCTACCGATGAGTGATAATGATTTTATCTTCTCAATAATAGGTGAGGAATTCGGCTTTGTTGGGACGACAGGTATTATTCTTATGTTTGCAATATTAACATGGCAGGGCATAAGGGTTTGTAAGGCCACACCGGACTTATTTGGCTTTTTCCTTTCATTAGGTATAACCATATCACTTGCCTTGCAGGCGGCTATTAATATAGCGGTGGTTACCGGCTCTATACCAACAAAGGGGCTTCCATTACCATTTATCAGTACGGGAGGTTCGTCAATACTATTGTCTATGCTGGCGATAGGTATACTTTTAAATATTGCGAAGCAATCAGAAAAAAAAGATGTTTCGGCAATTAATATTGAAAATAATAGGAGTCCGGTCACTTGAAAATTGTATTTGCTGGTGGTGGTACAGGTGGCCATCTAATGGCAGGTTTAAGTATCGCGCAGGAAATATCATGCAGATTTCCAGATGCACGTATAGTTTTTTTCGGTACAAATAAAAAAAACGAGGAAGGATACATAGGAAAGAGCGACTACGAGTTTAAACAGATTGTGGCATGTAAGCTACCATCATTAATTCGGTTACCGCTATTCATCTTTGGCTCTCTAATCGGGATAATACACTCTTTAATTAATCTTGTAAGGATTAAGCCGGATATGATCATTGGGTTGGGTGGATACGGTTCCGTATTACCCGTGCTTGCAGCATATATCACAGGTATTCCAATTGTCTTAATAGAACAAAATGTTATACCAGGAAGGGCCAATCTTAAAATGGCAAGGTGGGTAGATGCTGTTCTGTGTCATTGGGAAGGTTCAAAAAAACGATTTAAACGAGGACACGTTGTTGTTACTGGTGTGCCAATACGGAGTGGAATTATAGAAGAGGAGTCAGAGGGTGGAGATAATCCATTTGGACTTGATATTCAAAAAAAGACATTATTAATAATGGGTGGTAGCCAGGGAGCACAGGCTATAAATAAAGTAATGCTACAAAGCATTCCTAAAATTCAGGCATTAGTTCCTGATTTGCAGATTATACATTTGACAGGAAAGCATGGATATCAGGAAGCAGAAGAGGCTTATAATGACATGGGGATAAGATCTTTTGTTTCTGCATTTTATAATGATATAGGTGCTGCCTATAGATTGTCGGATCTGGTTGTCAGCCGTTCCGGTGCAAATACGCTTGCAGAGATTACGGCCTTAGGTATTCCAGCGATCCTTATACCCTATCCGTACGCTACAGACAACCATCAATACTGGAACGCTTATGAATTATCTAGTGTGGGGGGAGCCATGATCATCAAGCAGGAAGAACTGACGCCTGAAAGAGTTATAAAGCTCGTATCAGACTTGCTCACAAATGATGAAAGTCTAGACAATATGAAGAAAATAAACAAAAGTTTAAGCAAGCCTTTTGCTGCAGAGAGAGTTGTAGATAAGATTTGCCAGATGCTCAAAGAGAAAAAGACGAATAAGAGTCTATTTAGTTTTGCTTGCCCTAGAACTTGAAATGCAGTGAAATCTAAACAAGATTCTTTGTGATAAGAAATGAAACTTATAACAAAAGAATTTAATCAGAAAATAGGTATTCAAAACTATTTAGATCTAATTGATCCTGAAAGCGATATGACAAACAGTACGAAAATGATTAGTGAAATATTCAGGTATGATGTTCCCCTTCAAAAGTATACATCATTCAAAACGGGTGGGGCAGCAGAGATATTTGTGGAGCCGTTAGGTGCTTTAGAGCTTAAGAGGGTACTTCAGTTCTGTAAAGCTGAGCAGAAGAAGATATTTATTTTTGGAAAAGGTACAAACCTTCTTGTTGGCGACAATGGCGTTAAGGGGGTGGTGATACATTTAGGCGGAATAAATTTTAAAAATTTAGAAAGAGATGGTAGGTATGTATTAGCCGGGGGGGGGGTAAATCTTCCAAAACTGATCCGTACTGTAGCCTTAAGTGGATTTGGAGGGCTGGAGGCATTAGCCGGGATTCCTGGCACTGTTGGAGGCGCAGTAATGATGAATGCAGGAGGGAAATACGGTGATATAAGTGACACTATTAGATCTCTAACTACAATGGCGTTCGACGGTACTATCACAAAGTATATGCGTGGAGATGTAGAGTTTGAATACCGTAGGTGTAATCTTAGTGAACAAATAGTTATTGAAGTAGAATTCCAGCTTAACGAATCGAAGATAGAGATCGTTCTGGAAAAAATGGATAAAATTTATAATGAAAAGCAGGAAAGCCAGCCTTTGGGAACATTCAACGCAGGAAGTATATTTAAGAATGCAGCTGAATATAAGGCGGCAGAACTTATTGATAAAGCAAATCTTAAAGGCTTAAAGGTTGGGGGAGCTGTGGTCTCCGAAAAACACGCAAATTTTATAGTTAACACAGGGAATGCTACCAGTACTGATATACTTGACCTGATAAAGATAATCAAAGAAACCATAAAAAAGAAATATGATGTCTCTCTGGAAGAAGAAATACATATTTGGTAATTATTTTCGTATAGAGCAGTAGATTACTTGTGAATATAAAAATGCACAGAGAATACAGAAAAAATTAAAAACCCGAAAAACTTTCAGGGTACAGTCTGTCATTCTCTGTGCATAAAATAATATGGAGGACTATACATATAATGTCTGAGATAAAGGATATATTGGGGATTGTTGTCGCTGACAAAGATGGAATTATAAAGTCAGTCAGTCGCTCTAATGGCAGTTTGCCATCCAGTTTGATTGGAGTTAAGTGGTACGACGCTTTTTCAATACCGGTTAAAGAGGTGCATGTTGTTGAAGAAAGAAGCCCTGAAGTTTTCAGATTAAGTGAATCAGGTGAAAAATTGTCCGTATTTTCATCTTACGATGAGGACGGAAGTGTTCTCGAATATCATATTTTAGTAGAAGAAAATTGCGAAGGAGACAGCTACACACAATCCCTGAATAAAGTATCATGTCTGGGGGAAATTGCTCCCGGGATTGCTCATGAGATTAATAATCCCCTGGCGTATGTTTCTGGATGGTTACAGATGCTCCATGTTGAAACACAAGATACTGATCCTAAAAAAAAGACTTACGAAACGCTTATCAGTGAGTTCGCACGTATCGCCACTTTGTCTAACAGTTTGCTTGAATTTACAAGACAAACACCAATGCCAAAGACAACGTTTGATATAAATCAGGTAGTAGAAGAAGTTATAACTATGATTGGGTATACAATGAAGAATGAAAATATTGAGATAATAGAGACATTGACATTATCTGATATTGTAGTGTACGGAGATAGTAACAGGCTAAAACAGGTTTTTATAAATTTGATGCAAAATGCACGGACTGCCATGCAAGATGGTGGAAATATATATATAAGTACAAATAACTTTCAGAATAACTCTATCTTGATTCAACTTCGTGATTCGGGATGTGGTATGAGCAAGGATCAATTAGGCAAAGCATTTTGTCAGTCTTATACTACTAAAGTCAATGGCAAGGGTTCCGGTTTAGGTCTGTCAGTGAGCAAATCTATCATTAATGAGTTTGGTGGAACTATAGATTTAGATAGTAATATAGACGAAGGAACTGTTGCTTCTATTATATTGCCAAAATGCAGTTGGGATGAACATGTCTCAAATGTCAATAAATAATAAAGTTTTAGCTATATTCAGAGAAGATGAGAATATGAGAGCAGCGGTCAAGCTCTTAGAAACTAGAGGATATGACGTTCTTTGCGAAACAAGTGTATTTCATGCAATTGCCACTGTTACTGAAAGCAAAGTAGAGATCATTATTCTTGATGTAGATGATTTAGGATTAAAAGAGATGGAATTTCTTGATGTTGTGAAAAAGATTAATCCGAATCTATTCATTTTGATTTCATTTTGTAATTCTAATAGGGAAAAAGCAATTAAATATCTCGAAAGGGGAGCAGATTGTTATATTTTGAAGCCTTTCTATATAAGTGAACTGTTTGCCATTGTTCACAAATTTTCAGATAGAATTAGTCAAAACGGAAACTTGATGCAGGAAACATCTGAAACGAACAAAGCGATAGACAATCTTGCTTTAAGAATTGCACATGAAATCAATAATCCATTAACTACTATCAGCGGCCAGTTGCAATTGCGATTATCGCAAATGGAAAATAGCAACCCAGATTATCATGTTTATGAAACTCTTGAGGAAGAAACACAGCGAATTGCTGAAACGGTAAGATCCTTAGTGGCATTTGCTCAGCCGAGAGAACCTGACAAGGAAATTGTAAATTTAAACGATATTCTGAAAGATGTAATTTGCTCATTTAAAGACACAGAGAAAGCAAATGAAGTTCAAATAGTTGAATCTCTTGACAAAGATTTACCTGTGATTATGGCAGATAAGGAACAAGTTTCTTTGGCTTGCAGAAACATCATTGATGATTCAAGAGGGGCCGTAAATGGAAAAGGGAGTTTAGAAATTGTTACTAAAAGAGGAACGAACGGCAATATAAGTGTCACATTCTGTGATTCCGGCAGGGGTATCCCTTCAGAAAAGATTGATAGAGTTTTTGACCCCTTCTTTGTAGTAAACGATGAAGAGAGAGGAATGGGTTTAGGACTTTGCGTTTCACATGATATTATCAAAAGGCACGGAGGTGAATTAACTGTAGAAAACCAGAAGGAAAATGGTACAGTTTTTCAAATTGCTCTTCCAATAGAGGCAATTTAAGTTTTGAGGCGTCTTGGTTAGTGAATAATTTATGGACAGCAAGTGAGAATCTTAGTCGTAGATGCATTTGCATCCAGCAAAATACTCAAGATGGAATCAGATTTAGAAACGAAAAATTAGAAAATGGTAAATAAAATGTGCTGAGAATACAGAAAAAATGAAAAACCCGAAAAATTATTAGGGTTCAGTTTGTCGTTCTCTGTGCATATGAAATATTGATAGAGCTAAGATCCAACTATAGTAAAAACTAATCGAGTAACAGAACTTATTCAGGAGAGAAAATGAATAACAAGATAAGGGTACTAGTTGTAGATGATGAGCCTAAGATATGCCATTTAATTGAAGAACTGCTCAAACTGGAGGGCTATCAGGTAGATGTCAGTTTTTCAGGTATGGATGCACTTCAGATGTTGAAGAGAGATGATTATCAAATGATGCTAACTGATTTAAAAATGCCCGGGATTGATGGGCTGGAGCTGATTAAAAAGGCGAAGGTAGAGTCTCCAGAGATCAGGGCCATAATGGTTACCGGATATGCAACTGTTGATACTGCTGTGCAATCATTAAGGCATGGGGTAGATGACTACATTACAAAACCATTTAATATTTTTGAACTGAAAAAGGCGGTAAAACAGACCTTGCATACTCGTCAAGTTGCGATGGAGAATGCGCAGTTATTGAAGGATCTGAAAAAAGCTAATCGTGAGCTTAATATTAATAAGAATGGTTTGACAGAGAAAATGCAGATGACTGGAGACCAACTTACAATGGCCCAGAAGGAGCTTGTACAAAGGGTTAGTGAGTTGGCTACGGTAAATGAGATTAGTAAGGCGATCACCTCGGTGCTGGATATGGGTGCCCTTCTAAGCTTATGTCTGAAGGAAATTAACGAGAAGTTGAAGGTGAAGCACAGTTCGATCATGTTTGTTGACGAAGAAGGGGAAGGTCTGGTAGTTAAGGCATGCCATGGTGACAGAAGTAAACAGGCAATGGGAAAGACTCAGAAGATAGATGAGGGAGTTGCAGGGCGTGTTGTAACAGGAAAAAAACCAATCCTGGTCAAGGATATAAGGCATGATAATAGATTTAACAGAAGTGAAAGACCGGACTATAAGACAAAATCGTTTGTCTCTGCACCTCTAATAGTGGAGGGGAGAGTTCTTGGTGTAATAAACGTTATAGACAAGGTTTCTGGTGAAAGCTTCTGTGAGACAGACGTTAACCTTCTGTGTACCATTGCGGGACAGGTAAGTATTGCGGTAGAAAATGCAAGACTTTATGAGACACTTGAAGAGAATTGTTTCAATATGGTTACTGCGCTGGCCAAAAGTTTAGAGGCCAAGGATAAGTATACAAGTGGACACTCTCAAAGAGTGTCGGAATATTCATCTGTAATGGCAAGAACAATGGGTGTTTCTGACAAAGATATGAAAACATTACGCCATGCTGCATTGCTACATGATATTGGGAAAATAGGTATTTCTGAATTTATAATCAACAAAACAGACAAATTGGATGACACAGAATTTGCCGCAATAAAATCCCATCCTTGTCAGGGTGAACAGATTATAAAACCATTAGCATTCCTTGATGACGCAATACACCACATAAGAGGTCACCATGAGAGTTTTAACGGTAAGGGGTATCCAGATAGATTAGGCGGGGGTGATTTGCCTCTTCTAACAAAAATAATGACGGTAGCTGATGCTTTCGATGCAATGACATCTGATAGAACATACCGGTCATCAATGAAAACAAATAAGGCAATATCAGAGCTAAGAAGAGTGGCGGGAAAGCAGTTTGACCCAGAGGTTGTAGACGCTTTTGCTTCCAGCGAAATAGTTAAGATGAAGTCGGATTTAGAATCCAACTATTGAATAGTGATAACCAAATAGTATAGAAGGACAACGCTGAGATTGTAGAAATAAACCGGCATTACGTGAAAGGGGAGTGGGGCGTGTTTCTGCTTTTGTATCTTTGATGACATTATGGAAAGGTATAAGAGGCCTTGATTGAAGAGGACATGAAGAAAGATGATATTGTTGATCAATCTACATTTCCAGTAAAGACTAATCGGGTAACGGGATGTTTCCGGAGAGGGTAAAAATGGACAAAGAAATAAGAGTATTAGTAGTAGATGATGAACCTAGGATATGCCATTTAATCTTTGATGTTCTTGTTCAGGAAGGCTATGTGGTTGATATAAGTTTTTCAGGTACTGATGCACTGCAGATGATCAAGAAACATAATTATCATATGCTGATAACTGATTTAGAGATGCCAGGGATTGATGGCCTGGAACTAATACAAAAGGTTAAAAAGCAGAATTCAGAAATCAGGGCGATAATGATTACCGGTAACTCAATTGATGATGTTGCCGTATGGGCAGTGAGATACGGAATCGATAACTACATGAAGAAACCATTCAATATAATTAAGTTGAAAGAAATGATAAAACAAACCTTATGTACCCATAAAATAGTACTGGAAAAAATGTAAATTTGGGAGATTTTAAGGTTGTGGATTGTGAATCCATTATTAAACGAGATTAATTGTCTACTGTTTTTCTAATTGAAATAGACCATGTCAGAAGAAAAGTATATTGTAGTATTAATGGGGGGAATATCTCCGGAAAGGGAAATATCGCTGCAGTCCGGTAAGGCGGTAGTAAATGCCCTGTCGACAGATAATAAAAATGTGATCAAGATAATTGTTAATGATGATATGGTTAATGAACTTGATAATTATAAAATAGATGTGGCTTTTATTGCCCTTCACGGATATTTCGGGGAGGATGGTGGTATACAGGAAGTTCTTGAAAATAAAGGCATTCCATATACCGGTTCCGAAACTGCTGCAAGTAAACTTGCAATGAACAAGGTTGAGTCTAAGGACGCCTTTAGGAGAAACAATATCCCTACTCCTGATTATTTTACAGCCTCTACGGAACAAAACATATCTGAAATTGCCAATAGAGTAAAAAGCTTGAAATTACCTGTGATAACCAAACCAGTAAGTAATGGTTCCAGTATTGGGATATATATAATTAAAGAATATATAGAAATAACAGATGCGATAAAATATACGGGACGTTACAGTGAAGAAATTCTTGTTGAAGAGTGCATTGAAGGCCGGGAGTTGGCTATTAGTGTCCTGAACGATAAAGCCCTTCCTGTGATAGAAATAAAGACTGCAACCGGGATTTATGACTATGATGCAAAGTACAAAAGCGATAAGACCCAATACACTGTCCTTGCATCTGCTGACAAATCGTCAGAGACTACATTATCTCATGACGTTTATGAAAGGGTACAGGATGTGGCAGTTCGTGCGCACAACAGCCTTGGTTGTAGAACCTTCTCAAGAGTAGATGTGATATTGAATAAAGATGACGAAATATACGTCCTTGAAGTTAATACAATTCCTGGATTTACTGAAAGGAGTCTGTTACCAAAGGCTGCTGGTGGGATCCCCGGGTACCGAGCTCG
>JGI24915J38486_100668_pt1 | contig 32140 bp, 29 predicted proteins | sample LinPfosmplate3_FD_38486 | JGI IMG/M metagenome (IMG submission 38486)
TGCAGGTCGACTCTAGAGGATCCCACAGCCGGTTCTATTCTGGTCAGGCAATGCGGTACAAAATTTAAACCTGGCACAAACGTAGGATGTGGTAAGGATTACACATTATTTACCAAGGTAGATGGGGAAGTCAAATTTGAAACTGGCCGCCGAGTAAGCGTACATCCTGTGTAACAAAGGATAGAGGCTGAGCAAAGCACATTAAAATTAAGGGAGCTTAAACGCTCCCTTTTTTCATATAAAAACAATTATGTTTGTAGATGAAGTAAGGGTTTATGTTAAAGGTGGCGATGGTGGTGATGGCGCTGTGAGTTTTCGCCGTGAAAAGTTTGTACCTCGTGGTGGACCTAACGGAGGAGATGGCGGCAACGGTGGCAATGTCATCATACGCGCAAACAAAAACATCGATACACTCCTGGACATAACATCAAAAGTAAAATTCATTGCTGAGGATGGAGGACAAGGGCAGAACCGCAATAAAAACGGCAAAGACGGAAGAGACTTAATTATTAACGTACCTAAAGGAACACTGATAAAGGATCTCAAAACAGGACGTACAATTAAAGATTTAAAAGAAAATGATGTGTCTATAACTATTGCAAGAGGAGGAAGGAGGGGCAGAGGAAATGCTTATTTTAAATCTCCAACTGACCAGACTCCACGTTTTGCTGAGGATGGAAGAAATGGGCATGAACGCTGGCTAAGGCTAGAGCTAAAGCTTATTGCGGATATTGGTATAATTGGCTTACCAAATGCCGGAAAGTCGACTTTCCTTTCAAGGATCTCATCTGCACGGCCTAAAATTGCAGACTACCCGTTCACAACTTTGCAACCGCAATTGGGAATTGTAGAATTAGAAGATTATAAAAGATTAGTATTTGCAGACATTCCCGGACTTATAGAAGGAGCACACAGCGGCTCTGGCCTGGGCAACACATTTCTACGGCATATAGAACGGACAAGAGTCGTTGTCCATTTAATAGATATTTCTGCAACTGATCTTCTGCAAACATACAATCTAGTCAGAAATGAGCTGACACTTTTCAGCACTAAATTGAGTGAAAAAGCAGAAATAGTCGCTATAAACAAATCCGACATTTTGGACATGGAAACCAGTCTCAAAATAGCCGAAGAACTGAGTAAAGAAATATCCAAGCCAGTATACATGATTTCAGCAGTATCAGGAAGCAATGTGAAGGAACTAATCAGGGCTGCATCAGACTTAATAGACAAGGAAAATGAAGAGGAACTGTCATACCTGTCACTTCCTACAGATCATGAAGCAATTGGCAAAAAGGGATTAACATTTTAATATGATTATCTTATCTAAACCCTTATGATACTGGCAGTAGATATTGGTAATACAAACGTTAATATAGGCAGCTTTGCAGGCAAGAAGCTTACTTCTCATTTTTGCATAGACAACACATCTTTAATCAATCAAAAAGCTAAACTCCCCGTTAAATCATCTCTACTGAATGAAAGCAAAAATATAGTAGTAGCCTCAGTTAATCCTGACATAGAATCACTCTTCTACAAATTCCTTGGGAAAAAGTACAAAATAAAAATACTGAAGATAGGCAGAGAAATAAAACTAAGAATACCAACACTTGTCAAGAACCCTCAAACGGTCGGCATTGACAGGTTAATAAATGCGCTTGCCGCGTATAGACGAACCCAAACTTCCACAATCGTCATCGATTTTGGCACTGCAATAACCATTGACATAGTATCAAAAAAAGGCGAGTTCCAGGGCGGCTTGATACTCCCCGGAATAAAGACTAGCGCTTATGCCCTAAATCGACAAACCGCACTTTTACCGAAAGTAGAGATAAAACGACCTAAAAAAATTATTGGAAAAAATTCGGAAGATGCCATCAAAGCGGGAATCTATTACGGAACTGTCGGTTCCGTCAACTACATAATAAAAGAGTTGAAAAGAGTTTATGGAGATTTGGAATATACTGTTGCAACAGGTGGAGATGCAAAAATATTAAAAAAAGAGATTCCGGAAATTGACAAATTTATTCCACGTTTAACTCTGGAAGGAATAAGATTGGCTTTTGAAGACAATCTTAATTCGTAAAATTGCATTAAACATTCTTTTTCAATGTTTTTGTCAACTTATGAATCAGTACTTTATAGCCATCCTCATCTTTCACGCCATCGAGATCACTGTCATTTACCAAATGCTCCAAATCATCGTAACCCAAATCTATTGCCTTCTCTAAAGCCCCCAACGATTCACTAAGCATTTCCAGCAATGAAAAACTACAGGCAAGATTGTAGTGCACTAAAGGATCTTCGGGCCTAAGCTTCTCCAATTTCAAATCGACCTCTAACCCTTTCTCGCACATCCCGGTTGCTGTATATGCATTACCAAGATACATCAAGCATTCGACATAGGTAGGATATTTGTCAAGAACACCTTCCAAAAACCAGATTGTAAACTCATCATCAGTCTTTTGGAATTCAGGTGCTTTTAAATCAAATCTGTATTCTGGAATTTCTAGTCTCATTTGACAAAAAAAGTGTACTTTCCTCTGGCTAAAATCCAACGCAAAACTTATTTTAGTTTATTGTAAATGGATGTATTGTCAAGCCTGATTTTGAAAAACTGTTGTCTAAAGCGCTTATGCCTTTCACCTTGACATATTTCTCTATGAAACGTAGAATTTATACTATTAATTCGGTACGTAGTTAGTACTAATAATAACATAAAAGAGCACTATATGTAATGTGCTTCACAATTCTAAAGTATTAAATTGATGAGGCTTAAATGATGGGCAGAACCTCATAAGCAATTTGTCCATCCCCGGAAATCAGACCAAAAAGCCTTTCAGACGGATAAGACACATTCGGCAATATCTATAAATACAGTAATCCCGTTTTTACAACTCAAGATATCAGGACTGCCATTGAAACTCTACGAATATCAGGCAAGAGAAATACTTCATAAATATAATATTAATTTCCCTAAAGGTGAGGCCGCTACTAATGCGGATGAAGCGGCAAAAATATATAGCCAATTAGGAACAGAGAAATGTGTCATAAAAGCGCAGGTTCTCGCTGGCGGCAGAGGAAAAGGCGGTGGTGTAAAGATTGTTGAGACACTGGGCGCAGCAAAGGCCTTTACTACTAAATTAATCGGCTCTCACTTAATAACTGCCCAGACAGGAGAAAAAGGAACACTGGTAAACAAAGTACTCGTAGCAGAAGCCATTGACATAAAGAGCGAATTGTATCTGGCCATCTCAATAGACAGAAGCACATCTAAAATCACCATAATAAGCAGTACAGAGGGTGGGACAGAAATAGAGGAAGTTTCCGCAAAGACACCACATAAAATTTTAAAAGAACAAATCAACCCATTACTTGGTGTTCTTAATTTCCAGGCACGTCAAATTGCACAGAATCTGAACCTGACTGGACATTTGGCAACAAAGGGATCCAGCCTGATCAAAAACCTGTTCAAAATATTCATTGAAAATGACTGCTCTCTTCTTGAAATAAACCCACTGGTTTTAACACCAGACGATGAAGTAGTGGTTCTAGATATAAAAATGGACATTGACGATAATGCCCTTTTCAGGCACAAAGCTCTTCTGGAAACAAAGGATCTTTCAGATGACAGCAGTGCCGAAAATATGGCCTCAGAGGCAGGACTTAGCTACATTGGCCTGGATGGCAATATAGGTTGTCTGGTGAATGGCGCCGGCCTGGCAATGGCAACGATGGATATTATCAAGTTGTATGGTGGTTCACCTGCAAATTTTCTGGATGTGGGAGGTGATGCACCGGTTGAGAGGGTAACAACAGCCTTTGAAATAATCTTTACAGATCCTCATGTTGCAGGTGTATTAGTAAATATCTTCGGAGGCATCATGAAGTGCGATATTGTTGCCGAAGGGATAATCCATGCCATAGAAAAAGTTGACATTAAAGTGCCTCTCGTAGTCAGGCTGGAAGGCACTAATGTTGAAATCGCCAGAAAAATGCTTGATGATTCCAAAATGAACATAATTTTTGCCGATAGCATGAAGGACGCATCTGAAAAAATAATTAAAGCCGTAAATGAGAATAAATGAGTATTTTAATTAATAAAGACACTAAAGTAATCTGCCAGGGAATAACGGGACATTCCGGGAAGTTCCATACGGAACAAATGCTGGAATACGGTACAAAAATTCTGGCAGGAGTCACTCCCGGAAAAGGAGGAACTCAGATTTTAGACGTTCCGGTTTTTGATTCCGTGAAGGAGGCTACAGAGGAAACAGAATGTGATACCTCTATAATTTATGTACCTGCCCCTTTCGCTGCTGATGCAATAATCGAGGCGTCAGAAGCAGGCATTAAATTAATCATATGTATAACAGAGGGAATTCCTACTATTGATATGCTGAAAGTCAAAGCGTATATCAGTACTCAATCATCTCGTCTGATTGGGCCAAACTGCCCCGGAATTATCACTCCTGGCGAATCAAAAATCGGCATTATGCCGGGATATATTCATACACCTGGTCCGGTAGGCGTTGTATCAAGAAGTGGCACCCTTACCTACGAAGCCGTATGGCAACTAACACAAAGAGATGTCGGCCAGTCAACGTGCATTGGAATAGGCGGTGACCCTGTCATTGGAACAACATTTATAGACACCCTAAAATTATTTCAGGAAGATAGTGACACCGAAGCTATAGTCATGATTGGAGAGATTGGAGGGAGCGCAGAGGAAGAGGCTGCGGAATTTATAAAGCAGGAAGTGACTAAGCCCGTAATAAGCTTTATTGCGGGATTAACGGCCCCGAAAGGCCGAAGAATGGGCCATGCCGGAGCCATTATTGCTGGAGGTAAAGGTACTGTTGCTGAAAAAGTATCCTGCCTGCGAAGTGTCGGTGTCACTGTTGTAGATAGCCCGGCAGATATTGGAGAAGCAGTACAAAAGATACTCAGCTAAATGAATCTCAGTCTTTACAAATATAGTGTTTCAAGGTGGAATAAGGATTAAACCTGTCTGACATATTTATATACTTGACCAATGGCTAAGAAACAGGGAATTGTTAACATAAATTACAAGCGATGTAAAGCTTGCGGTATATGCGTCAGTGTATGCCCTGTACAAAATTACAAAATAGAACAGGGAAAGCTTAGAGAGTTCGGTAAATGCATTGCATGTCTACAATGTGAAAGATATTGTCCTGATATGGCGTTAATTATAGATACTAAAAAATGACAAAAAGACTCCTACAAGGTAACCAGGCAATAGCCCTGGCTGCCGTAAAAGCCGGCTTAAATTTTTATGCCGGATACCCCATCACGCCAGCATCAGAAATTTTGCACGAACTGGTTAATAAGAAAACCGTAAAAGTTTTGCAGATGGAAGACGAAATCGCGTCTATCAATGCTATTATTGGTTCGTCTCTGGCTGGCGCGAAATCCATGACAGCAACTTCAGGTCCTGGATTCTCACTTATGCAGGAAAGTATCGGTCTTGCCCATATGATGGAAATACCACTAGTCATTGTAAACGTTCAACGTGTCGGCCCCAGTACGGGTATGCCAACATTTCCCGCACAGGGAGACGTACTTCAATGTAAATATGGCAGTCACGGTGATTACTTCCCCATAGTCTTTTATCCAAACTCTGTTGCAGAACTTTATGAATTTACTTTTAACGCTTTTAATGCTGCTGAAGAATCTCTTAGCCCGGTAATCCTTTTAAGTGACAGTTATGTAGGACACCTCTACGAAACAATTGAGGAAACTGATTATCCGGTATCGAAAAGGACTTTGGCCCCATTGGGAACATCCAATAGGCACTTCACAGGCCTTACTCACGCAAATTATAAACCGGTAACATCTGATCCTGAAGTACATAAAAAATTAATAAAACGTTTAGAGGCAAAGCAAAAAAGAGTATCCAAAAAGTATAACGATTACGAATATATTGAAAACAAGGATTCAGACACCCTCTTGATAGCATACGGTGCAATGTCAAGGGTTGCATACGATTTCAAAGATGATTTTTCGATTTATAGACCGGTAAGGATTTTCCCAATAGTAGAAAAAATCAAAGAGATAGCAAAAGAATATAAGGAAATTGTAGTAATGGAAATGAACACCGGACAATATGCAAATGAGGTTGAAAGATTTCTGCATCGAGAAGTCAAGCTTGTCCCAATCCTGGGAGGCAAAATTGATTTAAATGAGATTGCGGCTAAACTAAGAAGAATTAAAAAGAAAAAATGACCAAAGAACTAACGTATCTAAATTATCTTAAACAGGAACGGCTACCTACACAGTGGTGCCCCGGATGTGGCAACGGAATCATTCTAAAGCTTGCCTGCATGGCGATGGAGAAACTGAACTTCCAGCAAAAAGGTACTGTTATGGTATCCGGTATTGGCTGTTCAGGCAGAAGCGCCGGTTTCTTTGATCTTGATTCAGTACATACGGTCCATGGCAGAGCGCTTCCGGTTGCAGAAGGGATTAAACTGGCCAATGAAAAATTAAACGTAATGGTTATTAGTGGAGATGGAGATCTCTTTGGAATAGGAGGAAACCATCTCTTGCACGCCTCCAGAAGAAACACCGACATCACCGTAATATGCATTTCAAATGCTATATACGGCATGACAGGAGGTCAATGCTCTCCTACTACCGAAATAACCTCTAAAACATTAACAACACCACGAGGCAACGTAGATTCGCCTATTAACGTTCAGGCATTAATTACTGCCCACAACTGCTTTTATGGCCGCTCCACAACATTTCATTTTAACCATGCATTGAAGTGTATTTTTGAAGCATTACAACATAAAGGATTCTCATTTGTTGAGATAAAGAGTCAATGCATAACCAATGACGGTCGCAGGCGTGGTTTTAAAAACTCATATGAAATGTTAATGTCATACAAGGAAACATATAAAATAAATAATAACACCAATAAATTAGAACACAATGAAATTGGGATTATAAAATGAAATATGAAATAAAGAAACTTGAAGAGCAAGAAGTTAAGGACACTGTTAAACTTTTCAGATCAATAATTGACGAATTGCACGCAGATAGCTCTAAGGTTGAACGTTCACACTACAAAGCAACCCACCCTGTTAGCAAAGTCAAAAAACAGCTGAATGATAAAGATAGCGTATATCTGATAGGAAAGTTGGGAGATGAAATTATCAGTTTCATGTTTGCTCTGGTTTCTGATGGTATTGGCAATATTCATTGGTCAGGCGTCAAACCGGAATATAGAAAAGAAGGATATGCAAATTTGCTTTTAGATAAAACGATTAAAGCATTTACAAGAAAATCATGCCACGAAGCCAGGGTTTTTATCTATCCGGAAGCAAAAGGCGCATACAAACTGTTCAAAAGTTTTGATTTTGAGGAAAAATCATTCATCGACGAACAGTTCTTTGGTGTCGGCATCATTTTAATGGAGAAAAAGCTTGCACCGGTACCATTAAAAAAAGTAGCAAAGAAAGTAGTACTTACCGGTGAAGCAGGACAGGGCATAAAACTCATGGCACATACCCTGGGTAATATACTTGCTAAAATGGGAAAAGAGGTGTCACTTAATATTATTTACGGAGCAGCCGTACGCGGAGGAGAAATAACTGCCGAGTTGATCTATTCTGATGAGAAAATAGAAACCCCATTCTTTGAAAAAGCGGATCTTGGCGTCTGCTTATCAAAAAACAAGAAGGGGATGATCAATGCTAAAGAATTGATCGTCGAAGCAACCGCATATGATAGCGACCTCATCCATCCCATTCCGGATGTAATGCCCTTCTCCAAAATTGCTATGGACCAATTTCATAGCCATGTATTTGTGAACATGATAGCACTGGGAAGATTGCTCAGCATCATTGGTATAAAAATCGAGAAGGTAGATTTTGAGTCAGAATTCCAATCAAGGTTCCTTGAAGAAAATACCCGCGCGGTAAAATTTGGCTATACATACATGGATAATAAATAAGGAAAAATTTAAATACTTTAGATCACTTTATATGCAAAAATCTATTGTTCTCATAATCAGAGACGGCTGGGGCATAAACCCGAATCCAGATCATAACGCTATAGCAAATGCCCATACACCAAGCACAGACTTGCTTCTGAAAAAATTCCCAAGCACAATACTGGAAGCATCCGGTACATCAGTAGGCTTGCCGGAGGGCTATCAGGGTTCTTCAGAAGTTGGTCACCTTAACATCGGTGCAGGTAGGATCGTAGAGCAGGAAATCACCAAAATAACAAACAACATTCAAGACGGTACTTTCTTTAATAGCCCTGTCTTCCGGAAGGCGATTAAAAACGTTATAGACAACAATTCATCACTCCACCTGATGGGCCTCGTGCAGGACGAAGGTGTGCACGCACACCAGGATCATCTTTTCGCAATTATGAAACACGCGAAGCAGCAAGGTGTCAAGCAACTATACATACATTTCTTTGCAGACGGGAGAGATTCCGCTCCGAAGAGCACCATAAACTATCTCCGAACCCTGAAAGAAAAGATAGATGAGTATGGCATAGGCGAAATTGCTACATTTATGGGCCGATACTACGCAATGGATCGAGGCAAAGAGTGGCAGCTCACAACAACCGCATACGACGCGATAACAAGGGGGAAAGGAAAAAGGATAGAGATAGCAGAAAATCTGGAAGATGAAGTACAGGAAATCTACAAAACAAAAACCCCAAATGACAAGGATATGTTTGATGAATAATATTCCACCCCTGATAATTGGAGATTACGAAGGAGTGAAAGATGGTGATTCCGTCATACACTTCAACTACAGACAAGACAGGGCTATTCAATTAACCATGGCATTTGTTGAAGATGATTATCCGGGAGAAAGGTGGAAAAAGTTTGATATAGTTTATTGCGGACTCACCAGATATTACGATACATTTCCCTTTAACATTTTGGAACCGATGGATGATGGCGGAGGAATGGACAACCTGCTCAGTCAAATCTTGAGCCAAAGAGGTTTGAAGCAGATTCGTATTTCTGAGACTCAGAAATACAGCCATGTAACATCCTTTATCGACGGCAAACGTACTGAGCCATATCCGGGTGAAGAGCAGATAGAGATCAAGGGAACTTTCGACCCCGCCACTTTCGCTGACCACCCTGAAATGAACGCTTATGATGTTACAGAAGAGGCTGTAAAGAAAATAAATTCAAACGAATTCACTCTGATGATCATAAACCTGGCAAATTGCGACATGGTTGGTCATACTGGTATCTATGAGGCAGCAAAGAGAGCAGTAGAGGTTGTCGATGAATGCGTAGGAACGTTAGTAGAAAATATTTTGTCAAAAAATAAAATCGCCTTGATTACAGCTGACCACGGAAATGCAGATGAGATGATAGACTATAAAACAGGCATACCAAAGACATCTCATACGAAAAACCCTGTAGAACTTATTTATGTTGCCGAAGGTTATGAAAACATAAAATTAATTGAAAGAGGTACCCTCTCAGACATCGCGCCTACGATCTTACATCTGCTGGACATAGAAAAGCCTATAGAAATGACCAGTAGAAATTTGATAATTACTGATTAATAACAGTCTTACATTTTTTGTCAATAAATGATAGGAGTATTTTAGACTGACAGAAAAAATTACAACTACACACCTCACTGATTTACATTTAGTCCATCATTTCAAGAATTGATTTTATTCCTGTATGCTCAGACAAGGCGATATTATGGTAGTAACTGTGTATATTAGTTGATAATGTATACGAGTAATTTCCAGAAACAAAAGTACTGATAACAGTTTAAGAAGTAATAACATTTTTTTAAAATACTCGGTTCTGCAGGTTGAGGAATTTTTGTGACTAAAGAAACTATTAAGTGTCCGGATTGTGGCTCAATAATTGAATTGTCAGAAGCCATTTCACATGATATTGAAGTAAGGCTGAAGCAACAATACGAAAATGAAATAGGAAAGACGAAAAAGGGTATTGAGGAGAAAGCAAAGAAAGAGATCCAGGAGTCATTAAACGTTAAAATCTCAGATTTGAATGAGCAACTGGAAGAGAAAACCAATAACTTAAAGGAAGCCCAGAAACAGGAGCTTGAACTTCGCAAGAGGCAGCGTGAACTTGTAGAGAAGGAAGAAAAATTAGAGTTAGAACTTAGTCGTCAAATTGATGCTGAGCGTCAGAAAATAATTCAAAAAACTTCGAAAGAGTTTGAGGAGACGCATCGGCTGAAGGATGCGGAAAAAGATAAGCAACTTGACGACATGAAAAGGCAGATAGATGAGCTCAAGAGAAAGGCCGAACAGGGCTCCCAGCAAATGCAGGGTGAGGTACTGGAACTGGAGCTGGAAGAATCATTGAAAGAGGAATTCCCCTTTGATGTTATCGAACCTGTTGCCAAGGGAGTAAAAGGTGGTGATATTATACAAACGGTAAAGACACAGTCAGGACGCATCTGCGGAAAAATCTTATGGGAAACAAAACGAACAAAAAACTGGAGTGAATCCTGGATCCAAAAACTAAAGGATGACCAGCGTGATGCAAAAGCCGATTTGGCTATCCTGGCATCTGAATCATTGCCAAAGGGACTTCAGCACTTTAGATTGATATCCGGTGTATGGGTAACAGACATACTCTCTGCTGTGAGCCTTGCATTAGCCTTGAGAGTTGTATTGATTCAGGTTGCAAGAGAGAGGGTAACGCAAGTAGGCAAAAAAGAAAAAATGGAACTAGCTTACAATTATCTAACCGGGCAAGAGTTTAGAAATCGAGTGGAAGCAATTGTAGAATCTTTTACTGCAATGAAGATGGATCTGGAAGCAGAAAGACGTGCAATGCTGAAAATATGGGCCAAACGGGAAAAACAGATGGAAAGAGTAATCTCCAATGCTGCGGGTATGCACGGTGATCTTCAAGAGATAGCAGGGTCTTCATTACCTGCTATTAAGATGCTAGAGCTACCCAATGATGATGAATAGGAAATAAAATCCTTTTGAACGCAGATTGATAGATTGTAGAGATTACAAACATCTGAGCTTAAAGAAGCTTATCTCCTTCAAGCTCTCTCGCCACAAAAACCACCAGACTGACCGTCAAAAGCCTGTTTATCATACATTTCCCTTCTTGTTTGTACTTTCTGTTTATTTACTACTAGAAGAATTTTTCACAGATATGAACCTTTTTACAGAAAATTATGTTACAGTAATTAGAGTGTTATTTTTTTAATAATTTTAGATGGAGTTGAAAAATGGTAGGAAAAAGTAAGTCATTGGTCATGTTTGTCGCAATAGTAGGTATTTCGTGCATTGTGCTTAATTTTTCAGGAATAGATACACAGGTCTATGCGCATGGTTCCTCAACAGTCAAATCAAGTGAGTGTCCGTTAGATAAAGGCGGAAAATGTTCAGATGACAAAGGTTGCAGTAAGAAATCTAAATGCGACAAGGGCGGAGGCCACAAGATTGACAAAATGATGGATCTTACCCGCTGCGCAAAAAAGGAGTTGCTTAAGGAGAAGATTAAGGCGAATCTTGAGAAAAAAATAGGTTCAAAACTGGATCAAATTGCTGATCTTCTAGTTGACGCAATGCTTGACGAATACCGATCTGCAATACAAGGTAAAGCACGCAATTCTACATTGCAAAATAATATAAGGGAAGTATTCAGCAAAAAAAGCCCTGAGTAACATCAGTATAAGCATGTTAGCAGGTCGGCTACCAGTCCCAATACTTTTTCTCAATAACCACGAAACTTTCCGAAGCCTCGGAACATGCATAAAAAAAGTCCTCAATACCCTTTAACGGATATTGAGGACACTATTACTACGGTCGTGTTTTATTATAGCGATTCTACACTTTTTACGTACAACTCTTTTCGATAGTTTATACAGTAAAAAGCATGAGTACTCGTTGTAAAATATACTTATAATTTGACAACGTTTGCTGCCTTGCTACCCTTTTCGCCTTCTTCAATGTCAAACTCTACCTGATCTCCTTCTGAAAGGCTTTTAAAGCCTTCAGCCTGGATCGCGGTATGATGAACAAAGACATCGTCACCATTCTCCGGTGTAATAAAACCAAAACCTTTTGAATCGTTAAACCACTTAACTGTTCCAGTCGCCATAATAAAAACCACTCCCTTCAATAAAAAAACTAAAAAAAAAAGGCGGCAAGATTGGAAAACCTTGCCGCCTTACTAATGTTTAAAACATATAATCTGACGCTACAGTACAACCAATACTACCCGCAATTTCGAATTCACATAAAGGTAGCAAACATTATTTGTAAAAGCAAGAGAAAATAAAATAAATAAAATTATTATAGTAAGCAGATTTCCTATAGTTTACGGATTACGATTTGGGATAAAATATTAACGATTTGGCACATAAGGTAAACTGATATTTTTCCTGTTGATTTTACCGAACAACATCACTATTATTAGCGAGAATCCTTGAACGCTTTAAAATGTCATAAGGTCTGATAAAAGAAGGACGTATTTTACACTGGAGTGTATTATTATCTTTAAATACGGGCTCTATTTCCGGAATTTTTTGCAACTATAAGTGAAGGATTTTGAATATGAATATTTTAGTTGCTATAGATCTATCCAATGCCTCACAGAAGATATTAGATAAAGCAAAAACCCTCGCGATAGCACTTCCTGCTAAAGTATGCTTACTCCATGTTATTGAAGGTGAACCGGATTTTCTGGATGACGAGCCGGATTTGCAGAACTCAAGTGACCAGAGCCAGCAGGAATTCCCTCAGGAACATAAGGATTTGCAAAAAGAGGTTGATGGACTCAGGCAATCAAGCATAGAGACTAAAGGTCTTCTCTCACAGGGTTCCGTTGTCGATGTTATTCTTCAGAAATCAAAGCAACTCGAAATTGACATAATTATTGTTGGTACACACGGACACGGAGGTGTTCATCACATGATATTTGGCAGTGTTAGTGAAGGAGTGCTACGAAACACATCCTGCCCTGTCCTTGTTATACCTACACTCGATAGGAAATAATTATTCACAGGTTCGTATGGCCCGGGAGACATAACTATGGAAGTAACACCTTTTCAACGATTCATTCTGATAAAGCTATACAATCTCTGGAAAGAATACGGCACCAGTAAAGTAAAACCTTTAGAATCATTAATAGAAGAATACGATTATAAAGAAAAGAATATCAGAAAGCCGATGAAAGCCCTTATCTCAGCAGGGCTTGTTGATTCTGATTCGTATAGTGCATGGTTAACGAAAAAGGGTATTAGCCAAATGGAAGCGGCCAGTCGTCCCGACGATAGCACAGTTGCCCGAGAAGACAAAACTCCAGCTAATATCACAATGATCTTTCTCAAAAACTTTGAACAGGCAATTGGCAAATCAGAAGTGCAGTCACCCGAAAGAGAGATGTGGCTGCACGGCATAACACAGATCAGCCAAAATCCCATACTCCTTAAAACATTGAAAACTGCTCTTAAAGCGACAATAGACAGTAAACCTTCTTAAATTTCCTTTGGTTGGTTCATTCATGTTGATTGAACCAACAGTAAAGCTCCTATATGTATTAATTTCAAATCATCTTGTAATCCCGTCTAAAATATCTATTCTTCACGGCTTCATTATTTCAATATTTCCGCCGCAGTATACGTTATTTGAAATGGCGGCCTCTATCGCCAGTCTGGCTATCTCCTCCGTGCTCTTTTCTTGATCATATAGTACGTGCATCGCACCGATCGCGTAATCACGGCCGGCCCCGATAGCGTAGAATTTTTGGAACTCTGTTACACACATGTTTGACGAAACAAAAAAAATACGCTTTTTCGTGGCTATAAGGAATGATGAATCCAGTTCACCAAAAGGTGAATCAGAATCATCAGATTGATTCTTTACAAATGAGTATTTCTCGTGTAAGACTGGCCATAGTTTCTTGAAAAAAAGAAAAATTTGCTGTTTTGTTGTTAACCTGACTGACTTTTTTCCCTTCAGATAATCATCCAGGATGTTGTCATACAGGCCCCAGCCGGCACCGGCAACTACTGCGGAACCTATGCGCCTCAACTTAGATTCATACAGATTATCGATACCTGTCGTATTAGAATCAAAGCACTGTAATGTGTCTGCGCCAATAACTACTTTATTATATTTCTTGACTACGACTGCAATAGACATGATCTTCCCCCGAAAAACCTGCAATGTTTTTAATAATCTACCGGGCATGTGTTAACCTGCGCCTAGCCTAGTATAGGAAAAGCTACTCACTAATTATACTAAAAAAACGCTACTATCAGCTCAGATCCAATCAACACGATTGAACTTGCCGGAATAATAACACATAACTGAAGAAATACGAAGTGAGCAAAGAGGGTGGAAAAAAAAGTATAAAGGCTGTACTATTGAGGAATACAATTGATCCTTGTAAAAAGGACGGGTACTTTCTCCGGAAGGACAAATGCTATGAGGGAAAATATGAATATTTTAAAAATACCTGGTTGGAATAGTGTAATTATAATCTCAATTATAGTAGGAGCTGTTTTTTTACCAATAACAGGAAGTCCCGGACTTACCACGGGTGATGAGATCAAATGTCGGAACTATTGTTGCACTATATTTATTAAGGCAATAGGTATTATAAAAAAGCACAAAGGGGGAGATGAAGAGAGAATACTGCACTCCAGAACCTGTGAGTTATTAGAGGATACTGATTCTCATGATTATATGTTATGCTCGGAACTTGAATTAGCATTTAACAAAGGGTTTGTAAAATGTGAAAGTTGTAACTTAGAGAATATAGACTACGACCCCTGTACAGCAAAATGCTGTAAATACTATGGATGGGTCATTGAACCGTTTACGGGCATTCTGCATAGAAAGAACTGCCATTTCCTGAGGATAGTAAAGGTAGGCATATTTCAAGATCTTGCATTTATCTGTTCCCGTCACATCACAGAGGAGGAGCTTGTTGATAAGGTTATTGTAGAAGGAACGGCTAATTACAGGTTATGTAATTCCTGCTTTTGTGAAATAATATCCAAGAGGTACAGACTGCAGCCGGGGCTGTTAAGGTATTATGAGAGTAGTGAAATTGAGTACAGTTTAGACACAGTAGAATTATGCTTGATCAAGATGTTCAGGTAACGGCTATTTTCTAAAAAAAGCAGGTCATAATATTTTTTTAATCGCCTGAATATGGTAGAATACTCTTTCTATTTATTTTGATAAAAGCCTGGACGCATATCATTCATACGGAAGAGAGAATGACTAACACGAAAATTATAAATGACAAATCTATGAAAAAATATTTTAATACATGCCCAAGAGATTGTTACGATACCTGTGCCATGATTACCACCGTTGAAGATGGTAAGGCCATCACGCTTCAGGGCAATCCTGAGCATCCTATAACGCAAGGATTTCTCTGCTGGAAGATACAGAACGCTTTAAAGTTTGTATATTCACCAGAGCGTCTGCAACGCCCTCTTAAAAGAGTAGGAAAGAAAGGGACTGACAATTTCAAAGAGATTACGTGGGAAGAGGCTTATAGGGAAATTGCGCACCAGATGGAAAATGTCCGGACCAAACACGGAGCAGAGGCAATATTACCGTTTCACTATTATGGCCACATGGGGCTGCTTAATAAGCAATTGCCACAGAGAATCTTCACAACACTGGGCACCAGTAATTGCTCACCTACAGTATGTTCAAACGCTGGACGAACAGCCATGCAGTATGTATACGGAGGATTCTGGGGCCTGGATCCGGAAGAGATACCCTCTTCCAAACTCATTATCTTCTGGGGTTTGAACGGACCATGGAGCAACCTGCATGGATACAATATGGTGAAGCAAGCCGTACGTAAAGGAGCAAAATTCTACGTTATCGATCCCTTGAAAACAGGTCAACTCGGAAAACACCTCGCTATTAAGCCAAACACTGACGGCGTCCTTGCACTGGGAATTGCAAATTATCTGATATCAAACAATATGTTCGACAAGGAACATGTAGAAAAATATACACACGGTTTTGAGCAGTTCAGGGAAGTAGCTAAGGGTTTTGACCTTGAAAGGGTTTCAAGGATAACAGACTTATCTGTAGAAGACATTAGAGAGTTGGCAGAAGATCTGTATCGGATAAGACCAAGCTTCATTCATCTAGGATTCGGCATTCAGAAACATCTTTATGGCGGTGAAGCTGCCAGAACTATTGCCCTACTTCCTCCTCTGGTAGGTGGATTCAGAGTGCATTATAGCAATACTGACAGAGAGATAGATCTTGCCTTTCTCCAGGGCAAACACCTTATCAAACCGGAAATGCCGAAAACTCAAAAAATGCGTAACATGGCGCAACTTGGCAAGTTGCTTGAGGCGGAAGAGATAAAGTTTCTTTTTGTCTTCAACACCAATCCTCTGGTAAATCTTCCAAATCAGGCACTGGTTAGGAAAGGAATGGAGAGCGAAGACCTCTTTACGGTTGTACATGATATCTTTCTGAATGACACCTGTAGCTACGCGGATATTGTCCTACCCGCACCAAGTTTTCTAGAGTCATTTGATATCCATATATGTTATTACCACAATTATCTCTCCATAAACCAGAAGGCGATTGAACCTCAAGGCGAGTCTAAACCCAACTATCAGGTCTTTAGGGAACTTTCTGAAGCTCTTGGCCTGAATACGAAAGAGCTCTTTCCTCCGGAACGTGAGGTGGCCGAAGAATTCCTCAACAGAAGCAAGGCAGTGGATTTTACATTGAAAGACCTGGAACAGAATGGTTACTGTAAAATGAAACCCAGACCGCAGGACGAATATCTCACTCCATCCGGTAAGATTGAAATGTACTCTCAACTGGCGGAAAAAGCCAATATTCCACCTCTTCCCGGTTACTATGAAGAGGAGAAGAGTGCATACCCTTTGCAGTTTCTAACAGTAAATCATAAGCGTATCACACGTTCTCAATTTCATAATATCTGGAAGAAAGAGATAGAACCAATCGTCCTGATCAATGATGAAGATGCAAAGAAGAGAGGCATAGAGAAAGGGGATTGGGTCGTATTAAAAAATGACCAGGATACTTTGAACATGAAGGCACGCCCTACTAAGGATATAAAGCAGGGAGTTACTTTAGCCTACGGAGGATTGTGGTCTAAGCTGTGCGAAGGCAAAGGCGCAAACACTCTGACGCCTGATGTTGTCCAGGATTTTGGAGGTAACGCAACATATAACTCCACCTATATTGAGATTGAAAAGCTGTAATGAGAAATGGATAAGAGCAGAAACGGTGTATTTAAAATTCAGGAAGATGAGTAGATGTTTTATCGGACTGACCTGATTTTCTTTTCCTTTTGGCCATTTTTTCAAACTGAGTAAAGTGTTCAGGTTCCCCTATCACGGCGACCTTGTCTCCCACCTCTATCATGGTATGAGCGCGTGGGTTAAATAATATTTTTCCATTCTTTTTTTTCAGAGCTACAATTACGACCCAGTTTTTTGCTCTAATGTCTGCGTCTTTGATAGTTTTTCCCGCCAATCCAGACGCCTCTTCTACTACAACCTCCTCTATCTGAATTTCCATATTACCGGCTTTTGCCGTTAACTCCAGAAAGTCAACTACAGTTGGTTTAAGTATGGTGTGGGCAATCCTGATGCCTCCAATATGATATGGAGAGACAACCTTGTCCGCCCCTGCTCTTGTCAGTTTGTAATCCGCCCCCTCTTCATTTGCTCTTGCAACTATGAAGAGCTTCTTATTCAGCCCCCTTGCACTGAGCACAACGTAAAGGTTCTGAGCGTCCGAATCAAGAACTGATATAAGCCCTTTTGCTCTTTCTATGCCTACGCTCTTAAGAAGATCATCTCTTGTCGCATCTCCATAAACAATCATTACATCATCATCCACATCGAGATCCCGGGGTTCTTTCTCCACGATTACAGATTGGATCCCCTTATGTTTTAGTTCCTTGCAGATTACCTTCCCCATACGGCCATAGCCGCAGACAATGTAGTGGTTTTGTAACGACTCTAATGCCTTCTTCAATTTTCTCCTCCCGAATACATCCTGAATTTCACCTTCGAATATAGCCTTTAATCCGTAATTTACTGCAAAAGCGACAACACCCAAACTAAAAAATATCAGGCCGATAGTAAAGGCCTTTCCCGCTTTTGAAAGTGGTTCTACTTCATGGAACCCTACCGTTGATAGGGTAATAACAGTCATGTAGAGGGAATCAAATACTTTCCATCCCTCTATAAAATAGTAACCGGCAGTACCTGACAATAAAACAATAATGAAAAGGATCAGGGAAATAATTAACTTTTTTCTAAATGTGTTTGCACTATCTTTCATTAAGGATGGAAAATTATGAAATTATATTCTGTATCAAAAAAAAATGATGTAGACCGCTTATGTCACTTTAGACTTGTCAGCTGGAAAACTACAATAATCCTGCACATAAGTCAAGGGTTTACCTGAAGTTATCCAACCAAATCCTTAGCAATTTTATTCAGAGCAGATCCTGCCCGGAACCATTCTATCTGTTGTTCCGACATAGTATGTTTAGTTTCCAGCTCCTCTTCTGTCCCGTCACTATGTTTGATTTTTACGGAAACATTTTTGCCCGGAGTCAAACTGTCCAAACCGGTTATCGACACTTTATCATCCTCTCGGAATTTTTCATAATCAGCCGGTTCAACAAATGTCAGAGGAAGGACACCCTGTTTCTTTAAATTAGTCTCGTGGATTCGAGCGAATGAACGGACGATTACCGCGACAGCGCCAAGAAATCTTGGAGACATGGCAGCATGTTCACGTGAAGAACCCTCTCCATAGTTTTCATCGCCTACAACAACCCATGAAACTCCACGTTCCTTGTAATCACGGGCAATATCTGAGAATCTTATACCGCTCTTACCGGTGAACTGGTTTTTGCCTGTACCGGCTGAACCATCAAACGAGTTAACTGCTCCAAAAAAGGCATTATCAGATATGTGGTCCAGGTGCCCTCTGAACTTCAGCCACGGCCCCGCCGGAGAAATATGATCGGTTGTACATTTTCCTGAAGCTTTTAATAATAAAAGAGCGTCGACAAAGTCATTACCATCCCATGGTGTAAAAGGGACCAATACCTGAAGACGTTCTGATTCATCATTGATAGCAATCTCTACTTTCGAACCATCTTCCACTGGTGGCACATAGCCCTTACCACAACCGGTAAATCCGGCAGATGGCAGATCTTCTGCGGATGGCTCTTCCAGCATCACTTCCTGCCCGGAAACTGTTTTTATTTTGTCTGTCAACGGGTTGAAGGAGAGAGACCCTGAGAAGGCATATGCGGTTACAATTTCGGGAGAGCTTATAAATGAAAGCGTCTCTGCATTGCCATCATTACGGGCACGAAAATTTCTATTATAAGAATTCACAATAGTGTTTCTCTCACCTTTTTCAATATCCGTCCGTTTCCACTGACCTATACATGGACCGCAGGCGTTGGCCAGCACGGTTGCACCGGCATCAGTCAGTGTTTTCATCTGTCCATCACGTTTAATGGTATCTTCTATCAGGTTTGACCCCGGTGTCACCAGCAGAGGAATTGCCAGTTTCAGTCCTTTGGCAACTGCATCCCTTGCCACGGCAGCGGCACGCCCCATGTCCTCATAAGAGGAGTTTGTGCATGAGCCGATAAGAGCAAATTTAATATTATCAGGATAATCTTCCTTAACTATTTCGTCTTTGAACTCTGACACAGAACGCACCTTGTCAGGTGTATGAGGTCCGCAGACAAGTGGCTCAAGTTCTGATAAGTTTATTTCAATAACCTTGTCATAATATTTTTCAGGATCTGCATATGCCTCTTCATCAGCTCTGAAGCACCCTGAATATTCCTCCGCTAAAGCCGCTATTTCAGATCTGTTGGTTGTTCTCAGATAATCCGACATCCGTGAATCGAAAGGAAATGTAGATGTTGTGGCACCGTGCTCTGCTCCCATATTACAGATAGTTGCCTTACCCGTGCATGAAATCGTAGCCGCGCCATCCCCGAAATATTCGACGACAGAGCCGGTTCCCCCTTTGACAGTAAGTTCTTTCATTACTCTCAGGATAACGTCCTTGGAAGATGACCAGCCGGATAATCTACCGGTTAGTTTTATACCTATAACACCGGGCCATTTTATACCGAAAGGCAATCCTACCATAACGTCTACTGCATCTGCCCCACCCACACCAACTGCTAACATACCCAGACCCCCTCCATTGGGAGTGTGTGAATCTGTTCCAATAAGCAGAGCACCAGGAAAAGCATAATTTTCTATAACCACCTGATGAATGATCCCTGCCCCGGGATCCCAGAAACCCATGCCGTATTTTTTTGCAGCAGAGGACAGAAAGTCATAAACCTCTTTATTCGTCATTTTTGCCGTGGGAAGATCGTCTTCTACACCCTGATGTGCCAGTATGAGGTGGTCACAATGGACGGTAGTTGGTACTTGTACAGATGGCACGCCCGACGACATAAATTGTAATATCGCCATTTGAGCAGTCGCGTCCTGCATGGCAACCCTATCCGGATACAGATCGACATTGGATTCCTTTCGGGTATATGGCTTTATCTCCTCCAGTTTCATATGAGAATAGAGGGTTTTTTCCGTAAGAGTCAAGCCACGCCCCAATACATCTCGTGCTTTCTGGTGTTTCTCTTTTAAATCCTTATATAATGTTTTGCATATCTCAATTGTCATATTTTCCCCCTTGTAATGCTCATTTCTTCTCTATATTATATCAACAAGCAAATTTGAAGCGATCTAAAGATGCCTGTCTGTGCGTAGTATGAAGGCAAAAGTAATAAAAAGCATGATACCATAATATAGCACAAGTGCAACCCTGCTCAACATATTGGAAGGCGGGTGGGAATGACAGGATTCTCACTTTACCGGTAACAATAGCTAAGCTCAGCTTAGTATAAATATAGACGAAAGGAATTGATTTATGAAGATTGGGCAGTATGAACTACATTCGATTGAGACCGGGAGGTTTGCCCTTGACGGCGGTGCAATGTTTGGAATTGTACCTAAGGAGTTATGGAGTAAGCTTCATCCTGCTGATGATAAAAACAGAATAGATATGGCTCTCAGGTCACTACTAATCATGGATGATAAACGCAAAATCCTTATTGACACCGGCATCGGTACAAAATTATCAAAAAAGAGTCAGAAAATCTACAAATTAGATCAGACCGAACACAACCTCGAAGCTTCCCTGGAAAAATATGATCTGGAAACGAATGATATAACTGATGTAATTCTGACCCATCTTCATCTTGACCATGTTGGAGGAGCTACTTATTTAAACGGTAAAAAACAGAAGCTTACATTTCCAAATGCTACATATTATGTGCAGAAAACACATCACGAGTGGGCGTCAAAACCGAGCGAAAAGGATAAAGGCAGTTTTATCAATGAAGATTTCAAAACAATAGAAAAAGAAGGAAAGCTTCGACTAATTGACGGATACGCCATGATATTACCAAACATTGACGTCATAATCTATGACGGTCACACTATAGGCCAACAACTCGTAAAAATATCAGACGGAATAGATACACTCGTTTACTGTGGTGATGTAATACCTTTTACATCTCACATCAAGTTACCATATATACCGAGCTATGATATTAACCCGGTAACATCAATTGAAGACAAAGAGAAATTACTGACAAGAGCCTGCAATGGAGATTGGATTCTATTCTTCGAACACGACCCTGTTACGCAAGCTGTTAAAGTAGAAAAGGACAAGAAAGGGAATACAATAATAAAGGAAACAATAACTTTATAGATTTATTATCGAAGTTAATTAGTGCAAATTTGTGAAATCCGTGCCTATTATTTTTTCAATAAAGAGAGGTTACTTTGAAACTAAAAGGTAAAGTTGCGATCGTAACAGCAGCGAGTAGTGACAGAGGGAGTGCTATTGCAGAACTCCTGTCATCTGAAGGTGCTGCTGTAACGATCAATTACTTTAAAAACAAGAAGAGGGCAGAATCAGTCTTGAACAAAATTGAAAGCCGTGGTGGCAAAGCGATGGTGAGACAGGCTGACGTAACCGCAAAATCAAGTGTGAATAGAATGATTGCGGACACCGTCAAGAAATTTGGAAGCATAGACATTCTTGTAAACAATGCACATGGCACCATTAGACGAAAAACCTTTGAAGACACGATATGGAATGAATTCACAGAAAACCTGAACGGCACGATAAAAGGTGCGCACAATTGTTGTCAGGCGGTAATCAGTGAGATGCAGAAACAAAAATGGGGAAGGATCATTAATATAATGGACAATATTGTTAATGAACCGGTAAGAGGGTATACCTGCCATACAACAGCCCAATCATCATTAGTAGGGTTTACGAGAAGCCTAGCAGTTGAACTGGGCAGTTTCGGAATCACCGTCAATTTGATAAGTGCAGGGTTTACTTTAGCAGAGAAAACACCACACGCACCACCTAGCGTACAGAAGGTAATGGCCGAGCAGACACCACTGAAACGGCTTGCACTACCTATAGATATCGCCAAGGCCGTCATGTTCTACGCCACTGACATGTCGGACTTTGTAACCGGCAATTGTTTATCAGTCGACGGCGGCAAAGCAATGCGCTGATTTATATTTACATTTCAACATAATAGTAACCGCAGGCTTAAGTCTGCACAAAATCAAAAAAAGAACACAACAGAAGGTTACAGTTACCTTCAACATTATATTGAATCGTTTACTAGATTTTTTGAACCTGATCTATCATGTTGTACTCGTTCTAATTAATATATCAACTATTTTATACAGGAAATTTGCATCAAAGGGTTTGAGAATATATTCAACATTACCCTGAAATTTAATCTTCTCAATCACTCCCTCATTAAAATTATTTCCCGTAATAAATATAACGGGAAGCTTTGAACTTATGGCTTTACATCTCTTAAACAACTCATATCCATTCATTCTGGGCATATTATAATCCGTTATCAGTAGATCAAAGGAATGTTGCTTTAACAAACTGATTGCCGCCTCACCATCCTGAGCTGTTTGGACAGAATAAAGTTCTGTATCTTCTAACAAAGATTTGATAATATCCCTTATCGGTTTCACATCATCTACAACTAATATCCTCTTCCCATTTTTTGCTCTTTGTAAATCGTCCTGATCTTTTTGCAAGGAACTATCCATAATAATTCTCCCTTCCAAAGTTTACGCTGAAAATTAATATAATTAGTCAATGTTCATATAAATCCCTCATTGCGGGATAATATGCTTTTTGTCCCGCAATGTCAATTTGTTTTTTTATTATTAATAATTTCCACATTGTAATGATGTTTTGTTCTAATAATAATGGCAACTATGACCAAGAGGACAGATAAAATAATTTTGCCAAAATTTGGCAAATACCTTGAGTATCTCAGGAAAAATAAAAACTTGAAGCAGTCTCAGGTTATTTACAAAAGCAATAAGGTAAAAAATGGATGCAGAATTTCCAGCAGTAATCTTTCCCGCTATGAAGCGGGAAAAACCGGCGACCCTTCGTTATCATTACTAAAAACATTTTCTATTATTTATGAAGAACCACTTGAAAATATTATTAACGTTTTAATGGAAGAAAAATATGGTGTAGACATCGGGTATGAGAAGCTAAACCAATCCTATATAAAAGAATCAGAATCAATCTACGCACTTCAATTGGATGAAATTGATGAGATGATTAAAAAATTGAATACTAACGGCCTGTTTACCCTTAAGACTATTCTGAGAGGACTTAGTACACAAAAAGAGTTTTCAGCTGACTAAGAGTATGTACCGCTTCTTGTAATCGGAAATGCGGAACTGGCATATTGAGAAAAGCCCTGATAGGGCTCAGGAGGAACACTACTTACAAGTTTCTCTGATCACACCGTATCACATTATTGGTCGAACCAGGCGAATATGATTGCAGCCGTAGATACCCCTGCTCACTCTGCAACCATCAAATGCAACCACGTCTGGCGATCACAAAAACCCGGCTAGTCCTATTATAATAAAAGATAATTTCTATACTATTAAGTTAAGTCGCTATTACGACAAAATCAAGCAACTTAACCTTCCCTTGTCATTCCCGTAATCAGTTGAACTGGAATCTGAGATTCCCATTTTCATGGAAATGACATAAGGCAACATTGAATTTCCAATACATTAAATTTTATTTTTTCATTTACATCCCTTTCAATCATTTTGTATAAAAAACTCTTCATATTTAATACAAATCGACAAGGAGGTATTAGATGCTGCAAAAATATATAAGGTATTGCACAAAGAAGGTATTAGAGGCTGTAAACATAGGAACTATGGAACTGGTAAATATGGGGCATACTGTGTTTACAACAGAGTTTGTGCTTTTAGGGCTACTTGTCCAGAATGACTCCTCCATTATAGCTATTATGGAACAACTTAAACTGGATACAGAAGGATTAAAGAAACGCCTTACGGATGATATTTTTGCATCTTTAGAAAATCAAGCGGGTGATATTGCAAAGACAGGCAAGGTTCAATTAGTAATATCAGGTGAGGTTGATAAGGTATTTGAGCTTGCTTTGCAGGAATCTAAATTAATGGAGGACAAGTTTATCAGCACTGAAGCTCTGTTCCTTGCGCTCTTTAACCCACAATCAGGAAAAACTGCTGAAATCCTCAATAAGGCCGGTCTTGAGCAGAAAAACGTTAGAACGGCTATCAAAGAAATAAGAGGCGGAAGAAAGATTGTAGATCAGGATGATGAAAGCAAAGTAGATGTATTAAAAGAATATACGCTGGATCTGTTAGAGCTTGCAAGGCAGGGAGAGCTTGATCCTGTCATAGGAAGAGAAAAAGAGATAGAGAGAATAATTCAAATCCTGTCGAGACGCAAGAAAAACAACCCCGTTTTAATAGGCGAAGCAGGAGTGGGTAAAACCGTTATTGTAGAGGGCCTTGCTCAGCAAATTGTCGCTGCAGAGGTGCCACAATCGCTACTGTCAAAAAAAATACTTTCACTTGATATGGCAGCCCTTATTGCAGGAGCCAGTGTCAGAGGTGAATTTGAGGGCCGACTGAAAACAATCAGAGACACGATAATAGATGCCGGTGGTCGTATTATACTCTTTATAGATGAATTACATACTGTGGTTGGTGTAGGCGGCGGCGCCAGCGGGGGCATGGGAGCGCCCGACATTTTGAAACCGGCCCTGGCAAGAGGCCAGCTACAGATGATTGGTGCAACTACGTATGATGACTATCGCAAGCACATAGAATCAGATCGAGCACTTGCACGGCGATTTCAGACGGTACAGGTAAATGCACCCGGAATCGATGATACCAAAAAAATCCTTGAGGGGCTCAAACCATATTACGAAAAACACCATAATATTGATTACACTCCGGAATCATTGGATGCTGCCGCACGTCTTTCCGAGCGTTACATCATAGACAGATCACAGCCTGACAAGGCGATAGACCTTCTGGATGAGGCGGGTTCAAAAAAACATCTCGAAATGCACTACACGCCACCCGGTCTTAAAAAGCTTGAAAACGAAAAGAGAACGCAAACAGCACTTAAGAAGGAGGCTTTCGAAAAACAGGATTTTGAGGAGGCAACGAAACACCATGCGGAATTACAGATTATAGAAGAACAGCTTGTCACCGAAAAAAAGAAGTGGAAGAAGGAGCTAAAAGGAAAAGACTCCTCTGTAACTGCTGAAGATATAGCCAGCGTTGTATCGAGTTCGACAGGCATTCCGGCTTCAAGAATGCTGAAAAGTGAGGCGAACAAGCTGGCACACATGGAAGAAAAAATACATGAACGTATAGTGGCTCAACAAGCCGCCGTAAAGGCAATTGCTGATGCGATCAGAAGGAACAGAGCGGGACTGAGAGAAGCATCGAGGCCAATAGGTGCTTTCCTGTTTCTTGGCCCGACAGGAGTAGGGAAGACGGAACTGGCAAAAACTCTTGCAGAATTTCTATTTGATGATGAAACCCGTATCGTCAGGCTGGACATGTCAGAGTATATGGAACGTCATGAAGTCGCAAAACTTATAGGAGCACCTCCCGGATATGTGGGTTACGGAGAAGGGGGACAGCTTACAGAACGGATAAAAAGAGTACCATATGCTGTAGTGCTTCTTGACGAAGTAGAAAAGGCCCATCCCGATGTTTTTAATATGCTCCTCCAGGTAATTGACGAAGGGAGGTTAACCGATGCACAAGGCCACGTCATAAGCTTCCGCAATACTATTATCATAGGAACTTCAAATATTGGAAGTGAAAAACTTGCAGACAAGCATGAGATAGGATTTAAATCTGGCACGGGTATTATCAGCCATGATGAAGCGAAGGATATGATTCTATCTGAAGTCAAAAAATATTTTAAACCTGAATTTCTGAATAGACTAGATGACATGATAGTCTTTCACTCTCTCACAAAAGAGCATATGTCACACATATTGGACATTCTTCTGAATAGACTTATAAAGAGACTGGAGGAAGAAGAAATATATCTCGAAATAGATTCCGGGATTAAGGAAAAACTGGTAAAAGATGGGTATGAACCTCAGTATGGCGCCCGTCCGCTTAAGAGAGCCATTGAACGTGAGATTGAAAATAAATTATCCTTATGCCTAGTAAACCGGCAATTCCAATCAGGTGATAAAATCAAAGCAATAATTAAGGATGAAGAGATAGGCTTTGAAAAGGTAACGGTATGAACAACACGAGAATAACTTTCGGCTACTATAACCATCTGTTCGTAGAAGACCTTAAAAAGTTAATAATTTCATACAGGGAAACCTTGTGTTCAGATTATCAGTCATATATCTATTAAAATGGATCTGTTTTGCGGTTAGCGCTTCCACTCTTGGGATATGGACCATCTATTCCTTCAAGTATTTATTGATAAATACCCTCGAATTAATACACCATTCAGGAATCTCCTTTTACTTGTATCCGGTTTTTGGATCACTTGTATGTGGCTTGATTATCTATCGAATATGCCCTGGTTCGGCGGGTGAGGGAATGCCAGGTTATATGCGAGCAGTAAACACAGAGAATGGATATCTGTCACTTAAAGCCACGATATGTAAATTCTTTGCAACTTTATTTACTCTCGGATTCGGTGGTAGTGGTGGAATTATCGGCCCAATGGTTCGAGTTAATTCCGGAATAATGGCAAGCCTTGGGAACCTTTTCATGAAGATTGGGTTTACCGAAGAAGATCGTAGAATTATTACTATTTGCGGAGCATCTGCCGTTTGCGCTGCCGCGTTTCAGTCTCCTATCGGAGCAGGCTTTCTTGCTGTAGAAATATTAAAGAGGGCAAATATGCGTTATCTAGATCTCTTTCCCTCTATTATAACTTCATGTTTATGTGTTACTTTAATTCGATACTTAAATTTGCCTGACATCTTTCCTTTTAATATTTCTATTGTTAATGATGATTTTGTTCTTTCGAAAAATATGTTATGGATTATAGCCCTGGGGTTTATAGCCGGGGGGGTTTCAATTCTTTATGTAAAGCTTTATGGTTGGATGCGTAAATCCATGGAGAGGGATTCTCTCAGCACAATAAATATGTTGATCGGTTCAATCATAGTTAGTGGTATCGCTTTTCTGGTACATCAAGATCTTTTAAGTGTCAGCGTCTCTTATATTGGAAACTTGACTTCTGGAGATGGTGATTGGCCTTTTGCCGAAATCTTTGAAGGAAGAACTTTATTTGTTGTTTTTATTCTTCTCGCTATCATGAAAGGACTAACTAATTCCATAACAGTTGGTTCAGGTCTCAGTGGTGGATTTATTGGCCCCTCTGTTATTATGGGTCTCTTTCTTGGTGCTGCTATGGCACAATGTCTTGGTATTCAGGCCAATAGTGGAGTTTATTACGCATTATTAGTTGCCGGAATGAGTGGTGTCTTATCCGGAAGTTTGAATGCTCCCATTGCTGCGGCAATAATTGGTACAGAAATTTTCGGAGCAGAATATGCGGCACCTGCCACATTATCTTCAATAATCTCCTTCCAGATAGCAAGAAGCTCATATCTCTATGACGCTCAAAACGACAGCTAAAAAAATAACCTGGCGTTTCATAATCCATATTAGGAATGCAAGATTAATAGCTCTCTAAGATTTTCTTGACCGTAGGAGCAAGTTTACTCAGCCCCGCCAACTTACCAATTATGAGTGCTTCTTCTATCTCCTTTTCATCAAGGTGAAACGCCTTAAGCGCAAACATTGCTCCAACACGTTCACCACTTTTACAGTGAATGATTAGTGGATAGTTTTCCGGCTTTGAGAGCACGTCTGCAAATACCTTTGTCTTCTGAGGAGTAAGTCCTTCCGGCACAGAGACAGGAATGTGAAAATATTTCATTCCAGCGCCTTCAACCCAGGTTAACTCCTGAGCAGGATCAGGTAGTTCTTTGTCAGTTCTAAGGTTAACGACAGCCTTAAATCCAGTTTCAGCGGCTTGTTTTATCTGGTCAAAAGTCGGTTGGCCACCGGTCAGAACACTATCTAACGGCACCTGGAAATTTGGCAGTCTTATCAGCGACGAACTCACCTGCCTTATAAACGATCTTTGATACATAGTTATGTTTATATCATCTGCAAATACTTTAGATACAAAAAACAGGGCTAAAAATACAGCAGACACAATCTTGATGTAGCAATTCATTTTCAACTCCTTGTATTATTATGTTCAACAATTCCCTGTAACAAAAGATTTACTGACTATATATCTCTAGACCTTTTCAGCCTCTCACCCAACCTTTTGTTTTGCAGGACTTGCACGAAGAACAATAATTGCACCCCGCACCGATACAGACCTTTTTACTGTTTTTATGAACCTGCCCCAACCCCTTACAGATTTCACAACGTTTTGCTGAATCTGAAATCTGTCCAGAGCCTCCACAACCATTACATTTTATGCAATAATTACAACTCTTCCCGCTACAGGGCATTTTGTTGTCTACATGCCATATCCCAGTTCCACAACATTTAAAGCACGGCTGGTTTGCAAAAGAGTCGGGTATACAGAATAATCCGACAACCAGACAGAGCGTTATAATAAAAACTGTTATGTTTGAGCCAAATCTACTATTAGTCATCTATATTCCGTTATTATTTATATCCAAAGCGACTTAAAGCCGCTTCATCTTTGCGCCAGTTTTCGCTGACTTTGACCCAGAGGTCCAGATAAACCTTTTTACCTAAAAGATCCTGGATACCTTCCCGCGACTTTCTCCCTATCTCTTTCAGCATTTGCCCGTTCCCACCGACAACGATCAATTTATGGCGTTGCTTCTCCACATATACATTTGCAGATATATAATCAAGCTCTTCGCTTCTTGGCACAAACTCTTTTACCACCACAGCCACCCCATGCGGTATCTCCTGCCTTACAGACAACAGCACCTGTTCACGGATAAGCTCAGCAATTGCCAGCTTATCCTGCAGGTCTGTTACAGTGCCTTCCGGATAGTACGCAGGGTTCTCCGGCATCAGTTCAAATATCTTTTTGATCAGTATCGGAATATTGATCTGTGTTATAGCAGAAACAGCAACACCACCTATAAAATCTCCAAGTTTTTTATATTCCGCAATAATTGCGTCGAGATTTGGTATATCTGCAGCATCTAATTTATTGATTACCAGCAGGATATTCTTATCAACGTTGCGTATAAGTTTTGCGGCGCGTTTATCATCGCTGTGCGGAGGAGTGGTACCATCTACGACAAACAAGACAACATCAGCGTCTCTGAGGCAGGAGCGTGCCGACTTAACCAGATACTCATCCAGCTTCTGCTTTGGTTTCAATATTCCCGGCGTATCAAGAAACACAAGCTGCCCCTCTTCCGTCTCGCAAATCCCTGAGATTCTATTCCTTGTCGTTTGCGGCCTCGGCGTAACTATTGCCACCTTTTCACCTACAAGCCTGTTAAGAAGCGTTGACTTGCCCACATTTGGCCGTCCCCATATCGTTACAAATCCTGATTTATAACTTTTCTTTATCTCTTCTGTCATATAAATTTTCCTTAACCATATACATAGCTTTTCAATATTAATAACACTTCGACTTCGCTCAGTGTGACATTATCCTGGGCAGAGCAGAAGGATAGTTTTTATCGTGATAACAATTTAACTTGATTATATCGGAATTTGCATTTTAGTCGCTCATCAAAAACGAGTTAAGGTTTATTGACTGTAGATTGCAGGGTGGATTAAGCGAAGCGAATCCACCCTACACGAATATCTTCAAAGTCCACCGTAGGCGCTAATTTGATTATTAAAACTATCTATTTTGGATACAGAGAACAACATAATTTAAAAAATAGTTACTCGTTCAAATCTAATCCAACCAGGGAACAAAGTCAAGTTTTTAACAATTTTACTAATAATACGTAATGCCCTAAAAGGAATTATGATCACTTCCTTTTACCTTGACTTAGTTAATATACAGCCGTTTATTTCTGATATCATAGTTACTGTATATTTAACTGTTAGCGGGAAAAGAGATTTGTACACGGAGGCACAAACTGTGGCCGAAATAGACATCAAAGAGATTGGATTGCACTTTTCATGAAAGAAAAGGCAGCACTCTTAAATTGCAAAATGATGAAAACTATTCAATATATGTTTTATTGTATTTTGCATAACAGGCTTAATGCTTTCCGGTACAATTATGCGATTCATCAGAAACCGACATTATCCGAAACCGGCTGCACTTTAATTCTGAATCCATATATGAAGTGAGGGCATAAATAAAAAGTACTGTACCTGACATCTCCAGAATCTCCTCTATCGTGAAAAGTATGACAAAAGAGAGACTATGTTCACCATACAATTCATAGCACCTTCCTCCAACCAATTCCAAACCTATGGCACCCGAAATATATACAGATCCGGCTATGATGAATAAGAGACGTGTTTTGTAAGGAAGCTTGAACAAGAATTTGGTATATACTAATAAAAAAGCAATCAATCCTATACTATAGGGTATAATCCAGGCAAAGTAAAAGTAACCGGATGCATTAAGCAGAGTTCGTAATTTTTCCATTAAACCTTCGTGAATCATGAGAGATTCGTCAATAGATAAAAAAAGAAAAATTACAGAAAGCACCAACCAATACATATAACCCTCGCCATCTTTTCTTTTAGCAGATGCAATAATAAAGAGGAAAAATGAACATGTCAATAGCAACACGAATGAAAACAAGGTCGGAATACTGCGTTCAACGTCAAGGTTAGTAAGCCTGATGAAGGGCTCAGTCGCACCTTCACGTCCAAGAGTAAAAGCAACACATTGCCCTAGAATATGAAGAATCGAGAATAATATCACAAAAAAAGTGAAGAACTTTGTTATCCTTTTTGGTTCCAGTATAACATCCATTTATTACCTGTCGTAACTTAAACTAAAAAGTGAAAATTTAAAGAGTTGACAAACTGGATGGCTGTAGTACAAAGCAATTTGACAATCTTTCCAATAAGAAGACCGGTACATATGTCGTAAAATTTACAACTAGCCCAGGAAGAAAGGTATCATATTTAAGTATTATGTAAAGAATGATTTTTCTAAGGCAGAAACAGCTGGAAAAGCAATAGATGTATAAGCGTTATCACCAGAAACTAAATCAAGAAGTCATGTAGTTTGATTTAAGATAAAGGTATCTGAAAGAGTGCAATGCGTAGTTAATAGATACCATTATTAGAATAACTATTTGAAAAGTGACACCAGGCTGTCCTTTACAGTTGAAATAATTTGATATCTGAAGAGCTTATCAAAAAGATAACATATACTTAAATATACCGAAACCCCATATATGATTGATAAAACAAGCTCTACAATGCCTTTTGAATAAAAATAATTTTCTTTAATAATTATCATGGAATAAAATGCAATAAAAACACTTATACCCGGAAAAAGCAATAGTCGGACAACATTCCATAGCTTACACTGGGTAATTTTCAAAAGTCTGAAGAGAACAATAATATTAACTGTTAGAGATGTTATAACAACGGCTAATGATGTCCCCAATAGCCCCCATTTGCTTGTAAGTGGATAGATAAGGGCCACCAACAAGTGGGATCCCCGGGTACCGAGCTCG
>JGI24915J38486_100218_pt1 | contig 31610 bp, 25 predicted proteins | sample LinPfosmplate3_FD_38486 | JGI IMG/M metagenome (IMG submission 38486)
TCGAGCTCGGTACCCGGGGATCCCACTAACTGCTACTCTTGCCCTGGTGGTTATGTTGAGGTACTGGGGGCTTGTATCAAAAATGATTATACCGTTGCTGATTATCAGGGAGAAACAGTGCTTTTCTGTGATGATGGTGAGTTCTTGAGTGAGGGGGCTTGTTATACCTGCCCTTCAGGAATGGAGCATGAGTTCCTTCTGCCAGCCAGTGTGGAAGGAGTGTGTTACAAGCAGGATGAGTACACCGCTGAATCTGCGGGAGACCTGGTCCTGGGATGTCAGAGTGGTTCGTTCTTAAATGTGGCTGATAACAAATGTTATTCATGCCCACCAGACTATTCCTGGAACCCACTGATACCGATTGGCGAGTACGGATCCTGTTATGCCTGGTCGCTGGATGAATCCCTTGTGGGATCAGGCTTAGATGTGGGCTATGAGTTTAATTCAATATTCCGTTACAAATTCGGTTTGAATGGAGGTATCACCGTCGATGGTGGCAGTGTTGATGTGGCCTATTCACCAGAGATCAATGTTACTATCAGCGAGGGACAGGACACGCCGCAGGGTTGGCAGACCTTTGTTGTCAGTACAAGCCAGTCAGAAGATTCCACGCTCGATATGGAGACCCGCTGGGCGGGAATTGATATGTTTCTAGATTCCTGGACGGACTCAGAGTTTAAGGTAGATACTAGTTTTATCTATCCTAAACATGACCCGGTCAACGGGGTTTGGTCACAGGCACAGGATGATCACACCCTGTGGGATAATTCTACGGATGGTCCGACTACGCTTGCCGATGATCCTCTGGTTGCCTTTCATATTGGTTATGATAGTATTGGCTTAAGTGTGCTTGGGAAGGGAGGCGGATTTACAGGATTTGATCCACCAATTGAGATTATGAGACCAGTGTTCAAGACGCCTACATTAAAGTTGGGTGTGGTATTTGTTGAAGCCGGACTTCAAGGTCCGTCTATGAGTACTCCGGTGGAGAATAGAACCGGTTCGTGGGAGGGTAATGGCAGCGGTGCGTGGGGTATGGATCGTCCTTACCAAGGGGATTATAGCGAAAAAGTTATTATCAAACCGGGTGGAGATGGCACCTATATCAAACAAAATCTGGATGCGGGTGAGCGTACAGGCTTCAAATTGCTATCATTGAACGCCGGCCTTAAAGATCCGGATGTTGCCAGGGTGGATTTTGATTTAGATGGGATATTGAGCTATTTCACCGATGAACCTCTGGGCTTCAAACTGGAAGAGCCGATCATAGGATCTCCTGTAGGTAGTTGGTGGTCTGTTGCGGCGGATTTAGCAGACTTTGATCTTGGTCTGGTGTTAAGTTTTCAATCTGATTATAAATTTGAGCCGAACCTGCAGGTCGAGCTGACATTCTCAAGCCCTGTACGGGTTGTGACTGACAGTGTTGTTTCAAGTGCCGCATCAACTCATGTGGTCAGTCTGGGAGAGGAGTTGAGGTTTGTTCATCCGGGAGGTGAATTGACCATTGATACCACCTATTCAGTGAAGGATAATACTTTCACTAACGATACAGATCTAAACCTAACTACACTGTTTGAAGGTGAGGTACTTAGTTTTCGGGTGACGATGCTGGGTGTATCAAAATCAAAATTACCGAAATTTTCAATGCTCAACTACACAGTTGAGTTGAACCCGGAACCGTGGAGGCTGGCTGACCTGAATTATCACGAAGACTCTAAAACAGATGATCTCTTTGATGACGAGGCTTCTGCCTTCACACTGAGTGGTTTCAGCGATGTGACAGGCTCACAATTGGTAGTGACAGGAATGGATCAGGTAGTGGCCGTCTGTAAGGATATAACGGTAACGCTGGATGATAACGGTCTTTATTATCTAACACCGGAGGAGATCGATAATGACAGTCAGGATCCAGGCTCTAGTGGTCCACCACTGTTCACGCTTAGTCAGTATGAATTTGATTGCAGTGATATAGGAAATAATAGTGTTACTTTAGAAGTAACAGGTTCAACCGGCACGTTTGACTCTTGTGATGCAATCGTAACGGTTGTAGACACAACTGAACCGGTTGCTGTCGCTCAATCCATAACCGCAGAGTTAGATGCAACAGGGACCGTATCTATTACTGCGGCACAGGTAAATAATGGTAGCAGTGATAATTGCAGTATAGAGTCAATGACGGTATCTCCAGGCACATTTACGTGTTCAAATATAGGCGGCAATAACGTTGTGCTGACAGTGACTGATAGTAGTGGAAATTCTGCCAGTGTAACAGCAATAGTAACAGTAGTAGATAGTGTCTTACCAACTGTTATTGTTCGTGATACTACTGTACAGCTTGATGCATCAGGAAACGCGTCTATCACGGCTGGTGATGTAGATAACGGAAGTAGTGACAACTGCGGAAACGTAACATTGGATGTAGCACCAAGTGCATTTACGTGTGTAAATGTAGGTGACAATAACGTTACGTTGACAGTGACGGACGACAATGGTAATACCAACACTGCGCTTGCAATTGTAACGGTAGAGGATAATACTGCACCGACAGCGCTTGCACGTGATATTACTGTACATCTTGATGAGACCGGGCATGTGACTGTTGAGGCTGATGACATCGATGATGGAAGTAATGATGCCTGCGGAATTGCGTCCTTGAGTGTGCCGCCGACATCATTTGGTTGCAGTGATATTGGAGAACACACAGTTACCTTGACTGTAGAGGATAATAATGGCAATAGCAGTACTGAAGATGCGGTTGTAACGGTAGTGGACAGTATTTGTCCTACCGTGGAGGTTAAGCTGGTACCGGTTGAGGGAACGTTAAAGAAGAAGAAAGGTTGCTTCACTGTAATTATTACTCCTTCTGATAACTGTTCTGTTGCCAACGTAGTTGCTAAGCTAAATAATCGTGATGTGACCAATGGTCAGATTGTCGAGCTGAAGAAGAAAAAGAAGTATAAAGTGAAAGTTAAGAAGGAAGGCAGTAGTGATGATGATGATGGCAGTGGTCGTCGACGCTGCAATGCCGAAGTTAAGTTCGAAGGTCCTGACTTTACACTAACTGCTACTGTAACTGACAGTTCTGGTAATGGTGGCGGCCTGGGTAGCTGTCTGGATGATGAAGGTATTCCTACTGATACTGCCTCTGTGACACATGTTTTCATTAATGATGATCATAGTAGCGATGACAACGGTATCCACCGAGGTAATGATAAGGAAGATAAACACAAAGATAAAGGTAAACATAAGTCAGAAGACAAGGAGAAGAAGCATTAAGAAGAGATAGCCTTTCAGGTATAACAAGTTGTTCTGTAAGTCACTGTACTAATGACATAAGAGAGCAGATGGGCTTCTTGCTTGTCTGCTCTTTTTTTAGACATACCAATCCAACTATAAACATTCCCGGCAGCAATTGACAACATTACTTCATTTAAGTATTATTCAATTATGAAAAAAATAGAGACCGCTTTAACTGTTTTATTAATATCACTCTTTTCATTAACCATTCACGCCCAACAGACGCATACACTTAAGGGTACTGCCGCTCACCAGGCCGGCAAAAAGGTTGAACTGCTTGACTTCTATGGAGATAAAAACAGGGTTGTTTCTTCAACTACTGTTGACAAGGATGGTCTCTTTCGGTTTTCGTTCGGTGAAGACTCTCCGGTAGGCATGTACAGGTTGGAATTTGAAAATGGCAGGAATGTGAATGTTATTTATAACCATAACGATATAGAGCTTTCAATAACCAAACCAAACTTACAGGCAGGAAGATTTCCAGTCATTGATGGTATAGAGGTATTATCATCAGGGGATACCAGGATCTATTACGACTTCCTGCGTACCCTGAACCTCAGAAGAAAGCGGACTGCACATTTAAATCAACTGAAGCACTTATATCCTCCTTCTAAAGACAGGGACAAGGTGCCCGGTCAAAATACCACAGATGTTCGGGAGACAGAAACAGTACCGTTTCGTACTCATATAGAGAAGGAGTTGGGTAATATACATAAGAAATTTGAGAGTTATATACAGAGACTGATTGATAACAATCCGGACTCCTATGCCGCAAAGATTATAAAGACGACTAAGACTGCATTGAATATTAAGGAACCGGGAAAGACTCCTGGTCTCCGCTTGTCCGGTGACGAACGGAGGGAGTGGATCAAAGAGCATTTCTGGGATAATATGGACCTTTCTGATGAAACGCTGCTGCGCAGTCCGGTTATTCCGTCAAAGATATCTGAATACATATCACTTTATAAGAATGATAAACTGGAAAGGGCAGAGCGGGAGATTGCCTATATCGAGGCGGTGGATGTGATCCTGCTTAATGCCAGTGTAAATGATGCAGTATTTGGTGTCGTGCTGGACATTGTAACACGGAGGTTTGAGCAATCTGAGTTTGAGCTGGTCCTTACATATATAACAGAGAATTATATACTGCCGAAATCAGGCTGTGAAGATAGTGAAGGTGTGGTCTCGAAAGATCGGGCTGCTGAACTGAGAGAGAAGATCGAAATTATAAAGAGGATGACAGTAGGGAACCCGGCCCCTGAGATAGAGATGCCTCAACAGGGTTTTTTTGATCTGAATGTGTCAGAAGGTACAGTAGTCCCTGCTAGCGGCTCACAAATGAAGCTGTCAGGTATGAGCTCTGAGAATACCCTTGTCGTGTTCTGGGCAAGCTGGTGTCCGCACTGTTCTACACTATTGAGCGCATTAAAGCCTGTTTATGAGGAGTACAGAGATGTGGGTCTTCAGGTGTTGGCCATATCTATTGATACGGATCAATCCGCATGGCAGAACGCCATTTCACAGGGGCAATACAGATGGATCAACTATTCTGAACTAAGTGGATGGAATGGTATGGCTGCTAAGGACTATGGAGTATGGTCAACCCCGAGGATGTACCTACTGGACAGTGAGGAGAGGATAATTGCAAGGCCTGCAAATGTGGCAGAGCTAAAAGAATCTCTAGCTCCGCTAAAGTCTTTCAAAACAGAATAAATGTATCAAGAAGTATGAAGGAAGACGAACTTACACAAAGGGAAGAACCCTTAGCCACAGACCAACACAGACAGAAACAGGATAAATACCGATATCGTTCTTAACTCGTAACGCGCAACTTGTCAGTCATTCGTAATTCGTAAATCCCAAATCGTAAATCTTACTTCTAACTTCTTGTCTCTTGTTTCTAACGTCTTGCTTCTTGCTTCAATACTCTCCTCTATCTTTCAACTTTCCATATAGCTGGAACTCATATAGCACGGTATGTTTACTATCCCCGTAGTTTGTCTCCAGTTGTACCTTCAGGAATCTGGAAGTTACATCAGGAAAGTGGATTTGCTGATAGGGCGCTTCAGGTGTTCCCGAGTTGAGAGCCTGGAATCGGCCAATGGAGCGAAAAGGTCCCGACCATGAACGATCTGACACGAGCAATTCGAACACCATCAGATTAGAATCAGCTTCCCCGGGAATGCATACTGAAAAGGCATTAAACGTTGCCATCTGTTCGTATTTGAAGGCGTAAACTGCCGATGAAAATGCCAGAACAGGGGCCTTCATTTCCATACCGTCAATTGTCTGCTTCCATTCATCCTGAGGGGCCGTCATAAGATGTCCTCCATTCTCCTTCAACAGAAGATTGGTCTCATAGATCTCCCCAAGCGGTTCATTCTTCTCAATCTCTGTAAGGGTCTTCTCCAGTTGCCCTGAATTATCCGCGGCGTGATAGCTTCCTCCGCCTGCCTGCGAAATACCTGCCAGCTGCTCTCTCTCACTCGTGTCTACGCCAAGTCCTGCTACATGGACCCCAACGTCTATTCCCATCTCATCTCGAATACGTGCTGCAGAACGTATCGGGTCACCGCCGCAAGTCTCAACTCCATCGGAGAGCAATACAATACTCTTCTCCCCGACAAGCGGGCGCATCGCGTCAGCAGCTAACTCCAGAGCAGCGGCGATAGATGTATCTCCGTATGCCTGTATAGAGTCGATCTTTCGTCGCATCTCATCAACATCCAATCTGCCTATCGGAACTATGATCTCTATATCACCACAATCTGCCGTCTCCTTATGACCATAAACCTCCAGTCCCACATTCAAATTCGCCGGTAGAGTACCAATATGATCAGATAGAGCCTTCTTCGCCGCATCCAGTTTCGATACATTGTTCTCCATGATGTCATTCATACTTCGCGATGCATCAAATATAAAGAGCAGATGCGGCCCTTCAAGATTTTTGTCTGCATCATCCTCAGCTGAATCAGCTGCACCAGCATCCTTTCGCTTTGCAGTTTCCTTTGCAGCTCCGATGATTTTTCCTGGCTCAACTGCAGTTGTAACCCCATCATCAGTAGTAATGACGACATTGCCCACTGTACCTGCAACTGTCAGATTACCCGTGACTGGATCAACACCCACATCAACGGATTCACCTTTATCCATTGAAATAGAACCCACATCGGTTACAAGTACAACAGAACCTCTCTCTGAAGCTATTGAAGTTTCTGCTTTATTCTTATCAACGATAATAGAGAACATCTCGTCCTCCTCCACAATAGCCGTTCCGACATCGGTGTCAATCTCCAGGTCGCCTTCCCTTGCCGACACCGCCACTGTCCCGGTCCCGGGAGAGATAATATCCACCGAATCCCCAGGATTGATATCAAAGCCAACCTCATTCCCGGCACTGGTAAAGCCCAGTAACCCCTCAAACAGGCTGATAGATGTCATACCCGCAAGATAACCGATATCCAATGCAGTACCCCTGACAGAAGCAGTACCGCTGGGTGTCTCAAACTCCGTCAATATCGTCCTGCTCGTTGTTATTTTCGCCCTCAGACTGCCAACAGTGATTTTGACGATTCTTACATCACTCTGCTGATCAATGGCAACCTTTCTTGAAAATATTCTCTCAGCCTTGTCCCTGCCGGTCACCGCCTTGGAACCGATCAAAATAGTTGAATCTTCGCTAATCTGAAGTGTGGTGTTGTCATCAAACATGATGTCAGCTGTTGATGCAGATTTTGTTATGACAGTGTCCTTCTTGTATAAAGAGGAGTTCCTGATCCTGTTGCCAACCGCGGTTACCGGTCTCACCATCAGATTGTGACGAATACTTACCTTACCGGTAAACGTCGACACAACAGCCAGTCTATCCACTTCATCCTCTTCCTGTGACAAAAGAGTATGTGAAACTGACAGCAGAAGCACGAGAACAACAGCAGTTAGAATATAGTATTTTTTTAACATAATATGAGAACCAAAGTTAATCGCTTGCCCGAATGGTAATAAATACCTATAACAAATTGATTTTGGAATTTCAGGATTACGTCGGGTATAGAAACCCGACCTACAAGTAGGGCGCGTTTCCATACGCGCCGGTCAACTGAAAATCAATTTGTGATGGATATACTAGGGATATTATCGGCATAATACAGAAATACAACACTATTTTACAGTATAAGGGCAATATTCACTGCTCCCCGGACAAAAACCTCTTTTGACAGGATTAACAGGATAATAAGGATTAATAACATAAACAGTGAAAAATAATTATAAGGAAACCACGAAACCAAGAGGTTGTTTAATTAGCAATATCAATTGCTTTGTTTTTATCTTCCGTGATTTTTCGTGTCTTTCCGTGGTGAAATTTTTATTGCTTTTAATATTCACTAAAGTAACATACCGCTATGCTTAGATATCGAATAACCCTGCTAACTCTAATACTCTTTACCATTCTTGGATATACCATATCCTCCAGTGCAGAAGATGATATAGAAGATCTGATTGATATCGCAGAATCGAAAGGCAAAGTTATAGCTGTTATAAATGGGGAGAAGTCAATTCCCGTTAATCTCCGGCAAAATGAGAAGGTAATATGGAGTGAGTCGAGCGGTAATTTAGGTGCATTTTTAACCGATTCTCGTTTTTTTGTAATATCTACTACATCAGGTGCCTGGCATGGACTGCGTTTGAATATGGATGAACCGGAAAAAGCAATTACGTCCTTATCTCCATTTATGGCTCTGCTGGTAACAAGTGATCGTGCTATCTGCTATAGTGCTAAAACCGATAAATTTGTTGAAGCCCGGCTCCCGCTTTTCGATGAGCTGGTGACCGCGGAGACAGGAAGATACGTTGCTGTTGTGATCACCACTGGCAGGGCGTTAGGATTGGGGGTTAAATCTCCATCTTTTATAGAAGTACGTCTCGGAGTTAAAGAGACAGTAGGAGATGTAAAGATAACACTGAATAAAGTAACATTTCGCACTTCAGATCGTCTGCTGAGTTTTGTAGCCAATGGTTACAAATGGAAAGAACTCAGACTTAAATAGTCATTTGGTTAATTCGTGAAATTCGTGTCTTCTGTCTTTCTATTTATAATATAGTTTTCCTTCTTTGCGCTCTTTGCGCCTTCTTGTCCTCGGCTCTTTTTGTCCGGGGAGCGGTGAAACGTTTATATGGGAGAAGTGATGAAACGAAATTGGTTGCCACAAGCCGTTGCAGGTGGAATGCTTTTATGGGCACTATATCCCGGCAATCCATCTGGATATTATACCCTGCTTCACTGGTTTTGTTGCGGAACACTCATCTACCAGGCCTGTAGAGCGGTAAGTCAAAAAAGACACATCTGGGTATGGATATTAGTAATCACTGCCCTGGTTTACAACCCGATATTTAGATTACACTTCAACAAGGAACTATGGTCTGCCATTAACATTATCACTTCTGTAATTGTAGTTGTGTCAATTTTTGCCTTAAAGAGTAGAGTGAAAGGATGAAAGAGAAAAAGGCAATTCTCACGCAAAGGCGCTAAGAGCGCAAAGAGCAGAAGCATGAAGTTAGACGCATGAGATAAGATGGGCACAACTCGCAACCCTAAACACGTAACCCGAAACTCTTTTTCCCCTTGCTTTTGCTTTTCACTAAAGTATTATACCGCTAGTAACTTACGACCTGCCAAATTGATATAACATCAATTTGTTTAAATAAATATTAGAGAAAAAAATGGCAACAGAAGAAAAGGAATGTCCGTTTTGTAAAGAACGGTCATCAACAATTAAAAATTTTGACACACTTCAATCTACGTATAGCGATTGTTTATGTGGTAAATTCATTATCGATCAAAAAGTGCTTGAAGACTCAGATGAATATAACAAGATATTAAGAACCGATGAAGACAAAATATTATTTTCTGGATATTTAAGGAATAACCAAACCACAATAACAGAAGAGTTTATAAGCGGTGACTTACCAGGGATACTAGGTTATTGTCAAAGAAAAACTCTTAGTGAAAAAATATCTTACTTAAAGAGCTACATATATCAGGAAACAACTTTACTTGGAAAAAGTGTACCAATTGAAGTTGGTAAACTATACACATTGTTCTATCTAAAAGAGCCTAAAGAGCTATACAGCCTCTTAAGACATTTGCAAGAAATAAATATCTTAAACAAGAATACCAATGTTGGTGGGGCTACTGCAAATGTTTTATTAACAGTTGAAGGGTTTTCAGAAATAGAATCTACACTAGAAGATCATTCACAATCGAGAAAAGTATTTATTGCCTGTAATTTCGACACACCTTATCAGGATGATCTTGTTAAAGCCATAAAGTCCGCTTGTGCGATTTGTGGTTTTGATGCAAACTTGGTTTCCGGCGAGAAGCATAATGATGATATTTCTCATAAAATAATTTCTGACATAAGGCGGTCTAAATTTATTATTGCTGATTTCACTGATCAGAATAATGGTGTATATTTTGAAGCTGGCTATGCTATGGGTATGTCAAAAAAGGTTATTCGGTTAATAGATAAAGAACAATTCGAAAGCTTACATTTTGACACAAGGCAATTTAATCATATTCCTTGGGAACACGGCGAATGGGAAGAATTAGAAGATAAACTGATTGATCAAATAAATGCTACCATTAAATAAACGGCACTTGTGGTTGAACCAAGACAATTAATTGTAATAAAAGCAATATTTGTTTACTTAGATAATGACAAAAAAGCAGCTTAGAAATAGATTTATTGTTGGCGGAACCATCTACTTATTTGCTGTATTGGTTGGTGCGTCAATTAGATATTTCGATGATACTACTGATACCGTAATTTATGGAACATATAAGGACATGATTCCATTTCTGATTGCTATTCCTGCTGCCTGGTTAGGTTACTCATTACAACGCCGAGCAAGCTATCTTGCACAACTCCGTTCTCTATGGTCATCACTAGTTAATGCTGTTCAAATTGCTTTAGAATACACTTACCTTTCCGATTCAAAGAATGAGAGTTATAGGCAAGTTTTACATTGCTTAAGTTGTACTATTGATGAAGTTCGTGGTGTTTTCATGAATCTTGGCGAGAGTGAAAAAAAACGTGGCCTATATCCATTCGAGCCGATTAAGGACATATACAACATCATAAGAAATTTAGATTGTAATAATAAACCCTCAGAGCAGGAACGAGAAAATGCTCGAAAAAAAATAGACGCATTATGGGGAGAAGTTAGGAAAGAATTATTAAAAGAATTTGATAGGGAAATTCCTACATTTTCTCATAGCCATTGGGACGATACGGAAAAAGGGAAAGTTTACAAAAAGCACGATATTGAGAAAACACCGACCTAGCTTAATCGGTAAATGGGTCAAATCTCGATAATCAGGAGACACCATACCTATTTATTTAACAACTATTCAATAGTCAATTGATTGTTTATCTTCCTGTGGACCAGTATATATACGCCATCTAAGAAAATATGCCAGACATTAACATAATTTTAGTACTTATTGTGGTCGTTGCCGCAATGTTCTTCTTTATTTCCGGAAAGCTCCGGATCGATTTGACAGCCCTGTGCGTTTTGGTTGCACTTATAGTATTGGGACTGATCAATACTAATCAGGCACTCTATGGGTTTGCCAGTTCTGCAACAGCAATTATTACTGCTATGTTTGTATTAAGTGCCGGGCTGGTACGAACCGGCCTTGTGGAATGGCTTGCACGCCATATAGACAGATTAGCCGGAAAAACCGAGCCGCGGCTTATTGTCGTTCTATGCATTACAATTGCTCTTCTCTCCGCATTCGTCATAAATACCGCTACTGTCGCCATATTCATCCCTGTTGCTATCATGCTTGCAAAATCACGTAAGCTTTCTGCTTCCCGAGTGCTGATGCCACTCTCTTTCGCAAGCCAGTTTGGCGGTGTTTGTACTCTGATAGGCAGCTCTACCAACATTCTCGTCAACACGATTGCGACTAACAGCGGGTTGGAGCCATTTAATTTCTTTGAGTTTGGACCATTGGGACTCGTAATGACAGTTGCCGGTATTGCATACCTGACAGTAACCCACTGGTTTCTGCCAAAGCGTACGGGAGAAGGAGAGAAGGTAGACCGATATCAACTGGCTGACTATCTGGCAGAACTGCAGGTTACAGAAAAATCCTCACTTATCGGAACTACCTGGGAAAAGAGCAAGGTTAAGAAAGATGAGAAGGTGGACATTATCAAGTTTATACGAGATGACAAGGAGACAACGAAACCGCCAAGGACCAAAATCAGAGAGGGAGATATTCTCCTGCTCCACGGTAATGTTGATACACTTATTGCCATGCAGGATAAGTATGGTCTTGAATTGCACGCAAAGACCAGAATGGATGATAAGAAAATCAGTTCAAGAGATATCAAGTTAGTTGAAGTGCTAATACCTCCACGGTCAAGGTTGGTTAGCCGTACATTACAGAACTTTGGTTTTTTCAGGAAGTACAAGAGTGTTGTCCTTGCTGTACAGCGTCGGGGTAAGATTATACGTGACCGTGTCGCTGAAGTCCATCTTCAGAACGGTGATACGCTGCTTCTGCAAGCGGATAAAGGTGATATGCCGCGCCTGCTTAAGACCTCTGATCTGATTGTAACAAACGAGTTAACCGAACTGTATGTCCGTAAAGATAAAGTCGTTATCGCGCTGTTTCTGTTTCTTGCTGTAATAACTTTAACTGTGCTGAATATTATTCCAATCCTGGCTGCGGCACTGATCGGAGCTGTCGGTATGGTTGTCAGCCGATGCATTACTATAGAGGAGGCATACGAAGCAATTGATTGGAAGATCATCTTTATGATTGGGGGTATTCTGCCTTTAGGTCTTGCTATGGAACAGAGTGGTACAGCTTTATGGCTGGTAAACACAGTAATGGCTCCTTTTACCGATTGCGGGCCAATTGTTGTTCTGGCACTGTTGTACTTAATCACTGCAGTACTGACAGAGCTTATGTCAAATAATGCCGCTGCCGTGATCATTGCACCTATCGGGTTATCCATTGCAGCGTCCATGGATATTGATCCCAGACCGTTTCTGGTAGCAATCACATTTGCCGCATCTACAAGCTTTGCAACACCGATAGGGTATCAGACAAATACGATGATCTATGCCCCGGGCGGTTATCGGTTTCTTGACTATACTCGAGTCGGCGGACCGCTGAACCTGATATTCTGGCTATTAGCCGTACTTCTCATACCAGTTCTATGGCCTTTCTGAAGAGATACTTCACCGCAAAGAGCGCAAAGGAATATAACAGAAAAGATTGGACACAGATTTACACAGATAAAAATAAAGGACTGTATAATCCAGGGACACCATACCTGTTTATTTAGCAACTATTCCATCGCCATATATCGTTCGTTGTTCTCATTGGATCAAGCTACAGATACTTTCAATTTCAATTCTTCTTTTCTTATCGTATCTTGAAATGACAATTGAACCCAGAAAGCAATAGGCTCTTTTAGCTTTTTGGCAATTTTAGCAGCTCGACCAGGTGATGGAATACGCCTGCTTTTTTCCAGGTCGCAAAGGCTTTGAGGGGTTATGCCCAAAGATTTTGCAAACACTTTTTGTGACACTCCCTTGCCTAGCCTGAAACTTCCAAGTGCGTTTCCGAAGGTAAGAGGACCAAATTCATTTTCCAGCTCTTTAATGCCGTAATCTTTAGTATTCATGCTTGTTTATCTCCTCAATTGAAATTGTATTAATTCCTTCATATTTATATTCTGTATAAAAAGCCCTATATGCTTTGGACAGTCTAATCGACCTTTGCCCTTTACGTTTTCCCTTCAATGGTTCGTCATGATATCCCGGAATTTTTCTTACTTCTTTCATACCAAGCATTTCTACTTGCATTGCCCAACGTTGAAGGTTTCTTAAGATATGAGCAGGTAGTACTTTTAGTGCTTTTCTCACCTTTATAAAACTGACTCTGTCCATAAAAGAAGTATACGTCATCCTGACGTACACTGCAATGCCTAATTAAAAGAGCGACTAGAAAATCGTAATTGTCATCTGTCGACAGTCATCAGTCATTCGTAAATTGAAGTATCTTTTCCTCTGCGTTCTCAGCGTTGAGTCCGTTTCTCTTCTTTTCTCCTCTATACTAACTTCTGTGCCTATCCGTGTAAATCTGTGGTTAAATTAGCCTTTTTTTGATATCATACAAAGCTTTAAATAATCTCTCGCAAAGGCGCGAAGAGCGCAAAGAAAGACTAAATAAATATAACCTCTTAGGAAAGCAAGAATTACAGGAAGGTTTAAAATCCAAGGCTTTGTTATGTATGTTTTTTCCTGAGTTTCCTGCATTCCTTAGCGGAATCTGTTGTTTCTTTTAACTTATTATTGGAGTTTTCTTATTTATGGCAAAGGCCATCATGGTACAGGGGACGGGGTCTGATGTTGGTAAGAGTATACTGGTGTGTGCTTTATGCCGTATTCTCCGTCAGGAGGGTTTGAAGGTTGCACCTTTCAAGTCGCAGAACATGTCCAATAACTCTTACGTGACAGCAGATGGTAGAGAGATGGGCAGGGCACAGGTTGCGCAGGCGGAAGCAGCTGGTATCCTACCTATAGCCGAGATGAATCCGATCCTCCTGAAACCTTCAGGTAATAACGGCTCTCAGATCATAACGATGGGAAGACCGCTCAGGCATATGACCGCCAATGAGTATTATAAGAATAAGGATTCGATGCTTGAGATTGCAAAAGAGGCGTATGAATCACTGAGTAATGAATACGACGTAATCGTCATCGAAGGTGCCGGAAGTCCGGCTGAGATCAATATCAAAGATGATGATATCGTTAACATGAAGATGGCAGAGATTGCAGATGCTCCGGTAATTCTCGTTACAGATATAGAGAGAGGGGGGTCGTTTGCATGGATAGTGGGCACACTTGAGCTGCTGGACAGTGACGAAAGAGATAGAGTAATGGGAGTAATCATTAACAAGTTCAGAGGCGATATGGGGATATTGGAACCCGGTATACAAATGCTGGAGGAGAGAATCAATAAACCTGTTCTGGGAGTACTGCCATATTACACAAATATTGAGGTTGATGATGAAGACTCTGTAAGCCTGGACAGGAAGAATAAGAAACAAGATGCAAGAGGCGAGAAGCAAGAAAGCCTGATTGATGTTGTTATTATTAGATTGCCAAGAATCTCAAACTTTACCGATTTTGACATCCTTATAAAGGAGAAGAGTCTCAACGTAAGGTTTGTTGAGGACGCACGATCGATTGGGAATCCTGACCTGATTATATTACCGGGCACCAAGAACACAATCGGTGATCTGGAATCTATTAAAGAGAACGGTATTGCAGATGCCGTTATAAAAGTTGCAAAAAACGGTACTATGGTTATTGGTATCTGCGGAGGTTACCAGATGCTTGGCAGTGTGATCCGTGACCCTGAGAACGCTGAATCTAAAACACTGGAGACAGATGGTCTTGGACTGATCGACGTAAGGACTCTTTTTAGATTACAGAAGAGCACACATCAGGTAAAGGCAACGCTTCATGATAGAGGCACGAATATCTTTAAGGGTTTAAATACCGATAACAAAATAACCGGTTATGAGATTCACATGGGTGAAACCGAACTACTCAACGGAACCGCACCATTTCTAAAGATTCTGGAGAGATCCGACAAAGAGGTCTCCATGGACGACGGAGCAGTCTCAAGTGACGGAAATGTAATAGGATCGTACCTGCACGGAATATTCGACAACGACGAGTTCAGACTGGAACTTATTAACCGACTGAGAGAAAGCAAAGGACTTCCTCCAATGCTGGCTGAAGAGCTTAATACGGTAGATAAAGAAGCAGAATATGACAAACTCGCTGATTGGTTCCGGGAGCATATAGATATAGACTTAATTTACGAAAAAATTGACCATTTAAAGACTAGATCTCGCTAAGGCGCAAAAGGCGCAAAGAAAGAACTTTAGATAAAAAACGAAAGACAAAAGCTATTTTCACACAGAGGCACTCCCCGGACAAAAAGCGCCGAGGACAAGAAGAGCACAGAGAAAAGATAATAGGACACCGATTTACACAGATAGCAACTGATTAAAGAAACAGGAAGTTAGAAGCAAGATGCTTGATGTTACAATTTTAAAATTAAAAGCTAGATCGGTATTTATCCTGTTAATCCTGTCTAAATTTTTTCACCCTTTGCGCTCTTCGCGCCTTTGCGAGAGAATTTCTTTTACTAAATATTATGAATGATTATTTGCCTTTACAAATTGGTATAGCGTTTCTTCTGGATATTATGATAGGGGATCCGAGGTGGTTTCCGCATCCTGTCAGGATGATTGGAGTGTGCATAGAGTATGTGGAGAAGATACTGCGTCGATTTGTTCCTTCGGAACAGATAGCGGGTGTGTTCCTCACCTTTATTATTGTTGTCGGTACGTACCTGGTCACTTATCAGCTTCTGGTCTTCTTTTATGAGATAAGATGGTCTCTCGGGATCGTGGCCAGTATTGTAATAATCTTCTTTTCACTCTCCACACGTGATCTGTTAAGGGAGACGGGGAATGTATTGAGTGCACTAAAAGCAGGCGACTTGAAACAGGCACGTAAGAACCTTGCAAGGATTGTCGGCAGGGATACTCACAATCTCAATGAGCAGCAGGTGGCAGCGGGATGTATTGAGACATCAGCAGAGAACATCGTTGACGGTATAATTGCTCCACTGTTTTACGCTTTCATAGGCGGTCCGGCACTTGCAATGGCGTATAAGTCGATCAATACACTCGATTCCATGGTTGGGTATAAGAACGAGAAGTATCTCAATTTCGGCTGGGCATCAGCCAAACTCGACGATATAGCTAACTTTATTCCGGCAAGGATTGCAGCCATAATACTACCGATATCTTCACTTCTCTGCGGTGCGGACTACTCAAATTCAGTGAAGATATTAAAGAGAGACGGACATAAGCATCCGAGTCCTAACAGCGGAATACCGGAGGCGGCTATCGCCGGTGCATTAGGGATCAGACTGGGGGGGCCAAGCGTATACAATAATATATCCTCATTCAAACCATTTATCGGCGATCCGCACAAAAATGTCTCTCCTGATGATATTAACAACACCTCAAAGATAGTCATGGTATCAGCAATTATTGCAGTCGTCGTCGGTATAGCCTTCGTAATGATCGAAGGCTATATGTCAATGGGCGGGAGTGATTTTATTATGGGAACGGCTGACACGACGTCACCACAGATATTTTATAAAATACCCAGTTTTTAAAGAAGAACTTTACCACGGAAAAGCACAGAATAAGCACAGATGTTAAAAACAAAAAACTTAACGCAGAGAACGCAGAGAAAAATGAAAAAGACGAACTCTCGCAAAGGCGCAATGACGCAAAGTAAGAAAATTAGATAAGAAACGAAAGACAAAAGCTATTTTTACACAGAGGCACTCCCCGGACAAAAAGCGCCGAGGACAAGAAAAGCACAGAGAAAAGATGATAATAGGACACCGATTTACACAGATAGCAACTGATTAAAGAAACAGGAAGTTAGAAGCAAGATGCTTGATGTTACAATTTTAAAATTAAAAGCTAGATCGGTATTTATCCTGTAAATCCTGTCTAAATATGTTTTACCCTTTGCGCTCTTCGCGCCTTTGCGAGAAATTATTTATTAATATATAGGAGTTAGGTTTTTGAATCAGATGCCACGGATTATGATTGCGGGGACGAATAGTGGGGTGGGTAAGACTACTGTCACACTGGGCATTATGTCCGCTCTGGTGAAGAAGGGAATTAAGGTGCAGGGATTCAAGGCCGGGCCTGATTATATCGATCCTTCGCATCACACTTTTGTAACAGGAAATGCGTCGAGAAATCTGGATACCTGGATGATGGGTGAGGACGTCTGCCGTGAACTCTTTGAACGTTCTGCTGCCAGTGCCGATATATCGGTTATTGAGGGCGTAATGGGCCTGTATGACGGCAGTATCGACTCTTCCGGTGACGGCAGCAGTGCGCATCTGGCAAAGGCACTGAATACACCGGTCATTCTGGTCGTCAATGTTAAAGGTGCTGCACAGAGTGCCGGTGCTGTGGTAATGGGTTTCAGGGAGTTTGACAAAGAGGTCAATCTCGCCGGTGTGATTCTGAACAATATTGCAAGTGAAAGCCATTATGAGTGTGTCAAAACGGCTATCGAAGAGTCCTGTTCTGTCGCCGTACTTGGATATCTAAATAAGGATAGTGATATCACTATCCCGGAGAGGCATCTGGGTCTGATCCCTTCCGAGGAGAAAAAGGTCAGTTCCGATTTGTATGATAAACTTGGGCAGATGGTAATTGAGACAATTGATACCGATAGATTACAGGAGATAGCCGGTTCGCCCGGTGACTTCCCTGATTATAATAAGTCGATTTTCATAAACAGGGACAGTTCGTTGGAAGTAACATTGGCAATCGCCAGAGACAGTGCGTTCTGCTTCTATTATCAGGACGATATAGATCTGTTTGAATCGATGGGAGCAGAGATTAAACTGTTCAGTCCTCTCGCCGACAAATCTCTTCCGGATGGAATAGACGGCATATATATTGGAGGCGGATTTCCTGAACTGTTTGCGGAGAGGTTGATGAAAAACGATAGCATGAGGAGTTCAATAGTTGAAGCATATAAGCAGGGAGCCTTAATATACGGCGAATGCGGCGGGATGATGTATCTGCTGGAAAAATTAATTGACTGTGATGGCAGATCGTTTAAGATGAGTAGTGTGCATAACGGCACATCAAAGATGGAAAAAAGGAGACAGGGGCTTGGATATGTCATTGTCGATGTGATATGTGACACCGTAATCAGCAGAAAAGGCGATACATTCCGTGCCCATGAATTTCATTGGTCCGGATTGCAGAACATTCCGGAGAGCACATTTTTTGCCTATAATACAATGAAGAGTAATGGTAAGAGAACCGGGGTTGATGGTATATGTAAGGGCAACATTCTGGCTTCATACACTCATATACATTTCAGCAGCAATCCGGCACTTGCAAAAAATATGTTATCCTGCATGGCAGAGAGAGAACAAATATAAATTAGCATTGGAAAGGACGTAATCAATAATGAGTATAAAAACTGGCGTTATAGTATTGGCGCATGGAAGTAAGGTAAGGACCGGTAATGAAGGCCTGTTTAAGATAGTAGAGATGCTGCGTACAATGGGGAAGTGGGATATGGTTGAGGCAGGATTTCTGCAGCTGGCAAAACCCGGACTTAAAGAGGTGGTTGAGGATCTAACAGGCAGGGGGGCAAACCGAGTCGTGATTATGCCTCTTCTGCTTTTCAGTGGAAATCACGTTCTGAAGGATATTCCTGAAGAGATAGATATCGAGCGCAAAAAGTACCCTGAAGTAGAGTTCTGCTACGCAAAGAACATTGGCGCTGATGAACGTATAGCGATGATAGCAGCTGACAGGATAGAAGAGGCAGTAAAATAGACTCAGTATACAACTTTGATCAAAAAGAGAATAGATATGGACAACCAAGAAAAACCAAAAGATTATTCAGAGAACCCGCAGGAGATAATCAATGAGAGCTTTGACATAATCGATAATCTTGTAGACTTTGACAAGATTCCGGAAGCGTACAGACCGATTGTAAGAAGAGTCATTCACGCAACCGGTGATACTGACTATGCAGACAATTTGATAATAAGCCCGACGGCTGTTGAAGCGGCCATAAAGGCGATAGGAGCAGGTAAATCGATAGTCACTGACGTCAATATGGTAAAGGCCGGTATCAGTGCCAAGGGAATTGCTAGATTTGGTGGAAAGATAATCTGCAGGATTGCTGACGAGGATGTTGCTGAAAAGGCAAGTAAATCCGGCAAGACACGCGCTATCACCGCCATGCAAGAGTCTCTGGATGATATATCGGATGGAATAGTCGTGGTAGGCAATGCGCCTACGGCAGTATTTTCAATAATAGACCTCATTCGAAGAGAAGAGGTTATACCTGCTCTCGTGGTGGCTGTACCTGTCGGTTTTGTAAAGTCGTCAGAATCTAAAGAGGCGTTAAAGATATTTCTTGATAATAAAAAGGATATTCAAATTCCTTACATAGTAAACATCGGCAGAAAGGGCGGTAGTGCAGTTGCCGTCTCAATCGTAAATGCATTGATCAATATCACCAAGGAATCACAGAATCAAGTTTAAAGAATTAAAGACGGTTCACCGCAGAGGCGCAAAGGACGCAAAGAAAAACAATTTTATATAGAAAAAATCACAAAATTTAGCCACGGATAGACACGGACACAAACACAGAAAATAAAACTAAGAAACTAAAAAACCATCTCTCGCGAAGGCGCTCCCCGGACAAAAAGCGCCGAGGACAAGAAGGACGAAGAGAAAAAATTTAATCAAGAAGTTAGAAGCAAGAGACAAGATGAAGAAATCCAAAGCTCCAAACAAATTTGAATATAATATTGCTTTATTAAAACAAATCAAGGGGGCAATAATATGAATGTCGATAAACAACTCATAAGCAGTGCATTAGAATTAAAACCTCAGGACAGATTTTATCTTATTGAATTATTAGTAAGAAGTCTGGATAAGCCAGATCCTGAAATCGATGAAATATGGCTTAAAGAAGCAGAAGCTCGTCTTGAAACCTTCAGGGAAGGCAAAACAAAAGGTATACCTGTAGAGGAAGTTATCGGGGAATCTATTTGAAAATACTTTTTGATGAATTGGCAAGCCTTGAGTACCAGGATGCAATTGAATTTTATGAGTTAGAAGTTCAAGGTTTAGGACTGCGATTTAAAGAAGAGATAAAAAGAGCACTAAGGAATCTAATAAAGTTTCCAGATATGGGTAGTATTGAAAAAGGTGATATACGAAGGTGCATATTACATACATTTCCTTATAAAATCTTATATTCAAATGAAGGTGAATTACTGTATATAATTGCAATTGCACATATGCATAGAGAGCCAAATTATTGGATAAATAGAATAAAACAAGATGAAGCATGAATATGGATATACTACCGGGAGCTGTGCAGCTGGTGCGGCGAAGGGGGCGGCATATGGGCTGCTCCAGGGGACTATACCTGATTCTGTAGAGTTGATGACCCCGGCCGAGGTCACATTGAACTTAAACCTCCTTCACCGTAATGTAGGTAATGGTTTTGCCGAATGTGCTGTGCGTAAATATTCGGGAGATGATCCCGATATTACGAATGGTTGTGAGATCCATGTAAGAGTCGAAAGATCAAGCGGCAACGGAATCAGGTTCATTGCCGGAGATGGTGTTGGTACGGTCACTAAACCCGGACTTCAGGTTGGTCAGGGAGAACCGGCTATAAATCCTGTACCGCGATCTATGATTACGAACTCTCTAAAAGAGGTTCTTGGTGATCATGGCGGAATAGATGTCTCTGTATCAGTGCCGGAAGGGAAGAAGCTGGCGGAGAAGACATTCAATGGACGGTTGGGGATCGTTGACGGTATCTCCATAATCGGGACTACCGGAATCGTCAGGCCAATGTCTCTCGACTCATTCAAGGTATCTCTACTGTGCGGGCTTGATGTTGCCAAGGCTGAAGGTTACGAATCGGTTGTTCTTGTTCCGGGAAGTCTTGGTGAAACCGGATTCAAAAGCCATTTCAAGATCGAGGGCGATCAGGTAATTCAGATGAGTAATTTTGTCGGGTTTATGCTGGATGAGACCGTTAAGCGTGGCTTTAAGAGTGTAATAGTCGGAGGACATCCCGGCAAACTTGCAAAGCTCATTCGTGGTGATTTTTATACACACAGTTCAGATTCAAAACCGGCAAATGATATATTGATCAACTTATTTAAAAAAACTAATATAGATCCTGCAGTGATTTGTGAACTTGAAGAGTCTCCTACGGTAGAAGGAATGGTGGAGATCATGAGAAGAGATAATAAATTGGACATATTTAACCATATCGCTGATGATGTTCAAGCATCGGCATATCGATATGTTTCATCTAAAATAGAGATAGGAACAGTACTGTTTGATATGAAGAAGAACATTATTGGGACTTCAAAGGGTTTTAAGGTTTGGCAAAAAAGAGTCTAAACAAGGTTACTATTGTAGGCTGCGGCCCGGGGTCCAGAAAGTATCTGACCGGGTATGCAATACATCAGATTAGCAATGCAGAGGTCTTAATAGGCAGCAGAAGGCTTCTAGCACTGTTCCCAGAGGCAGATGCAGATACATATGTATTGAGCAATAATTATAAGCTGCTTATTACGAGAATTGTCTCATTGAGCAAAAAGAAGAAGAGGGTGGTTGTGCTCGTGAGCGGCGATCCGGGTTTTTTCAGTTACTCAAAGCTCATTGTTGATAAAATAGGCATTGAAAAATGCGAGGTGATACCTGGTATAAGTTCCGTCCAGCTGGCATTTGCAAAGATAGGCAGGACCTGGAACGATGCCTGTTTCATGAGTCTGCACGGGAGATCAGCGAAGCTCGCAGCGGTTGTAAAGAAGATCACAGATAATGCAAAGGTTGCTGTCTTAACGGATAACGCTAATAATGTTAAGCTTATTGCCAAGAAATTATTAGAGACAGGTATAAAAGAGAAAAGAATATTTGTTTGCGAAAATCTCTCTCTGGAAAAAGAGAGGATTCGAGAATTTGATGTATCTTCAATATTGAAAATACGGGTAAGCGACTTAAACGTAATTATATTCCTAGATGAGGACTAAGATTGACATGAACAGTGAAGCGGGAAATTTCTATGGCATCGGGGTAGGTCCGGGAGACAGCGAACTGGTTACGGTAAAAGCGGTTCGTATTATAAAGTCTGTGGATTGTATTTATGCGCCACGGGCTGACTCAAAGGCGTCAAGCCTTGCATTGGATATCGTTGCGGACATCTGTGAAGGTAAAAGGGTTGTTGAGCAGGTATATCCGATGGTCAAGGATAAGACTCAGCTAGAGACTGCGTGGCTCGCATCCGCAAATGAGATTGAGCGTGAGATCACTGCCGGTAACAGTGTAGCGTATCTGACTATCGGAGATCCGTTAACATTCAGTACATACTGTTATCTTTTAGAGCAGCTTTCTAAGATAATTCCTGCAGAAAAGATTCACACTATTCCCGGGATTACATCGTACAATGCTGCTGCAAGCCTGGCCAACTTCTCATTGATAGAGCAGAGCGAGAAACTGGCAATAGTTCCGGTATCCAGTGACATTGACGAATTGCGCCCAATACTAAACGGCTTTGATACGGTAATCCTGATGAAGGTAGCAAAGAAGCTGGATGAGGTGATCGAGCTTCTTGAAGAGATGGAACTTATAGATAATTCACTTTTTGCCTCGTATGTAGGATTCGAGAAAGAGTTCATCACGCGGGATCTTCTCTCGCTAAAGGGTGCCGGCAAGGGGTATTTGTCTGTAATCATTGTCAGAAAGCCAACGCGGATATAACATTCCTGACCAAAAATCACTTTCTATCTCTTTTTTTACGTTTTGAGAGACGCTTTAACACATATTATTCAACTATTTAATTTTAAATAGCTATTACTAAACAATTTATAGTATATTACGCGATATAAAGTTGTAGGAACCTTAGTGGAGAGAAAATGGAGAAATTGGAGAAGTTTAAGAATCTGGGATTATCTGAGAATACTTTAAAGGCACTGAAGAAGAAGGGTTTTGAAGAACCCACTCCTATTCAGGAAAAATCAATTCCTATTCTGCTTAAGGGCGAATGTGATTTGATTGGCCAGGCACAAACCGGTACAGGTAAGACCGCCGCATTTGGGCTGCCTATTCTTGAGCAGATAAAAGAGAAGGTGAAACATACCCAGTGCCTTATTCTTGCGCCAACCAGAGAGTTGGCAATCCAGATTTCAGATGAATTAAACTCTTTAAAAGGGGGCAAAAAATTACACATTGTCCCTATATACGGAGGCCAGGCTATTGACCTACAGTTGAGAAGTCTTAAGAAGAGAGTCGATATAGTGGTAGGAACTCCGGGCCGCGTAATAGACCATATCAAAAGAAAGAGCATGAAGCTGAATGACATATCACACCTGGTACTGGATGAAGCGGATGAGATGCTGAACATGGGATTCCTTGAGGATGTAGAACTGATTATGAGTGCTACAAATCAAGATAAAAGGACTATGCTCTTCTCCGCTACAATGCCTAAGGAAATATTACGTATAGCCAAAAAATATATGAACGATTATGAGGTTGTCGCAATCAAGAAGGCACAGTTAACTGCGAACCTGACTGATCAGATATATTTTGAGGTATCTAACAGTGATAAATTTGATGCATTATGCCGTATCATAGACATAGAACACGACTTCTACGGCTTGATCTTCTGCCGTACCAAGGTTGATGTTGATAAGATAGGAAGACGGTTGGTTGAAAGGGGATATGATGCGGACGCACTGCACGGTGATATATCTCAATATCAGAGAGAGACGATACTGAATAAGTTTAAACGAAGACGGACTAACATGCTGGTTGCCACAGATGTTGCAGCGAGAGGTATCGATATCAATGATCTGACACACGTGATTAATTTCGCCTTACCACAGGATCCAGAATATTATGTGCACAGGATAGGAAGGACCGGAAGGGCCGGTAAAGAGGGCACCGCAATTACGTTCGTTACACCGGAAGAGTACAGAAAGCTTCTGTTTATACAGAAAATAACAAAAGCTAAAATTAGAAAAGAAAAGATTCCTAAAGTTAAGGATATTATAAATTCAAAGAAAACTCGGATTAAGACACAGCTTAAGAGCATTATTAAAGACGAGAAGCATAATGAATACATGGATATGGCGCAGGAGCTTCTGGACGAACAGGAGCCTGAACAGATCATAGCCGCTCTACTTAAACATTCATATCTGGATGAGCTGAGCGGAAAAGGTTATAGTGAAATCAGGGAAATATCTGTTGATAAGACCGGAACTGCGAGGCTATTTGTTGCACTTGGTAAATCTGACTCGATAACACGCGGCAAATTGATTAAACTGATTAAACAGAAAGCCAAAATAGAAGAGAGCAAAATAGACGATGTTAAGATATTTGATGACTTCTCCTTTATTACAGTACCTTTTGAAGATGCGGAGATAATACTGCACGTTTTCAAGAAAGAGGGTAAAGGGAAGAGACCTATTGTAGTACGGGCCAAAAAGAAGAAATCAAGAAATTAGCATCCTGTATACTTAGCGTAATAGTAGGGAGTGGAGTATTGGATAGAATGGTAAAAAACAGGTTGCCATTATGGATGCAGAAGGCATTACTGCTTTTCCTGGCTCTCTCTCTGCCTCTGCTTTCCACATACATTTCAGCGCAAGACAGACTTCCCGGAGAACTATTCCCACCAGACAAACTATTCCTGCTTGAAGAACCAAGAGACTGGCAGGAGATAGAAGAGATCATGGACAGGCTTCATCTGAAGGCCGGTGATATTGTTGCTGACATTGGGGCTGGTTCCGGATACTTCACGGTACCATTAGCAACGCAGGTAGGGGAGAAGGGCCTGGTTTTTGCCGAAGAGATTCAGATAGAGATGATCAACTACATCTCCAAAAAAACAGAAAAGATGAAGAATGTCAGAGTCATCTTTGGAAAGCCGGAAGACCCCTCACTTCTGGACAATTTCTTTAATCTTGTCTTCCTTGCCAATACATACCACGAGTTTGAGAAACCTTTCCTGATGCTGGAGAATATAAAGAAGGATCTGCGGCATTCCGGCCGACTGACCATCATTGATTGGGACCCGACAAAGCACTCTCCGTTTGGACCGCCGGTAGAAGTTAAGGTACCTGAGTCTGCCGTAATTATGGAAGTAGAGAGAGCAGGGTTTGAATTAGCAGAAAAACACAATTTTATGCCATATCACTATTTCCTGGTATTCAAGAAAAAGAGCTACTAAAGCGAGAGGAGTAGAACATGTCAGAACTGATTGAAGAGTTCAAGGTAGAACATTCCAAAATTTTAGCACTTCTCAATGATGTTAAGAAACTCGGTATTCATTCGGAGGAGGGCCGGTCCAGACTCCTTTCTGCAAAAGAGTCTCTGATGGGACACCTAAATAAGGAGAACGAACAACTCTATCCTATTCTCAGAAAAGAGGCCGAGCATAATAAAACCCTGCAGAAGGAATTAGATATATTCGCAATCGACCCGGAGTATCTTACCAGGGTTGTACTGGAATTTTTTGATGACTACACAGGAGGAGCTACTGATAAAGACTTTCAGATAAACTTCGAAAGTCTCTATGCGGCACTGAATGCGAGGATAAGGAACGAAGAAGAAGCCCTCTATGAGGAATACGAGAAGATACAGAAAGATTAATTTAACAACCATGAGGTGAATTGTGAAAATCAAATTATATATATTATTTTTTATAGTGATTCTGTTTTCTCCTGCTGTTAAAGCAGAGAAAAATGATGTTTCTGAGAGTACTGCTGATGATCAGATAAATGTTGAAGTTGCGGTATACAACAACAATATCGGACTCATCAAAGAGACACGCAAGCTAACACTTCCTTCCGGTAGAGGCGAGTTAAGATTCATGGGTGTTGCATCCTATATAATGCCTGTTACGGTTCATGTTAGTTCTTTGAACTTTCCTAATAACTTCTCAGTTGTAGAACAGAATTATGAATACGACTTGATCAATGCTGATAAGCTCCTGGACAAATATGTTGGTAAAAAAATAAAAATTGTTGTCTGGAATGAATATCAGGACAGAAAGGAAACTGTAGAAGCGATATTACTGAGTAATAATAACGGTCAGATTTACAAAATAAACAATGAAATATTCATTGGCCATCCCGGCATAAAAGTACTCTCTAATATCCCTGATGATCTAATTGCAAAACCCACTTTGACTTGGCTTTATGACAACAGCACCACGAATGAGCACAATCTTGAGGTATCATATCTCACTAACAACTTAGGCTGGAAAGCGGACTATGTTGTTGTTCTCAGTGAAGATGATATGTCTGGTAACATATCAGGATGGGTTACATTAGACAATAAGAGTGGTGCTACGTATAAAAATGCACACCTGAAATTAATAGCAGGAGATGTTAATAGAGTTACAGATGTATCCGGAAATAAAGTTGTCACGATGAGCCATATGGAGAGACGCCTGACTCCGCAGTTTGAAGAGAAACCATTCTTCGAATATCACATCTATGATCTGCAAAGAGAGACAACCATCAAGGATAAACAGACGAAACAGGTTAGTTTACTTGAAGCGGCAGGCGTAAAGATACAAAAGAAGTTTCTGGTTGAAGGATCTCAGGGTATCTTTACACGATATTACCAGAGAAACAACTCTAAACAGCCTGTAAACGTCTATATCAAATTCATGAACACTGAAGAGAATAACCTTGCCAAACCAATCCCAGAGGGCATCATGCGGCTGTATAAGAAGGACAGTGAGGGGAGTCAGCTATTCATTGGTGAGGACAGGATTGATCATACATCTGTAGGTGAAGAGATTAGTCTTAAAATCGGAGAGGCTTTTGATGTAATTGCAGAAAGAGTGCAAACTGGCTATAAACAGATATCAAAGGGTCTCCATGAATCTGAATGGGAGATAACCCTGAAAAACCATAAAGATGAAGATGTGATTGTAAATATCATAGAACCCTTGACAGGAAACTGGTCGGTAATAAATAACAGCCATCCGTATACAAAAAAAGATGCCTTTACCATAAGTTTTCATATACCGGTACCCAAAGACAAAGAGGTTAAGGTTAAGTACAGACTACAGATTGGATTGTGACACTAGTAATTTTTTTTAAACCCAATATTAACGTCTGATAAGATATCTTATGTTATGTTCAGGATTTAATCATATTTCTGTATCTAACGTATCTCTATTATTTATAACATGTTAACCCAATATGAGCAAAAAAACCCATTCTCTTCGTGTTAATGAGATATTTATGAGCATTCAGGGCGAGTCTTCCCATGCAGGTAAGCCCTGTATCTTTGTCAGGCTGACTGGATGCAACCTGAGATGTTCATACTGTGATACCGTCCATGCATATGACGAAGGGTCTGCAATGACACTGGACGAGATATTAAAGAGAGTCAGGGGATATAAGTCCTCAAATATCTGTATCACCGGAGGCGAACCTCTATTACAGGCAAATCTCAGCAAACTGATAAATATATTGAAAAAGAATCATTTCAATGTATATATAGAAACAAATGGTAGCCTGAACATAGACATGCTGCCTAAGGGCATAGTAAGGGTCGTTGATATCAAGTGTCCGGACAGCGGCATGGAACGCGAGATGGACTGGGGCAACATTGAGAGGCTGAAGAAGAGAGATGAGGTGAAGTTCATAATATCCTCTAAAAGAGATTATGAGTGGGCAAAGGGAGTTACAGAGAAACAGAGGATAATTGAAAGGGCGACCGTGTTGTTCGGATTAGTACATGATAAGTTGAAGCCAAAGACCCTTGCCGGATGGATACTGAAAGATGGACTAGATGTACGTCTTCAGCTGCAACTGCACAAGACAATCTGGCCGGATAAAACAAGAGGAGTATAATATTTTTACTATATAATACTATAGTATATTAATATATAAGGTGGAAAAATATGAAAATAATTGATATGTCAGACAAGAACCTTGCAGTAGTCCTCGTGAGCGGAGGGCTTGACAGTTGCGTAACTATGGCGATGGCCATGGAGAAGCACAGCGTCGCCCTGCTCCATGTAAGCTATGGGCAGCGAACTCAAACAAGAGAGTATAACTCTTTTAGAGCTATCACACGATTTTACAACATACCTGAGACAAGGATCCTTGCTCTTGAGCTAGACTTATTAAGGAAGATTGGCGGTTCCAGCCTTACCGATCGTAATATACCTGTCGATAAAGGAGATGCAAATGCGGCTGGTATACCAACTTCGTATGTACCTTTCAGGAACACCCATCTACTATCAGTAGCCGTCTCCTGGGCAGAAACCATCAATGCAAATAGTATCTATATAGGTGCCGTCCAGCAGGACAGTCCGGATTATCCGGATTGCAGGCCAGAATACTATGAAGCCTATAACAAACTTGTTGAGGTAGGAACTAAGCCATCAACTAATATAGAAGTGATTACCCCCCTGATCAATATGAGAAGATCAGATATAGTCAAAAAAGGTATGGAAATTGGCGCCCCACTGCAACTTTCCTGGTCATGCTACGAACGAAATGATAAGGCCTGCGGTCAATGCCAAAGCTGTCGCCTTCGACTGAAGGCGTTTGAGGCAGCGGGATTTAAGGATAAAATAGATTATATTTAATAAGGCGTGTTTTACTTAAACGGCTCTAAAACCTCCACATCATCGGGAATATCCAGTACAAATGTTTTATCTGGTATATCCGGGTTAATCTGGATATTGGATAGCTCGACAGTGTTTATAATCTCTCCATCACTCTCAAACATCTGATATTGGACCGGCAGCCATAGCCCCTCCCTGACCCATAGTAATATCCTGTCATATTCAGAATCAAATGTGTCCTTTGGAGTGAGTTCAATGTGATATAGTGCCTCCTCTTCAGTCTCAATATCATCAAGAAGAGTAATGTCATAGTCCTTCCTCGCTTTATCAGTTGAATATTCGTATCCCAGTGAAAAGATATCCATCCCCTGCGGTGTGTCCATGTCACCGGTTGTCTTATACTTTTCAACCTGTTTCTCATTCAGATGATATATCCAGATATATGTACCATCGATGATGTTAATCTCGTTTCGAGGAGGAAAAAAGTTAAGATTCAACTTTTTAGGTTTTTTATATTGCAGGTAGCCCAGAGAGACTTCTTCGGAGTCAAGCAGAGTTATAACTCTTGAATATTTAACATCTGCATCCATTGTCTTAAGTCGTGAATTAGCCGCTTCCACTTTCTCTAATATCTCATCAAGGCTATAGCTGATATGATCATCCGAGCCATAAGAGACAGTATGACTGAATGCAAAAAGGCCGATAAAGAGAACAGTTATGAGACAGAATAGTCTATTGTTAATCATCATCTGATTTTATCATCAGTCATAGATTTTTCAAGAACTAAGTGACAAATAACCACTGACACAAAAAGGAACTAAATAGCCAAGATCACCAATCATAAATATCCAATCTTCAATCCTCACTCCCCCCTTCTTTATAAGTTGACAGTAAAATATGCAGTTGATACGATGGTGAGCAAAAGTTGAAGAAAAGCTGGCAATGCAACAACTATGAATATCTTAAAATCTAAATATCTATTAAGAGATCCGGATAACGTGATTGAGGATGGTGCCGTCGTAATTGATGATGAAGGATTGATAGAGTTCGCAGGAGAGTTCAAGGATATCTCCGCCCCTGAATTGTATCGAATAATTGATCTTGGAGATTCTGCAATAGTGCCTGGATTCATAAATGCACATACACATCTTGAATTGACGCATCTTCACAAAAGTATCAAGAGCAATGGAAATTTTACAGATTGGATCAGACAATTAGTTGACAGAAAGAAAGGGTGGGCAGAGAGTGAATATGCACTTTCTGTTCGAGATGGAATCACGAGCAGCCTTAGATCCGGAACTACAACGGTTGCTGATATTACAAGAAACGGCATTGCACTGAGCGAGTTACTAACAAGCAAGATCAGAAAATCTCTCTTTTTTGAGATTATAAATTTTGATCCTGCTTCGGCGAAAGAGACAATAAATGACTTTAAAAAAATATACACTGCCATAAAAACGGATGAGCTATTATCTATTGGCCTTTTTCCGCATGCACCTTATACTGTCTCAGACAAGCTTTACAGAGACTGCAAGGAAGTATCAGAGGATCTGGGTGTTGAGATAGCGACACACATAGCTGAAACTAAAGACGAGGTTGAATTCCTGGCAAGAGGAACCGGACATTTTGCAACGTTACTGAAAGACTTCAAGATGTTGAAAGGCTGGGAACCGCCTGAACTTAGCCCAATTAATTATCTGAAAAATATTGGTTTTTTAGAAAATGGGTGTATACTTATTCACTGTAACTACATGACAGAAGAGGAAATCGATCTTATTGAAGAGAACAAATCGAATGTTGTCTTCTGCCCCAGGAGTCATGAGTATTTTCTGCATGAAGACCATCCTTTCTCTTCACTGAAGGATAGAGATATAAACATTGCCCTTGGAACTGATAGCCTTGCCAGTAATGACACACTCAGCATATTAGATGAAATGAAATTCATCAGGAATCATTACCAGGATCTAAAGCCTCAAAATATCCTTTGCATGGGTACTATTGCGGGAGCAGTTGCATTAAATATGGATGACCGTATTGGCAGATTAGATCCGGGATATTATGCTGATATTGCTGTAATCGAATTCATGAACAGTGAAGTAAGTAATGTTTATGACGGAATCTTTTCTCAGGATTCCGAGTGCATATTAACAATGGTCTCGGGAGAGATCTGTTATGATAAGAACGGACTGGCACCCTTCAGTAACTAATTTTTAATATATTGAACAATTTCGAATTTTGTAAGTATAAGGAGAAGTTTTATAAATGCTGGATATAAATATTATTCGTAACGATATTGATAAGGTCAAGCAGGCGGTAATTAACAAAAACGAAAAGACTAACCTTGATCCATTGCTGGAACTTGATTCAAAGAGAAAGTCTATATTGATAGAGTGTGATGATCTTAGAAACAGACGAAATGTAACTTCCAAAAAGATCAGCGAATTAAAATCAAAGAAGGAAGATGCAACTAATGAGATAAAGGAGATGAAGGGTGTCTCGGATAATATAAAGCAGTTGGAGGCCGATATAAAGACGCTCTCTGATGATCTTGATGCGATACTTCTAAGAATACCAAACATACCGGCGCCTGATGTGCCTGTCGGAAAAGATGAGACATCAAATGCCATTGTAAAAGAGTGCGGAGAGAGGAGAGAGTTCTCATTTACCCCCCTCCCCCACTGGGACATTGGCAAGTCATTGGATATTCTGGATTTTGAAAGAGGGGCAAAAATAACCGGTGCCGGCTTCACACTCTATAAAGGGGCTGGGGCAAGGCTGGAACGCGCACTATACAACTTCATGCTGGATCTCCATACAGAGGAACATGGGTATACCGAGATATTCCCACCTTATCTTGTCAACAGATCTTCAATGACAGGCACAGGGCAACTTCCTAAACTAGAAGAAGATATGTACAGAATCCCTGAAGATGATCTGTTTCTTATCCCTACTGCTGAGGTCCCTATAACAAACATACACTCAAACGTGGGATCCTCTAGAGTCGACCTGCA
>JGI24915J38486_100567_pt1 | contig 31360 bp, 14 predicted proteins | sample LinPfosmplate3_FD_38486 | JGI IMG/M metagenome (IMG submission 38486)
TCGAGCTCGGTACCCGGGGATCCCACCCCAACAATTGCCCATCACCACGACTTCTACTGGGAACGCGATCGGTTCGCGGTCAACTGCGTCGGCGATTTCCTGCAAATGGCTTTTCCCCCGCATCTGCCGTCCATTCAACACGTGACCATCAATTCATTTGCGCAACAAGAGCTGTCGTATCGCAAGGGCTGTCCGTCCATCCTGGTCCCCAATGTCCTGAAATTCGAAGAGTCCCCGGACGATGATCTGGAGGCAGGTGAATTCGCTAAGGACTTGCGCGCTGAAATTGGCCTCGAGCCGGAGGACATTCTTGTTTTGCAGCCCACCCGAGTGGTCCCGCGGAAAGGTATCGAGCACGCCATTTCACTTTTGGGACAGTTGGGTGATCCGCGGTGCAAACTCGTCATCTCCCATGAGTCGGGAGACGAGGGTCTGGAATACCAGCATGCACTGGTCGAGCTGGCAGCGAATTCTGGCGTCGATTTGCGGTTTATCCAATCCCGTGTGGGTGAAACACGAGTGTCCGACCTCAATGGACACAAGACGTACGCACTGGCCGACGTCTATCCGCATGCAAATTTGGTGACGTATCCCAGTCACTATGAAGGATTCGGAAACGCGTTGCTCGAAGCGATCTATTTCCGCAAGCCAGTGCTCGTAAATCGATATTCCATATTCGTTGCGGACATTGAACCGAAGGGGTTTCGCGTGATTACCATGGACGGAATCCTGACGCGAAAGGTGATCGAGGACGTGCGACGCGTGATCGATGACGACGAATATCGCAACGAGATGGTCGAGCACAACTACAAACTAGCTTCCAGCTTTTTCAGCTACAATGTTTTGCGTCGGAAGCTACGCACGCTCATCTGCAATTTCGTCGGGGCAGACGACTTGTAGTGCCCTGTCCAGGGCTATGTGTCAGGCTGAGGCACATCGCAAAGATGTGGCGAATTCCACCTGACATCTATCGGTAGACGGACCAGTAGGGCCAGCCTAGCGTTTCGAACCAAACAAGAGGAACTCGCATGTCACTGACACCCGCCGCGTTTTCACGAGTATCGAGCCGGCTTGCCGACTTGTATGGCGACGGCCAGCACGTTCGAGAATGCCTGAAGCAAATCGCCGAACTCGCGCGCAACTTCACGCCGCCCACGATGCGCATGGGGCAAGGGCTCTGGGACGAACGGGACGTGGTCCTGATCACGTATGGAGATCAGGTTCGATCTGATGAGGGCACAACACTGGGCGCGTTGAAGTCGTTTCTCACGGATAATGGTCTCGATCAATCCCTTCGCCTGATTCATTTGTTGCCCTGTTTTCCGTACTCCTCGGACGATGGTTTCTCTGTAATCGACTACCAAACAATCGACCCAGCACTGGGCGATTGGAGCGATGTCGACGACTTGCGACCAGGATTTGAGTTGATGTTCGATCTTGTGCTCAACCATTGCTCGGTTCAGCACGAGTGGTTCCAGAAGTATCTGCAAGGCGAAGAGCCGTATTGCCGCTATTTCACTGAGGTGGATCCCGAGACCGATCTATCGGAAGTCACACGTCCCCGTAGCTTGCCACTTCTAACCGCATTCGACACATCACGAGGTCAACGCCACGTCTGGACCACCTTCAGTGCTGACCAAGTCGACCTCAATTTCGGCGATCCTGCGGTCTTAGTCGAGATGCTCGCCGTCTTGCTGCACTACGTCGAGCAAGGTGCACGCATCATTCGCTTGGATGCTATTGCCTACCTCTGGAAAGAGATTGGGACTTCCTGCATTCATCAATCCCGTACGCATACCGTCGTCAAACTCATGCGAGACATTCTGGATGTCCTTGCTCCGGGGACAATTCTGCTGACCGAGACGAATGTCCCACACGATGAAAACGTCAGCTATTTCGGCGACTGCGACGAAGCTCACATGGTCTACCAGTTCAGCCTGAGCCCACTTCTGCTGGACGCTCTGCTGACTGGTGACGCGTCGCCGTTGAAGTCATGGCTCGCCTCGCTGCAAACGACGACGCCACTGACGACCTACTTCAACTTCACGGCTTCGCACGACGGAATCGGAGTTCGTCCGCTGGAAGGACTCGTTTCTCAAGAACGCTTGGACGCATTGGTGGAAGCGATCCGCCACCGAGGCGGTGAAGTCAGTATGAAACAGAACCCAGACGGAAGCGAAAGCCCCTACGAACTGAACACGACCTACTTCTCAGCTCTCGCTTCGACCGACGACAAAGAGTCCGACGAAATCCAAATTCAACGCTTCCTCGCCTCACAGGCCATCATGCTAGCACTGCGTGGAATCCCGGGGATCTACTTCCATAGCCTCGTCGGCAGCGAGAATGACGTAGCTGGCTTCGAAGCAACAGGCCGTGCCCGGTCGCTGAACCGCAAAAAGTTCCACCGATCGGACCTCGACCGTGTCCTGACGGATTCCCAAACGGTTCAATCACGAGTCTTCGAAGCGTACAAAAGAATGCTCGCGATTCGCGTCGATCAACCCGCTTTTCATCCGAATGCGTCTCAGGAACCTCTGGAGGTCGCGGCCCCCGCAGTCGTGGCATTCACCCGACGTAGCCTCGACGAAAGCCAGCTGATCATTGTACTGGCGAACGTCTCAGATCAGTCCATTGACGTCGACACTTCCGACTGGGGCAACTTGAGCCTGCAGCGAGACCTCTTGGCCGAGGACACACCTTCTCCGCCGCAGGCGACGTATCACCTTGCTCCTTATCAGGTTGCGTGGTTTGAAGCGACAACGGCCTGATAACAACGTCGCGGTCTGGCGCACTTCGATCGGTTACTTTCAGTCCATCGCTGGGTTGGTCTCTGGCTGCCGCTTACATCGCGTCTCCGCCCCTCTGTCGGCCCATACTCCGGTCTTGACCCCCAACCTGAAATCGACATACCATCCTACGGTTTGTGCTGAAATCTCGGGGGCCGCGTATTGAGTCGTAACTCCATACTACTGCTGATCTTAGCCGTGGCTGTCGCGATACGTGTCTCGGTCGCGTTTGGGCTTCACCAGCATCTTGCGCGTTCGAGTCAGCAGTTTCTGATCGCCGGAGACGCGGCTGGCTATTGGGAATTGGGCAAGCAACTCGCGACGAAAGGTGAATTGTCGATCTATCGACCACCTCGGCGAGTACTGAGGATGCCAGGTCTACCTGCGTTTCTCGCTTTGTCGATCCGTCTGGGCGGCGAGAGTCTCCTGACGGCTCGCGTGCTTTTGGCGACCGTCGGAGCAATCGCTTGCGCATGCGTTTATTGGCTGGGACGTGAGTTGTTCGACAGCAACACCGGATTGATCGCTGCGGGTTTGGTGGCATGCTGGCCAACGATGGTGGGATTCAGCCCCGTGATCCTCAGCGAAACACTTTTCGCAGCCTGCCTAACCGCTAGCTTGGCAGCTGCCGCCAGACTGGCCGTTTCGGACGCTTCCAAGAACTCACCCATGAAGCGTGCGGCGTACGCATTCGGGGTTGGGTTGCTGATCGCGGTGGCGACCTACGTCCGTCCCAGCTGGATCTTGGTCGGCCCCATACTGGCCGTTGGCCTTGTCGTTACCTCACGCAACCGTATGCGAGCATCCTTCGAAGGGATGTTCATCCTCATTGGGTTGTGTATCGCGCTGTTTCCCTGGGCCGTTCGCAATTATCTAGTGACAGGCCATTTCGTTGCCACCACACTTTGGGTGGGCCCCAGCTTGTACGACGGTCTAAATCCAGATGCGACGGGCGACAGCGACATGCGTTTCTTCGAACGTGACGGCATGGCCCACTGGATGTCCGAGTATGAGATCGATCGACATTACCGGTCGGAAGCCTGGCAGTTTGTGCGTTCCCATCCGAATAGGACTCTCTGGCTGGCGTGGCAGAAGTGTCTTCGTTATTGGAAGCCTTGGCCGAACGCAGCGCAGTTTCGTGACTGGCGTCTCTGCGTCGTCGTGTCGATTCCGTTCGTATTTATGCTAATCACAGCCGCAATTGGCTGTTGGACCGTCCGGCGAAACGTTTGGGCGTGGGGGCTAACCGTCGGCCCGATTGTCTACTTTGCTGTCATTCACATGGTTTTCGTTGCGTCATTGCGATACCGACTACCGGCCGAGTATCCGCTTTGCATCATGTCGGCTGTCGGGCTTCAGCACATTTGCGGACATCGTCAACGGAAGCTTTAGGTACCCCATATTCGATCTTGCACCATCAGGTTTGCGGTTCCGCTGCAAACTCACCCTCACCCACGTCAACTGCGTCTCGCATGAAAAGCATCCGAAAGACAATCAAATACCTAGTCGGCATCGTCCTCGTGGCGGGCTTTGCACTGGGTGTCTTTGTCTATGACCGCTGGACAAAGCGTGACGCCATGGTGCGTGGATTGATCGTCCAGAAGATCAGAGAAGTCGCACCTGACTGGCAACTGCAGATCGGCGGCTGTCGGATCGACGTTTTTCGCAGTCGTGTACGAATCCTGGATGTGCATATTGGTCTGAAAGGTTCGTCGACGCCATTGGCGGTCTTCCCCGAAACGATCGTAACGCTTGATGCAACCGCACTCACGGAACGTCAGGAAGTACTGCTACAGCATGTCGAATTTGCGGACCCACTCGTCTACCTGCACCGAACCGCGTCGGGCGAGTGGAATTGGCAGAAACTGCCGCCGATTCGAAAGTCTAATTTGAGTTTGCCAGAATGCCTGATTACGCGAGGTTCCGCGTCTTTACGGTGGGAGTCAGCAAACTCAGTTTCTCAGACCTTTAAGTGTCGCGACCTCAGGGCGAGTCTGATACCGGACGGCAAACGACGATTTCGCGTCGATGGCGCGGCAGAGGTCGAACAGTTCGGTGCTGTGAGTCTCTACAAAACCGAACTGGACTTCAACAATAAAACGTGGGTCATCAATGGCAAACTCGAGGGAATGCGGATTGATCATGCTCGAATCGAATCGTTTGCCAATCTCTCACCCACAGTAAATGAGAAGCTCGTTCAATTGCGTTCTGCATTACCGCAGCCATCCGATCCGACGGCAGAGCAGAACGAGACACACTTTGGCTTTGCATCAAGCGAGTCGCAACCACGATTTGCGAATGCAACCGGACCGTTCGATGGCACGCTGCATGCCAACGCTGTCAGCTCGAACAATCCGGCGGACCTGGGATTTCAAGCCGAGGTCGATATCGATTTCCGATTGAAACGATGGCAGGCCGATGCCTTACCCGAGTACAAAACGCTGATCACAGTTCGCGATGGTCAAATCGTGAATCCTGCGCTGCCTTTCCCCTTGGAAGATCTGTCTGGCCTGTTCTATGTGGACAATCGACACATTCGCCTTGAAGACATCCGCGGCGAGAACGACGCATTTGATGTCCGACTGAACGGCAAGTTCTCGCGACGATCTCAGGCAATCCCTGGATCGGTCAATTTGGAGCTTGTGAACCTAGCATGCGATCAGGAGTTGCGTCGCCGTTTGCCCGACAGCTTCAAAAAGGTCTTTGACCAGGTCAATCCTTCAGGCCCGATCGACTTGAGCGTCACTCTTTCTCACAATGCCAGCGGGCTATGGTCCGCTCAGGATGTCCGCATCGAGGCGAAAGGCTGCTCGGTGCGACATCAAAGATTCCCATACCGAATTGACGATGTCACGGGGACGATCACCCAGCGCCCGTCTGAGCCAAACGCACCAACTGCCACTGGAATGAGTTTTAATCTCAACCTGCGCGGACGTGGAGGAAACACTCCCGTCACTCTGGACGGGTACGTTCTCAACCTCGGTCCGTCCGCCGAGGGATTCTACGACATACGGGCAGATGGTGTTCGAATCGACGACACATTCCTGGATGCTTGCCAAGCGCAGCCCAAGATGTACGTCATGCTCAAAGAGTTTCAAGCACGTGGCGTGGCGGACATGCAGCTTCAGTTTCACAAGCTAAAAGGAATCGGGCTGAAACACCAGATACGCTTCATGGCTGACATCACCAATGGAACGATTCTCTATGAGCGATTCCCATATCGCATCGAGGATCTGTCCGGCACTGTCGCATTCGACCAGAATCGCTGGTTTATCAACAATATTCGCGGGACACACGGACAAGCGATGTTTACCGCTTCTGGGACCCATCACAAGATCGGGTCGGCAGGGCAGCTGATTATCGACTTCGAAACGCCGAAAGAAGCCCAAACGGGCATCGTCATCGACGATGCCCTACTATTCGCTCTCGACAAAAGTGCCCCTCAGATCCGTGAAGTCATCAAGGAACTCTCGCTGACTGGCATCGTCGGTCTAACGGGCCGACTCACGAAACTCGACGGTGGCGTTCCCGAATTCGAATTCTCGCGGCTAACACTCTCGGACGGTGCGGTCCTTATGGAACCATTCCCATACCCAATCCGCGGCATTCGAGCGAGCGGCCACTACCGCCGGATCACCGAGGGCAACGCTCCGCCGCACGATCGACTCACAATTGATTCGTTGGCCGGCTCGCATGATTCGACGAGTGTGCGATTCGGCAAGAGTTACGCGTCCGTCGATCCGTACGGTTGGACGGTTCGGCTGAATGACCTGACAGTCGATCGATTGCATCCTGACCGCACTTTCTTGAACGCACTGCCCGAGGGTCTACGCTCGGCCTTCAGTAGCCTTGACCCCAACCAGTCGATCGGCCTGGACGGCATGATCGAGTTCCGTGGAGCCGCTGATCGGACGATTCCCGTGACTGCTGCATGGGATCTCGACACACACTTCTCCGGTGGAGCTGTCACAGTCGGCCTTGACTTCACAAACGTCACCGGAACAGCTACCGCGCGCGGCACATGGGACGGCTACTCCGCAATCATTGACCACGGACGAATCGATCTAACTTCAGCTGAAGTTCTTGACTATCACCTGACTGACATAATGGGCCCTTTCAACCTGGAGAACGATAGACTGATCGTCGGCTCGGCGAAAGCATTCAAGGACCGACGCGGTCAACCCGGCCCCCCCCAGATCACACCAAATGAAAGCGTGACAGCGTTAGCTGTTGACGGAATTGTCACACTCAACGCCTTCGCAGCGTTAACAGAGACTCCGATCTATCAAATTGAACTGGGTCTTGAGAACGGAAATCTCGAAACATACGCGAAGCTTTACGCCCCGGATCAGAAGAATTTGCATGGTACCATGAATGGCTGGGTGAGCCTGCAGGGCCATGGTTCTTCTCCTGAGAATATTTCGGGCCGTGGGCAGCTACAGATTAGCCCCGCAGCACTGTATGAGCTCCCCGTCCTGGCCCAGGTGTTTGGCGTTCTTGCTTTCGCTCCGATGCAATCAACAGCGTTCGACTACGCACTCGTCGACTTCAACATCAGAAATCGCGTGTTTGACCTCGGTGGCATTTATCTAGATGGCACGGCAATGAGTCTTCGCGGTCGAGGAACTGTTGGATTTGACAGTCAGGTCGTACTCGACTTCTACACGATGATGAGTCGCCGACAACTTCCGGTTCCCATGGTCAATCAGATCTTTGGGCAGCTTACGAGTGGCTGGGTCGGCGTGTCTGTCCGTGGTACGACTTCCAAACCCATCGCCCGGATTAAACCTGTGCCGAATCTCGATGGCGCACTGAAGGATTTTCTCCAGGCAATACCACCGATAATGGCCCCCGTGATGCAGCCACGCCCGCAACAGCCGGCGATGGCGCCTCTGATCCGCCGCCAGTAACCCAGAACCGCGCACATAATCTGCCAGATTGATATGCCTCTCGTACCTGATGACCAAGACTGGATCGGCAAACGCGTCACCATCATGGGGCTGGGGACATTCGGCGGAGGCGTTGGCGCTGCAAGATTTCTTAGTGACCGCGGAGCTTCCGTGCTGGTCACGGATCTACGGACCGAAGATGAGCTGTCAGAATCACTTGCCACACTGGAACACCATAGCCCCGGAGCCTGCGAATTCCGCCTGGGCGAGCATTGTGAAGACGACTTCCGTAGTTGCGATGTTCTAGTCGCGACGCCGGCAGTACCACGCAGCAACCATTACATCCAAGTCGCTCGGACGTCTGGCGCCATTGTCACGAGCGAAATGAATCTCTTCTGGCACTACAACCGAGGTCGAATCATCGGGGTCACGGGAAGCAACGGGAAATCGACAACGACTGCGATGATCCACGCCATCCTCGATGCAACTGGGACACGATGTTGGTTGGGCGGGAACATCGGAAGCAGCCTACTGCCACACGCTCTTGATATCGAACCGGACGATTGGGTCATATTGGAATTGAGCAGCTTTCAGTTGGCCGACCTTGACGAAACCCGCAGCAGCCCGGACATCGCTGTTGTTACCGGTTTCAGCCCCAATCACTTGGACTGGCATGGCACACTGGACGAATACCGCAGCGCAAAACAGACAATTCTGCGCTGGCAAACGACTTCGCAAACTGCCGTGTTGAATGCCGATGACTCTGACGTGAAAAACTGGCCTACGAACGGTGTCAGAATGCATGTCGGCAATCACGCTGCAGAGACGCTTGGCGTCGGTCAGACTGACACACAGACAGTCGTGCGTACTGCAGACACACAGACCGAGATACCATTGAACGATTGGCTCAAACTTCCCGGCCCCCACAATATGCAGAATGCTCGGATAGCGCTATGTGCCACCGTGGCGGCGGGGTTACCGCCTTCTTCAGCCAAGGCCGGCCTGGAACAATTCAGAGGGCTCCCGCATCGCCTTGAGTTCGTCGGCGAAGTGAACGGTCGAGAGTTCTACAACGATTCGCTTGCGACGACTCCCGAGTCGGTTGAGGTTGCACTGGCAGCCTTCGACAAACCGATCATCCTGTTGGCCGGAGGATACGACAAGAAGGTCGACCTGAGCGGTTTGGCAGAGTCGATCTGCAAGAAGACAAAGGCGGTCGCCCTGATGGGACAAACCGCGCCTTTTCTGGCATCGCAGATTGAAGCATTGCGTACGGAGCACCACCCCGCATATCAACAAACAAGATCATTCCCAGAATCTCTACACTGGGCGGTCCGTCAATCGGAACCGGGTGATATCGTCCTCTTGTCTCCCGGATGCGCAAGCTATGACTGGTTTCGGAATTTCCAGGAGCGTGGCGAGCAATTTCGGGAATTCGTCGATCAAATCAACTCATGACGTAAGCCATGGGTTGCGCAGATTCGCATGAGCAGCCAAGGACAAGTGTTTTGCAGGAAACGCGACGTGCAATACATAAACCGATTGCCTTGACGGGTATTTTCGCTGTCTTGCTGCTCCTGGCTCTAATCGCCCCAGTGCCAAGAGCCGGACGAGAGTTGAACTGTCTCGGCGACCTGTTGCACGTTGCGTTCTTCGCCGTTCTTGGCGCCTTTGCTTTCACAGTACTCCAGGTGCTTCGGCCACATCCAAGAATCTGGTGGATTATTGGGTGCTGGGCGGTCGTTGCAGTATTCGGGATCACGACCGAGTGGATTCAGCCTTCGTTTGGACGCAATGCCAGCTGGGGCGACGTTTGGGCGGATGCGTGTGGCGCTTTGGCCGGCATCATGTGGCTAGCGGGTCGAACTGCCAGTACGCGCGGTTTTCGAATTAGAGCGTTTGCACTTACCGGTATGGCACTTCTGACGGGAACGGCTCAGCCGTTCGTCGTGCTGACTGATGCGGCGCTGCAGAGGATTGAGATGCCGGTAGTCGCTTCCTTCGAGCATCCTCTGGAACAGACTCGCTGGACATGGCGTGAATGTCGGGTCGAACGAGTCCGCGAACACGCGACGGACGGTGACCGCTCTATGCGTGTCGACCTGTTGCCGGGAGTCTATCCGGGCGTTGTCATGCCACACCCTCTTCCCGACTGGTCTGGCTTCCACGGGCTAACGATGGACATCTATCTCGATGGGAAGACTCCGCTAGACGTAATCGTGAGGATAAATGACAAAACGCACAATTTCGAAACTGATGATCGCTATCGACATTTCGTGTCGCTTGCTCCTGGTCGGAATACGATCAGTATCGAACTCGCAGATGTTGCCGATGCTCCGCGGAGCCGCGAGATGAATCTGCGTCGTATAGCTGCGATGAGCGTTTTCACTGTTTCACTCGAATCGCCGCGAACGTTCTTCTTGGACAACATCCGTCTGCAATAGGTGGTGCTGTTCAATGGGACCACATTGGGCCGAGCACCGCGTCCGGGCGGAGCCCCAATTCCCCGTACGATTTGTAAGCTACTACCGCATTTCATTCGCGATCCACGGCAGAACGATTCGAGTGGCCGTTTCGCCGCCGTGGTGAATGGTCTGTTTGGCGGTCTTCAGCGTCGCGTCAGCATTCTGATCGGTGCTCGTGTTGTGATTGCGGTCGTAGTTCGGAAAATCGCTGCTGGTGATATCGAGGCGGATGCGATGTCCTGGCAGGAACGCATTGGACGTTGGGTTCATACGAATCGCGTATTCGACCACTTCACCGGGCGTGATCAAGCTGGGATCGTCCAGGCCATTGCGGTACCGTGCACGCACCACGCCAAGCGATACGTCGCGGTTGATCCCATCCGGTGCAACGTCGATCAGCCTCACGAAGAAATCGGTGTCGGGCGTCGAGGATGATGCATGCAGAACAACGACAGGATTCCCGGTTACTTCGATGCGTTCATCAAGCGGCTCTGTCTGATAGACAAGAATGTCCTGCCGCTGGGCCAGCGGACTTTGGTCAGTCGGGATTTGGAACAAGGCCGGACCGTGCAGCGACGGCACCGGGTTCTTCGGATCGTACATGAAGGAATCACTCTGTGGTTCGTCTGGAGTACTGGCCAAGAGTTGGCCGTTGCCGGCCGGTGAGTTTGCCTGTCCGTTACTGCTGATGTAAAGCACCTTCTCCTTTGCGCGTCCAAGCGGCCACTGCATCTCATCCCGCCAGCGGTTCTCGCCCATCACAAAAATCCGTACGGGAGCCATCTTGTCGATTCCATTCTGTTTGCCTTTTAGCCAGTAGTCGAACCAACGAATCTCCATAGCAACCGAGTCCAGCTGGGCTTCTGGCCCGAAGTCGATGTTCCCGTAGCGTCTCTTGCCACGTCCGACGTGAGCCCAAGGACCAATGACTGTTCGCGAGCCTTCCCGAGCGACCTTGCTCTTGGCCTCGTTCATCATGGTACGATTCAGCAACATGTCCCCATTGCAGTGATCGTGCCAACCGATAATATCGAGGTTGGGAACCGTGATGTCCTTGACACCCTCTTGCAGTTTCCACGGATCCGTGTGCGGATTCTTCAACCAGAAATGGACAGCTTCGGTTTCGTCCTCGAACGCCTCATGCGGCAGATGCAAGTACGGTAAGAAATTGAGCCACTTCTCCGATTCACCAGCTTTCCACAGTTTCCTCATCTCACCGTTCGTGTGAGTTCCTGGCCGAGCGGCCCTGCGTCGCATGTCGGGCGACATGTTGGTGATCCACCAATTCAGCCTGCGACCGGTTCGAATCGTGCCGGGGCCTTCTAGATCCAGATAGCGGGCGGGAATGCTGAACGCCGCCATTGCCACGAGTGACGGAGGTCGCAGTGGTGCAAGCCGCCACTGCAAGAACGCATTATAGGACGCACCGAACGTCCCCACTTTGCCGTTTGCCCCATCCAACTTCGCAGCCCATTCGACTGTGTCATAGCCGTCCTCGGCGTCATGCGTCTTGAATCTAACAAATGATTCCCACTCACCATCCGACGCATAACGCCCACGAGCGTCCTGTGAGACCACGATGTAGCCAGCTTTGACATAACGATCGACTCCACCGGACCGTTTTCCGTACGGCGTTCGCATGACGAGAACGGGATACGGACCGCCGTGATCCGGCCGAAACACATTGGCACGCAGTACGACACCATCTCTCATGGGCACCGCCACATTGCGTTCGACCTGAACCTTCAGTGGTGTATCGGCTGCATATAGCGGCCTCACCGACTCGAACGCACAGAACAGCGTGATGAGCGACAACATGTGCAATAGGCTGCGATTCATCAAGACATCTCCTCAGGCAAGCTCGATTGACTTCGGTTTCAACGCCTTCGACATCGTGAATCCGTTAACGGAGCGCGTCACCGCTTCACATAGATTAGCCAAGCAGTTCGTACGTCGCTATCGATGGCATGGTTTGTACTCGACCGAGACCGAAACGGGGCGGAATCGCATTCTGAAATATGAACCGTCGGCACGAAGAATCCGTCACTCGAGAGGAACTGGGGAAATTCCCTGTTGACACTACGACGTCTTCTGCGTTCTAGGACAAGGGGGGCATCATCCTAATGCCAGCATGGCGATGACCTGGCTGGCCAGTTCCAAGGAGACACCATGACGTGTCACAAGGCGATTGATGCTCGGTCGACTCCCCTGAATCTTCGCTGGTTCACGGGCGTTCTTTGCGCGTTTTCAATTGGATTCTGCAGCAACGTTGCTTGGGCTCAGTGTAGCCGGGGCGGAGGAGGAGCAGGGGGGCGTGCAAGCCCCGGGACGATGGCGTTCAGCGGACAAGGCCGCGTCGCTGGGTTCAACGCTGTACCACAACTCGGGAGTGCAGGGCGGGGTGGTTTCACTATTTCGCCTCTAGAAACGAACGTGGCTCAACAACAGGCCCAGCTACAAGGCCAATTCATGCTGCGACAGCAGCGAGTCTTCGCAATGCGGCAGCAGCAAAGAATGGCCGCCTTACGCCAGAAGTCAGCAACGAGCTGCACCTGCCGAAGGACTGAGCAGGAAACTCAGCAGCCGACTCGCTCCCGCCAAACTGATGAGCAGCGACCGACAACGCGCCACGAGCAATTGGTCGCAAGATTGCGTGCGCGTGAAGAAGAACGTCGAAACGAACGCATGATACGTGCTGCACTCCGAGATTTCTGATCCTCGGTACATGCGAAACCTGAATGCCACGGCTGTACCAGTCGCACTTCTGCACACGGTACAGCCGTGGCGTCTCTCTTCAGCTCTGCTCGCTGCAGCCGTCGGGCCGTGTAAGACTCTTTCGCACCTCGACCGACCAGCATCGCCACCAGCCTTGCTTTCTTCTTGTCCTGTCACACTGCGCAGCAAACGAGTTCTCACATGCTGCGCCGTCAGCTTCACATCCCCAGTCTTTAGGAGCAGCGCCATGTCTCTCGTATCCCGCAAACGACTCCGTCCGTCTCGCCAGCGAACATCACTCCCCATGACCGCCGTGGAATCACTCGAAGATCGACTCATGCTTTCGAGTACAACGATTCAGCCCGCAGAATTCGCCTCGATCGACGGCACGGGCAATAATCTTGACAATGCAGAATGGGGCAGCACGTATGAAGAACTACTCAGACTAGCAACCGTCGAATATGGCGACGGTCTCGAATCGCCAGCAGGTGATGAGCGACCGAGTGCCCGCGAGGTGAGTAACACAGTGGCAGCCACTGAGGGCTCGACGCCGAACGATCGTTATCTGACCGACATATTGTGGGTCTGGGGCCAGTTCATCGATCATGACATCGACCTGACTCCGAACGCGACAGACGCAGATGGCAATCCGCTCGAATCATGGTCAATTGAAGTTCCAGCTGGGGATCCGTACTTCGATCCCTTCGGAACGGGTACCGCGACAATCGACTTCAGCCGCTCTGATTATGTTGACTCGGGCCAAGGCATCCGACAGCAGGTCAATCACATTTCTGCGTTCATCGACGGCTCGGTCGTCTACGGATCGGACGCCGAGCGTGCCGCGGAGTTGCGCACGTTTGAAGGTGGCCAACTGAAGACAAGCGACGGCAAATTGCTGCCCTACAACGAAGCCGGCCTCGACAACGCTGGCGGTCCCCACGACACGCTATTCCTCGCCGGCGATGTTCGAGCGAACGAGAACGTCGCATTGTCAGCGATGCAGACAGTGTGGGTTCGCGAGCACAATCGCATTGCGATTCAGTTGGCCGCCCAGGAGCCGGAATTCACCGACCAACAACTCTACCAACAGGCCCGAGCGGTCGTCACTGCCGAGCTTCAGGCGATCACGTACAATGAGTTTCTGCCGGCACTTCTGGGAAACGGTGCCATCGACGTGTACCAGGGCTACGATCCGACCGTGAATCCCGGAGTGAGCAATGTCTTCTCGACTGCCGCATATCGCTTGGGGCACAGTCTGTTGTCGCCAGAACTGTTGCGGTTGGACGATCAAGGTAACGTGATTGCGGCGGGGAACCTGCCTCTGGCCTCCGCATTCTTCAATCCGAGCGAACTGGAAGAACACGGCATTGATTCTCTTCTGCGTGGTGCGACCGTGAATGTCGCCCAGGAGTTGGATAACGAGATCGTCGACGACGTCCGGAACTTCCTGTTCGGCCCTCCCGGCGCCGGCGGCTTTGACTTGGCAGCACTGAATATCCAGCGTGGCCGTGATCATGGACTTGCTGACTACAACCAAGCACGAGTCGATCTGGGCCTGGATCCGGTGGTGAGTTTCTCGGATATCACGTCCGATTCCGAACTGGCAACTCGGCTCGAACAAGTTTACGGCGATGTGGATAACATCGATATATGGGTTGGCGGTCTCGCGGAAGACCACCTACCCGGTTCCAGCGTCGGCGAGCTGTTTTCGACCGTGATCATTGATCAATTCGAACGACTTCGTGACGGCGATCGTTATTGGTATCAAAATGTCTTCAACGGCCCTGAATTGGCCGAACTCGAAGGCACGACGCTTGCAGACGTGATTGAACGTAACACAGATATCGTCGATTTGCAGGATCATGTGTTCTATTCACCGTCGGTGATGTATGTTGATCTGACAGCAACCCGTTCCGCAAATGTGACTGTCACGGTGACTGAGCAGAACGTCGAAGTCGTTGATGGCCAAACGCGCCGCGTGATAGCCTCACAGTCACTGGATGAACTCGAACGTGTCATGCTGGTTGGCTCTGACAAAGTGCATGAACGAATCACGCTTGCCATCACGAGTGCCGCTAACCTTCCAGGCGGCTTGACGATCCATGCCGGCGCGGATCAGGGCGACACACTTGTCGTCCACGGGACGCCTGATGCCGATACTGTCCTTATCAGAGCCAATCAGATCACGGTGAATGGGATGGTCACAGAAGTGGCCGGCATCGAACGTCTGCTAGTGATGACAACTCTGGGTGATGATCAGGTTGACGTTGCCGATGGAGTGAATGAAACCATGCAAGTTGTTGTAGCGGATGCCGAGCGACTAACCGACGGACCTCACAGGCACCACTTCCAGAAACAAGCCGCGCATGACCACCGCAATAACGATGGGGGTCGCCATATGCAATCTGGTGAGAATCATGCTCCTCGGTCGCTTGCTCCGAATCCGCGCCGCCTCGCAACGACTTCCCCTGAGGCGACTGAAGAAACCTCCGATCGCGAACAACGTCGGCCTCGTCACTCAACGCCACGACAAGCAGAAGCATCGGCGCTCGACCAAGTGTTTTCCTCTGCAAACCTCGACGCGATTCTGTTCTAACATTGCGTCAACTTTTTATATTGGGGTTGTGTGCCATTGGCTCTGCCAGTGCTTCAGAGTATTCCATTGGGGTGCACTGGCGGAGCACTGGGACAATGATTGGATACTTAAGAACGTCGTAAGCTCTGCTGTCGCGCTCAATCTGGTAGCTGCCGCCGCCAGACGCTGGTTTCGGACATCGCCCCACGCTCTGGCGAGCGGAGCTACCACATTCATTGTTCCGACGTTACCTAGCTCGGCAGGTTCTCGTCGAACGCATGCAATTCCATGGACATCGTTTTCGCACGGGTGAATGGCTCGCTGTTTCGTTCGTGATTTGTCAGAATTTACAGTTTTGACAGTCCAACCGAGCTCGCAGCAGTGAGAGTTGACCATGGTTCGTGTTTCGTTGTCGCTTTGCGTGTGCCAAGTACTGGTTTCGACTGTGATGCCAGTTTGTCTCCTTGGACTCACGCCCGTGTTGGCTCAGGAGAATCTGGCTCCTGCGAACTGGATTCGACCACCAGCGCTTGAACCTGGTGACACGATCGCCTTCGTTGCGCCAGCGGGACCCGCGGAATGGAAACCCGTACTCAAATATGCAAGCACATTGCGCAAAGCAGGCTTCAAGGTCCGGATTCCAAAAGGTCTCGCGGATCGACGTTTCGGCTACCTCGCCGGCACGGATGCGGAACGAACGACTGAGCTGAACGACTTGATTCGCGACCCAAGCGTACAAGCCATATTTCCCGTTCGAGGGGGATACGGCTTAACACGGATTCTGGACAAGATCGACTACTCATCTCTCAGGGCAAATCCAAAGATCATCACTGGATACTCGGATGTAACCGCGTTGCACCTGGCCATTGCCGCCAACGCGAAACTTGTCACGTTCCACAGTCCAATGCCGATGAGCAAGCTGTGGCAAACAGAAGACCCCAAATTCGCATATGCTACGTGCTCATTCGAACGTGCAGTCTTCTCGGATCAATACCAGCCCGACCAAAAGGGCTACTCGATCGAGCTTCCTGACAACTGTAAGCCACAGCGCATCGTCGGTGGCAAAGCGTGCGGACGGCTGTTGGGCGGGAACCTGACCCTTGTCTGCTCGACGCTTGGCACGCGGTATGCAATCGAACCAGAGAATGCGATCCTGATGATCGAAGATGTCAATGAAGCTCCCTATCGGGTCGACCGAGCTCTTTCCCAGCTACGGCTGGCGGGAGTCCTCGATGCGGTGGCCGGTGTTCTCCTGGGAAGCTTCACCGAGAATGTCGAAGACGACACCAAGGAATTCGATCGTGTGCTGTTGGACTATTTCGCTTCATCACGAGTGCCAGTCATCATGCACTATCCAGTCGGGCACACGCGGCTAAACACAACACTCCCCCACGGTGGCCTGGTCGAAATCGATGCCGATGCGTTGAAGATTCGACTTCTAGAGAATCCGGTCAACTTGAATTAACGGTCTGTCAATCGGAAGAACCACCCCGATTGGAATGACTGGATGGCCAAAACGGTAACTGAGCCGCCACCCTTACGTCGAATCGACGAACTACACTTGACCAACAGGACGGTGCGCGGGTAACGCGAAAGGGAGGCAAACGACCTACGTGAGCCCACCGCGACGATCCACAGAGGCAATTGACTTAATTCGTGGAGTGTCGAGATGAGAGACAGACTACATCGGTCAAGAGTAGCAGGGTCCCCCTATTTCGTCGCTTTGTCGGTTCTCGGCCTATCGGTTCTGCCGGGGTGTGAGAGGTCATCGACACAACCACAATCTGTTACTGGCAACCACGTCGCAGAAGGGCCATCAATACGAACCGTAGCCGAACCAGGTGAGAAGGTCCTGCTCGTTCACAGCTATCACGTAGAGTACGAGTGGGTAGCGCAGATCACTCGTGGAGTCAAGCGTGCCTTCGAATCGACGTCTGTGGACTGCGAAGTGTTTCATATGGACACGAAACGACGCAGCGATCTGGAGTGGAAACAGCAGGCGGGCGATGCGGCGGCCGCTGTTGTCGAGCAATGGAAGCCGGATATCGTAATTGCCGTCGATGACAACGCTCAGGAGTATTTCGCGAAGAGATACGTTGGTCACGATTGTCCACAAATCGTTTTCTGCGGCGTCAATGCAGAGCCTTCGAAATACGGTTATCCAGCCGATAATGTCACCGGAATGCTAGAGCGTCCCTACTATGCGGCGACCGTCGAGATGCTGCACAAGACGCTCCCTGGTGCTCGCCGATTAGCCATCATTACCGACAACTCACCCACGTCGGCCGGTGCGATTGAGTATATGAAGCAGCAACAAACGAGCATGACGCCCGTCTGCTGGGAAACTCCAAACACGTTCGAGGAATGGAAGGTGAGCATCCGGAAGGCTCAAGGCTCGGCCGATGCCATTGCGACATACATGTATCACACGATTGGCCAACCAGACGCTCTTGAGAATATGGAACCTCGCGAAGTCATGCGTTGGTCGATCGAAAACAGCGAGATTCCGTTGATTGGCTTCTTCGTATTCGCTGTTGACGATGGGGCGCTGTGTGGAATGGTCGAATCGGGGGTCGAGCACGGTGAGGAAGCGGGTCGGCTTGCTCTGCAATTATTGGACGGTGCGAAACCGTCTGATTTGCCGATTACGACGGCACGCCACGGGCAATCGATGCTCAACCTCGACACTGCGCAACGACTGGGGCTCGACATTCCCGCAACTGTTCTCGCGGAAACGGATGTTGTTTTTGGCAGCACGATAACGGCTTCGAAGTAGTCTCATGAGCAACATCGACGGCGGCGATCCGTTGCAATACACGGACTCTCATTCAGCCGACGACCGCAGTTCCCCATCGCTGCGGTCTGTGTTGCTGATCGTCATCCCTGTGTTGGGAGCGATGCTCACTGTCACACTCTTCCTCGTGTTTCGTGACGTACAGGACCGTGAGTCTGCCGCAGATTTCCATGAAAAGGCAGGAGATCGGATCGGTGCGTTGGAAGACTTGATCTCCCAGAAGCTCACGGTCATCCGAGCAATGGAAGCTTTCTTCAATGCATCGGCATCCGTTGGACGCGACGAATTCGCGACGTGTGCGGACCAATTCCTGAACGACAATCCCGACATTGTCGCGTTGGGCTTCGCTCCCAGAGTTCTGCACGCCGATCGCAATGACTATGAGGTCCGAGCCCGACGCGATGGTATGGAAGCGTTCCAAATTACAGCCAACGATTCCGAGAATCGAATCGTGCGTGCCGGTGATCGCAATGTCTACTTCCCAATCTACTACATCGATCCATTCACGCCGAATGAGCATATGATGGGGCTTGACCTCTTGAATGACCCCGTATGGCGAACAACGATGCAGGCATCTTGCGACAGCAAGAGCTTGAAGGCCACACCTCCGTTTCGAGGGGCGAACGATAGCGGAGCTCACGATCGGTGTTTGATCCTGACGGCGCTGTATAATAAGGACGGCGTGGATTACACGATTGAAGGGCGACGAAAGAACCTGCAAGGATACGTTGGGTGCGTCGTCTCGTGCAACGCTCTGGTCCAGGCTGCCACTGGTGATTCCGAAGTCCATGACGTCGATACGGAACTTGCCGACATCACCGACGATTCATCACCTTGGACTCTGTTCGAACAGGGGCTCGCAGAGAATAGTCAACGCTCAGATCAGTTGCTTCAGGATGCAGTCATCGAGGTCGGAGGACGTGAATGGCGAATTCGCTGTCGTCCGACGCCAATGTTCTTCCAAGCTCGCGGCAACTGGACTCCTTGGATGACGCTGCTTCTTGGTCTGGCCCTGACAGTTTTACTGACGCTCTATCTGAACTCTCAGCTTTCTCGGACACGGCAAATCGAGGCAGAGGTGCGTCGTCGGACAACACAGCTGATCGAAGAAAACCGCATCCGTAAGAAGACTGAAGATGAGCTCCACGAAACCACTGGCATCATCCAGGCAACATTCGATAGTCTCCAGGACGGTCTCTATGTTCTTAGCAATGATCTGACAATCCGACATGTGAATCGAACGATCGAGAGATGGTACGGCGGCGAGGCACCGTTCCTGGGCCAGAAGTGTTACACGTGCTTTCGAGGTAACTCCTCCCCCTGCCAACCGTGCCCAGCCAAACGATGCCTGCGCTCAGGCAGCACAGAGAGCGAGATCATTGAAGATGCAGCAGCGACAGGACAGTGGTTCGAGATCATCTGCCAACCCATATTTGATGAGCGGAACGGCACCGTGGTCGGACTGGTCGAGCTGATTCGCGACATCACCGAGCGGAAACAGGCAGAAGCCAAGCAGAATCTCCTGCAGGAGCAACTCATCACCTCATCGCGCCAAGCTGGGATGGCAGAGGTGGCGACCGGAGTTCTGCACAACGTTGGAAACGTACTAAACAGCGTCAACGTATCCGCTCAACTGCTGACAGAAAAGACCAAGGGAAGTCATGTTGCAGGACTCTCGAAGGCCACTGCATTGATTGAAGAACACTTGGACGATTTGGCCACATTCATCACCGCCGATTCCAAGGGGCAACACTTACCTGATTACCTCTGTAAAGTCTCGTCTCATCTGTTGAAAGAACGTGACGGCTTGCTTGACGAGTTGACGACTCTGGTTCGCAACGTCGAACACATCAAAGAAATCGTGAGCCGACAACAATCGTACGCCGTATTGGGTGGTGTGGCCATTGAGGCCGCTCCGGCAACGCTAGCCGACGATGCGTTGAAGACGTATGACGGTAGTCTGCCGAAATACGGCATTTCCGTAGAACGCAAATACGACGACGTGCCGCGTATCACGACAGACAAACACAAAGTCCTTCAGATCTTGATCAACTTGATCAGCAACGCGAAACATGCACTGATCGCGGTGGACCACACGGAAAAACTGATTACAGTCCGCGTCGAAGCTGCGGAGACAGACCGCGTTGTGTTCACGATCGCTGATAACGGCATCGGTATCGCTCCCGATGCTTTGGCACGTATTTTCAATCACGGCTTCACGACAAAGCAGAACGGCCACGGCTTCGGACTGCACAGTAGCGCCCTCGCAGCCAAGGAGCTAGGCGGAGCGTTGACGGCGTCCAGCGCCGGCACGGGGCAGGGAGCTGAGTTCAGACTGGAACTCCCTTCCACAAGCCCCTGCGAAGGCACAGAAGCCCCATCAAACGCCGGATTCGGACATCCTGCGGAACAGAGTCCGGGCGTCACCGTTCACTCACATGCCTAGCACGGATTTCAGCGACTCGATCTCGTGTTGACTGTCGGGCATTAAGTGCAGATAGAGTCCACGCGGATCCAGCGAATCCACCAGAAGCCGCAGTTCGTCACCTGTGACCGGACCACGAACCAGCAGCGGTCGATCCGCCTCTTGGATTCGGCGAAAGTAGGGGATCATCCCTTCGACAGATATGTTGAACTTCTCGAGATTCACCTCAAAACATCGCAGTTCTTCGATTTCGAGAAACGCGTCCAAGAGAAACATCGACGTTGAGTGAAGATGCATGAAGTTGCACGCAAACTGGCTGGCGATCATGCGGTCCACGGGCTGCACCAGTCGACGGTACAGGTCAGGTGAAACCACGGCTGTCGCATCCTCTTGCATGCGAATGATCGGGCCAGGTGCCCAGATCTGATACTGAGCGTCGAAATAGCCGTCGTGGTACAAAGGCAAGTGTTTCCAACTCTCATGGAAGAACTGCGCGAAGGCGTGCCCGAGTGTCATGAGTAGCTCGGCCGACTTTTCGGGCTCGTCCATCAGGTCCATGATGCTCTGATTGTGCCCTCTTAACAAAGCATGCAAATCGGTGGGCCCTAGCTCTGGCCCATGGCCAACCGGATAGCGACCGTTGGACCGAACGACCAGCGCTTCTGCAAAATCTAGGTACTTCTGGAACCAGGGGCTGTCGATGTTCAGTGATTTCTGCAACGCCTCGTCCCACGAGAGGTTCAGTTCCTCCCCCATGACGTTGTCGGGCAGAACTCGGATCTTGCATCCGAAGTTCCCTGGGATGAAGCAGGGAAATGCAACCTGAATGGGGCAAGCCCCCCGAATCATGTCGTCATCAACCTGCTCGCCTTCTCGCAACAGCTCCTCATAGTCATCAAGCCATTCCTCCGGATGGATCATCTCCGGAGTGATGTAGTCGTCAACATTCCAGGACTTGCAGGCACTGAAATACTCCAATGGGTACCAGCCCACAAACGAGAATCCGATCAGAGGCCGTTTGACGGCCGCTCGGCTCCAGAACGCTCTGTACCGTTCGATTTTGCTCGGATCATTTCCAAACGGAAAAGATGAAACCATGATCGTTACTTCCGCAGTCAGAAGGGCTTCCAGAACAATTTCTCTGCACGCCATTGAACACAATAGGTTGCAGGAACACAATGGGACTCACTTTGGGTCACCAGTTCGTATGAATAGCGTTGCCCCACAGAGAAACCGCAACATCGCGTAGATGCCGTTGGAGAAAATTGGAAGTACTGTATTCCACAAGGAGTTTAGCTGATGCGAGGCCAGACGCCATCATTCCTGCTTCTTTCCGTATTGTGCCTGACACAGTTCTATGTCGAGCCCCAATGTTCCGCAGACGAGTGGCCTCAGTGGCGTGGTCCGAATCGCGATGGTGTGTGGAATGAAACGGGTGTCGTCGAACGGTTTGAGAAACCACAATTGGAGCATCGCTGGAGCGTTCCCGTATCGGGCGGATACAGCGGACCGACGGTTGCCAACGGCCGGGTCTTTCTCACAGATCGAGTGACCGAACCGACCGAAATGGAACGAGTGCATTGCTTCGACTGGCAGACAGGTCGCCAGATCTGGAGTCACTCGTACCCGTGCACGTATCGCAAAGTCAGTTACACAACTGGCCCGCGTGCCGCGGTACTACTCGACGATGGCCGCGCGTTCGCCTTGGGTACGATGGGTAACGTGAACTGCTTCACTGCGGAAACGGGCGAGCTGCTCTGGAAGAAGGACCTGCAATCGGACTACGAAATTCGCGTACCGATCTGGGGAATCTCGGCATCACCATTGATCGAGGACAACCTGCTGATACTCCAGGCAGGCGGTGCCGATGGCGCATGTGTGGTGGCGTTGGAAAAGACGACTGGTGTGGAAGTCTGGCGTGCACTGGATGATCGTGCTTCCTATTCCGCTCCGATCGTGATCGAACAAGCCGGCCAACGGGTTCTCGTAGTTTGGACCGGCGACAACGTCGTCGGACTGAATCCGCAAACGGGCAAGGTCTATTGGAAGCATGAATTCCAGCCGCGAAAAATGGTGATCAACGTCCCAACTCCTGTGATCGAAGGCAACTGGCTGTTCCTTTCCGCATTCTACGACGGCGCGTTAATGCTTCGACTCGGGCAGGACAAGCCGACAGTCGAGAAGGTCTGGCGTCGACGGGGGGCAAGCGAAAAGAGAACTGACGCTCTTCACGCAATGATCAGTACGCCCTATCTCAAGGGGAATCATGTCTATGGCGTGGACAGCTACGGGGAACTCAGATGCCTGGACGCTCACACGGGTGACCGCATTTGGGAAGACCTAACCGCCGTGCCCACGAACCGCTGGGGCAATATCCATATGGTGCGAAATCACGACAAGATGTGGATGTTCAACGAACGCGGTGAGTTGATCATTAGCAGGCTCTCGCCCAAGGGATTCGAAGAAATCAGCCGGGCGAAACTGATTGAACCTACAACCGGCCAACTGTCGCAACGCGGCGGAGTGTGCTGGTCACATCCAGCCTTCGCGTACAAACATGTCTTCGCGAGAAACGACCGACAACTGGTCTGCGTGAGTCTGGCCGCTGACTAGCCCGGAGTATTCATCAGCCGCTGGGCGCTAGCCCACGGTTACGGAAATCGTCGCACAAACCGGACGCTAGCGTGTTCCGGCTGTTGGCGCGGTATTCAGCGCAAGATGACCGCCATCCTTCTCCACGTGCATGTTGTGAAGAACACTGACCGGTTCATGGACAATTCCGGAAAGAGCTTGTCACAGCGAGGATTCGGAGTTGTGGATTGCGTGGCTGATGCTATTGATCAACGCCTGCGCTTGCACCCGCATTCGCTGCTACACACACGTAAGCCCGCTGCGCCGAGCGGCACAGTTCCATCAGGTCATGGGCGGTTTGCAGAACACCGATCAGATCTTCGTCATATTCCAATGCATCTTCCAGAGCGGATGCTTGTGTGACGATTTCGGCAATGCCATAGTTGGCCGACGTCAACTTCAACCGAGTCGCCATACTCTGCAGGGCTTGGATATCCTGATCGTCGAGTGCGTTGCTGAGACGTTCCATCTGCAGGCCAATGCTCAGGGCGGCTTCCTTTGCGATGACCGGTGTCGGTCCCGACTGTCGATTTCGTGTTTCAACCGTCTGAATGAATCGTTCCACTAATTCGGGATCGAATTGCTTCCCTGCACAACGTCGCAATTCGGCAAATGCTTCTTTCCGGCTGCGTCCTTGTCGATAGACGTGGTCAGTTGTCATGGAATCGTACGCGTCTACGATGCTCAGCACACGAGCCCCTAACGGAAGGTATCTCTCTTTCGCTCCATTCACATCTTTTCCATCAAACGGCGTGCTGTAGTCTTCGACAATCGCCGTCAGCTTCTCGGATCGGAATGAGGCCTGAATAATCTCAGCCCCCATCCGTTTGTGGCGTCGCATCACTTCCCACTCTTGATCATCTAAGACATCGGGTTTCGACAGAATGGAATCTGGAACACCGACTTTGCCAATGTCATGCAGTAACGCGGCGATCTCCAAGACATAGCAGTCGCTGAGTGGCATCAAACCCTCGGCGGCGGCTACACACAAATCGGCGACTCGACGACTGTGCTCTGCCGTTTGAAGGTCACGATACGCCAATGCAGAAATCAGAGCGGTAACAGCCTGAAACGGAATACTCACTTCGGCTGTCGACGATGCCGCACCATCTGCTTCTGTCGTCGTCGACTCTGCAAACTCCGCATCTTCAGGTACGTCATCCCAGCGAGCGACCTGATTCCTGCCGGAGCGTTTGGCGACGTAAAGGCACTTGTCAGCCTGCTCCAGTAACGCCTGGGGATCGTGAGCACCTTGACACACAGCCGATAGCCCCAGGCTGGCGGTCACCGATAGATTCGAAAACTCAGTCGCTTCGATGGCGGCGCGAAACCTCTCAGCAGCGTGTGCGGCATCATCGATGGTGATGTGAGGCAACAGAATCGCAAATTCTTCACCGCCGTAACGGCAAACGACATCCCCATCCCGTGCCGCCGCTCTCAACACGCCAGCGACCTTCCGTAGAACTTCATCGCCCGTGGCGTGGCCGTGTTCGTCGTTGATCAGCTTGAAGTGGTCGATATCGACCATCAGGCAAGAAAGCGGAAACTCATAGCGTGATGCATTGCACCACTGCGTCTCGAATTGTTCGAAGAATGCTCGACGGTTATAGCAGCTGGTCAAGGGATCGATTGTTGCCAGACGTTCCAGCTCTCTGTTTTGTCGACCGATTTCTTCGCTAGACTCTCGCAGTGAATCAAGCATCTCGCTTAACTCTGCCTTTTTCTTTTCCAATGGCGTTACGTCTTCGAAGCTGGTCAGCACACCCCGTTGCTTACCCTTGTCGTCTTGCACGGGTGTCGAATTAACGAGAAACGTTCGTGGACCGTCTCCTTTGGTCTCTAAACCCATCAAGACGCCGGTCAGTGCTCTGCCATCTCGAATCACTTCGCTCCATGGCTTCGGTTGATTAGGATTCTCTTGATCGACGTTCACCCAGGGAAGCTCAGACGCGTGGCTGCCAAGCAATGCGTCTGCATGGCGTCCGATCTTCGCGGCAAACGATTCATTCGCCAGAACGATCCGCTCGTTCTGATCGAGAACCAAGAGTCCTTCGGCCAGTGAATCGAGCGCACGGCGAACACGAGGTGGGACGGCCTTTGACGGATTCAACTGCTGCAGGACCTTGCGCAGATAGAAATAGTAAGTCAACAGACAACTTCCGCCAACGAAGATACCCAGCGGTAGGATCGGCTGATTCGCGTAGTTGAAGAAGCCCGGTGCTGTCGTCGGACGAAAGCAGATTTCCACAGTACCCCATTGCTCGGTGCCAGCCATAATCGGCACATACATCTGCGTTTCCGTCGACCCTTCCTGAGACGAGTTACGCCAGTGTTGTACGTGCTTGCCGACATCCAGTAGCAGCTCTTTGTCCGAACCTCGAATCGCAATCGAGAGAATGTCCTCATTGCGCTGGGCGATCGCCTGCAGTCCATGCTCCATGGCAACAACGTCGCCTCGTGCGGCCAGCAACGAATAGTTGATTGCGATCGTTTCACAAAGCGAGCTGCGGCCTTTCAGAACGGCCGCACGTTCGTCAGGGATCAGGCCCAAAGAATGCGCCAGAAACACCACCGTGACCGAAAGGCACGCCAGACTGAACGCGATGCGAGCGGTAGCCGACAGTCGTCTCATAATTCGGCTGCGTCCGAAAGAGGGGGAAGAACGTCGCACAAGCGGAAAAGCAATGGAACTCCTCATCCCAAACATAGGTCACACGGAGCCCCTGGTCGACGTATTCAGCGTTTGCCCCACGAGGTAATGGTGGCATCTTGGGAAGGCCCCGAGCTCTCGCTACAGACGACACAATCGGGCAACACACGGATGACGGGCGTCTCGCGGTACCCAGTGCCTGGCACTACAAGTCGTGCCTTTCTGTGCGGAGGGCTTCGATGAATGACTGGTCCTCAGTGTCTCCGGACACATCTTCCCCGTCGAACTCGTCCTCGAACGTCGACAGGATTGGCAAAGGATCAAGAAATGCCCAGGCAGGGAAGGCAGCCACCATGCTGGCCAACAGAGCCCCACCACGAACGATCCAGAGTACGTACCCAACCGTCAAGCCGGTACCGACGGCGACTGTCGTACCGACGGCAATCTTCTCGAATGAGTCCTTTGACGCCAGATGATTGTGCAACTGATCTTGAAACGAATCGAGGTGTTCACACAACAGACTCGTTTGAAAGACACTCTGCTGGACATCATCCACCACAGTGCCCGATCGGTCAGTTGTACCACGGGCCTGACGATTCGATGCGCCGTCTCGTTGGTTCGACGCGTTTCTCTGTAGCGCGTGGCCGTCGGCATCAGTCGCTTCAGTGGAGGTGAGCGTCAGGACAACGACGTCGCCAGCACCAGCGTCATCCACAGGCGAAGAGGGAGTCGCTAGCGGCTGAGAAAAGCCAACAGGCCCCGTCGCCCTGTCCCCGGAAGGTGAACCATCGGATATCAGGAGGTCACTGTCCGAAGTCGACTCTTCACTTGCATCATCATCGCCTGATTCGTTCGCTTCTTCCTCTGATGAATCCGAATGATCGTCATCCGTGTGGTCGTTCGGCTCATTAGGCACACCAGGTATGATCGGTAGCTGAAGCTGCTCGACGACGATAATGAAGGTCGCATCGTACGTGAGGGCGCCCGAATCAACGACTCGAACGACCAGAGAATGCTCGCTAGCCGTTAAGGGATCAAGCAGCGATGCGTTCGCGACAGTGATATCGCCAGTCGCTGAATCAATCAAAAAACGCCCACCGGCGCTGTCCATAAGGGCATACGTCAAGACATCCCCTGCGTCCGGATCGCTCGCCGTGATTGTGCCAACGTACGTCCCGTCAACGGCATCGTCCTCGACATGATTCGCAGACAGCAACAGCTCGGTCGGTGCTTCATTCGTATTGGCTACGGTGACACCGATCAGCAGAGTCGTGGTTCCGCCATGGCCGTCATCAGCCATGACCTCAACGTCATACACGTTGTTGACATCGACATCCGTGGGCATCTCGTAATCCACTGGCGTTAGGAACGTCAACTCACCCGTTGCGCCGTTGATAGTGAATCTCGCCTGATCATTGCCCCCAGCGATCGAGAACGTGACCGTCTGAGCCGGTAGGTCCTGGTCCGCCGCCGTCACTGTCAACACGGCAGTCTGATTCTCGGTGATGAGCACTGACGACGGTGACGTGATCACCGACGCTTCGTTCACGTCGATCAGATTGACCGTGATTGTGCCGTCGTCGGTCAACGACGGAGTACCACTGTCGGACACTTCAATCACCAGCGTCAAGCTAGGCGTGGTTTCGAAATCCAATTGAGTGCTCTCGGCAACCGTAATCTGCCCAGTCATGCTGTCAACACTGAATGCCGTTGCGCCGGTTCCGCCCGAGACCGAATATGTGAGAGTATCGCCGATGTCAGGATCGATTGCAGAGATGACATTGACGGCCGTACCGTTGATGCTGTTCTCGCCGATGGAAAAGGCTTGATCCAACACGATGGGATGCTGATTGTCGTCAGTAACGTTGACTGTGATCGTCGCTGCAGTGGACAACGACGGTGAATCGTCGTCACTGACTTCTACGGTCAGTGTATGACTAGGCGTACCGATAGCATCCAGTTGGCTGGAGTCGCTGACCGTAATTTCGCCCGTGGTTGCGTTGACGGCAAAGATGCCCGTGGGATCGCCGATCGTGATAACGAAAGTCAGCGTCTGCGCAACATCTTCGTCGCTGGCGACGACCGTCCCCACGTGGGCCCCGTTGGCTGCAGATTCAGCGACGGCGAATGTGCTATCGCTGGCAATAGGGGCTTCATTAGCGTCTGTCACTGCAACGCTGATCGACTGCGTGGTCATACCACCGTTACCGTCATCGGCCGTCACGTGCACTTCGTGGACGTTGTCCGTGCCGGTGTCCGAGGGAGTTTCGTAGTCAGGTCCCGCCTGGAACGTCAACTCGCCTGTCGTACCGTTAATCGCGAACTGACCTTGATCCGCTCCGCCCGTGAGCGAAAACGTCACTGTCTGAGCGGGATCATCGGCGTCCGTGGCCGCCACCGTCAGCACCGCCGTCGTATTTTCCGCGATGTTGGCACTACTTGCCGAGGTGAAGACGGGGGCATTGTCATTGACTGGTGTTACGGCGACGCTGATCGACTGTGGCGTCGTGCCGCCATTACCGTCATCGGCCGTCACCTGCACTTCGTAGACGTTGTCCGTGCCGGTGTCCGAGGGAGTTTCGTAGTCAGGTCCCGCCTGGAACGTCAACTCGCCTGTCGTACCGTTAATCGCGAACTGACCTTGATCCGCTCCGCCCGTGAGCGAAAACGTCACTGTCTGAGCGGGATCATCGGCGTCCGTGGCCGCCACCGTCAGCACCGCCGTCGTATTTTCCGCGATGTTGGCACTACTTGCCGAGGTGAAGACGGGGTTGTTGTCATTGGCCGGAGTGACCGTCACGCTGATCGACTGCGACGTCGTACCGCCATTGCCATCATCCGCCGTGACCTGCACTTCGTGAACGTTGTCCGTGTCGCTATCCGAGGGAGTTTCGTAGTCAGGTCCCGCCTGGAACGTCAACTCGCCTGTCGTACCGTTAATCGCGAACTGACCTTGATCCGCTCCGCCCGTGAGCGAAAACGTCACTGTCTGAGCGGGATCATCGGCGTCCGTGGCCGCCACCGTCAGCACCGCCGTCGCGTTTTCCGCGATGTTGGCAGTACTTGCCGAGGTAAAGACGGGATCGTTGTCATTGACTGGCGTCACTGTAACGCTGATTGACTGCGATGTCGTCCCGCCATTGCCGTCGTCGGCCGTGACTTGAATCTCATAGACGTTGTCTGAATCTGCGTCCGTCGGCGTTTCGTAATCTGGATTCGCCTGGAATGTGAGCTCACCCGTTGTTTCGTTAATCGAGAACTTCAGTTGATCCGCACCGCCTGTGACCGAGTAGCTGATGGTCTGGGCCGGCACGTCTGCATCGGTGGCGGTCACCGTCAACACGTCCCCCTGATTCTCGAGGACGATCGGTGTGTCCGATGAAGTCATGACCGGGTTGGAATTCAGAACGTTCGATTCGAACGCTCCCAAATCAGGAGCCGCACCGTTGAAGAGGCCAGCATCCGAACCGTTCATGTCAGGCTGACTCGCGCCGAGATTGATGCCAGTGTTGATCGCGGGGCTGGACGGTTCAGTCAGCGTGAAGTCACCAGCGCCCGCGTTCGAATACAGTGGGTCTGCATTGATGTCAGTCGCATCTACGACAAAGTTGGTCTGACCAGCCAAATTGGCTGGACCTGTGACCTCGTCGGTGATCAGGTTGAAGGACTCTTCGCTGATCGAGCCCCCATCGATCCGAATCCCGTAGCCTGCGCTTCCGGTAACAATATTGTTTCGGATGACAGCGTTGGCACCCTCGATTGAGATGCCATCATCGGCCGAACCGTGAATCGTATTGTGGTAGACGGAGTGATCATCGCCAATCACCAATTCGTCGTAATTCGTCCGTGAACTGTTGTCGTGAATCACGTTGCCGGAAATCGATGTGTTCGTCCGAAGACTGAAGATGCCCGTGAATCCCTGATCATGCACGGAATTGCCTTCGATGCGGTCGTTCGCTCCGCCCCCCACAGTGTGAATGCCGCGTTGCCAGTTATTGGCGATCAGATTACCTTCACCGGTATTCGCCCCACCGATCAGCACGTTCGAGGTTGCTTGATCACTCGCCAAGTAGATGCCGCTCTGTTCGTTCCGGATATCCTCTGTGCCGTCGACACCACTGCCAATCGTGTTGCCCTGAATCGTGATGTCACTACCACTGAGAATACTGATACCGTGTCCGTCGTTCCCCGAAATGATGTTCCCGGCTCCAGCGATCCCGCCACCAATCGTGATGTTGTCAGCTGAACTACTGAAGCGGATGCCATCGGACCCGTTTCCCAGATCAACCGTGCCGGTCACGTCGGTGCCGATGTAGTTCCCTTGGACGATCATACCGGACGCACCGTTGCCGCTGATCAGGATCGCGGCGTCCAAGTTGCCGGAGATGATATTACGGGCCGCGGCACTTGCCCCGCCGATGGTGTGACTTCCCGTGCGAATGTCGATCCCTTCGTCGCCGTTACCCAAAGCAATAGTTCCGGCGGCGTTCGTTCCGATGATGTTGCCCTGAATCACGTTTCCTGTGCCGGCGGTGTCCTTGATGTCGATGCCATCATCGTCATTTCCGGATATTACATTCCCTGCTCCTGCAATTGTGCCGCCAATCGTGTTGCCGCCAGACCCCGATACGATCAGAACTCCTTCTTTCATGTTCCCTCGATCCAGAGTACCGGTAACATCCGTACCAATGTAGTTGCCTTGAATGGTGTTATTGCCTGCCGTGCTGAGTCGAATACCGTTTTCTTCGAAACGATTGATCGCAAGGCCACGAATGGTGCTATCACCGCCAGTGATTGAGAGTCCGTTTGCGCCGGCACCAGCGTTCGTTCCATCCAGTTCGATAACGGGAGCGACACTGAAATCGGGATCAGTCGTCCCGTCGATGATTACCGCGGCCGTGATGTCTGGCAATCCGCCAACCGCGACAACGATCGTGTGCGCTCCATCGACCAATGCGTCAGGGATGTCGAAATGGATTCTGTCGGGCGTGTCACCGTCGATATTGGGTGTGTTATTCGTGGCCCGAATGGCCTCACCCAAAGAGATGAATCCGTCATCGCCTCGATCGACTAACAAGGCGGAGATCGATGACGTGTCTCCATCGGACACGCCGCTCACGGTGTCGACGACGAGTGTGTTTCCCCGATAGTTGCACAATTCGGAGATGTCACTCGTGGATAGAGCGCGGCCATAAATCCGGGCATCGTCAATGAAGCCGCCAAACTCGTAGAAAGAGAAAGGACGATCGATCCCCCACGACATGAAATCCAAGTCCGTCACGTCGTCGAAGAATCGGTCGGTGCCTGCTGAGCCTGTCGAGTAGTTGAGACTGCCACCTGTGACTTGGGAACCGTTGATGTAGAGTTTGTTACCGGAACTGTCTACGGTAATCGCGACATGGGTGTGGGATCCTCTAGAGTCGACCTGCA
>JGI24915J38486_100215_pt1 | contig 31281 bp, 20 predicted proteins | sample LinPfosmplate3_FD_38486 | JGI IMG/M metagenome (IMG submission 38486)
CGAGCTCGGTACCCGGGGATCCCACCAGAGGTCGAGGAGAGCAACTTCGGACCCGAGTCAGATACTTGGCAACCATTCGTTGAAATGCTTGCCACCAGACGTGGCGAATACACAACCACATACTGAGCTTCACGGCTTGAACATAAAAAGGGGGCCCGCAAGGGTCCCCTTTTTCTTTGGGCCTAAGTCGCCTTAGGTCAACGGCTCTTCTTCGATCGACTCAACGCGATCCTCAAGAGAGTCCACGGTAGCCTGTAGGTTAGCGATCTGAGTACTCTCGATCGTCACGAGCTGATGCACCTGACTCATAGTCACGTAATGCTCCATAGCTACCAAGACATCGTTCATCACTTCTTCGAGCTTTGTCAGCCTTGCTAGAAGTCTGTTGTATTGCTCTGCTGATACTGCCATGATTAACTCCCGACCTTCTTAATTGAGGTCACGTTCATATCCCAGTCGTGGGCATTCCACGCCTTGTCATCTACGTATAGATCTGCTGCTGGTTTCCCAAAGTAGATCTCATCGTATTCCATCCCCCATTGAGCAAGTTGCTCTAGTGTTTGAAGTCCGATATTCTTAACTACTACTCCTACTCTACCAGAAGCAGTATTCATTCCGCGAGCCGTGTAGATGATGATGTAATGTCCTTGCGCGCGAAGTCGACTAAGGCAATCTACGGCCCCTTCTTTCGGCTTGCACTCCGTGTAATCTGTGTATCCGTCCTTGTCGGGACGGCTACCCTCACACAGGGTGTCATCTAGATCAAAGCAAATTCTCATAGCTTAATTCTTCCGTACCCACCCAATTCAATCTCCTCTGCATAAGCTTCTGCAACCAGATTCCATTCGCTTTGACCATAATGCTTCTTGTACGATCTGGTTGTTCTGAGGGAATTACTACGGGCTAACGACGAAGCCAAAAGAGGAATGTCGAATCGGTCCAACACTGGCTGCAAGTCCTTAACTAGGCGCTCATACTTAAGCAAATGATCTACTCCCTGAACAAGCTGCGCAGACTTCATCAATTGAAGATGATCTTCCATGCGGATCCACTCTGCAAATTCAACTGACTTAGAATAGGGAAAGAGATTTGTGCGCCAGAAAGTATATTGGCTGACTAGCTGATCCCAAGGATTCCTCAGCACTGCCCAGCTCCAATAATTTGAAGCCTCCGGATACCGAGCGCAAATAGCTTCTAGCCCAGTATGCTTTCGCCCATCAAAAAAACTAATCAGATCTTTGTCTCCAAGATGAGGGGCCAAAGCTCGCTCAATAGTTGTAGTAGCTGTCCTGGGGACAGCTACAAAAACAAATTCATATTTACGCGATACAATCATCGTAGCTTTTTCACCACTAGTTCAATAGCATACTCGCCAGCACTATGAACTTCGGGTGGACTATCAGGTTCTTCCTGAAGTGTACGGGCACTGAGAATCTTGTAATTCATACCCGAACCGAAACTAGATAGCTGTTGCCCAAGCCAGTGAACAATACCTACAGTGCAAGGCGGCTCATAGAAATCCAACAAGTAAAATCTCTTATGATCCTCATTCCATCTACTAGGCAGACTCGTTTTGCCTTCATATAGATCTCGTTCTGGAACCATAATGAGCAAGTATCCACCTGGCTTAAGAACTCGCCACCAATTGCGAACTGCAATTTCCGGCTCTTCAATATGTTCAAGCAAATGGCTACTGTGGACATAGTCAAAAGTTGCATCATCAACATGATCCATACGTGTTGCGTCACCCTGGCCGTGAATCATATCAAACATATAAACTTCGCCACCAGAATCAATAGGATCAAAGCCACATCCAATATCAATACCTAGTCCTGCGCAATAATTCTTGAAGAAACTCTCGCGCTCCCTCCTGGGGTGCGCCTTGCTAGTTTCAGCAGGCACTCGATCGAAATGGAAATTGTACTTAGTCACAGCAACTCCGTGTATTGATTAAAAATATCATTAACTCTAATATCCTTTAGGCATTGTAGCTCAAAGGGGCAGTGCTTGTACCAACATGGACAGCAATCCAAATGTAAAGATTGAATAGGCACATGTGTTGGATAGTGTTCTGTTCTGGCTTGGTGGGGGATCGGACCAAAAATAATTACAGCTTTTGTGCCAACAGCAGCAGCAACATGCATAGGTCCACTGTCGGGGCCCACGTATACGTCTGCTTGCTTAATCAACGAAGCCATTTCCCTTACAGACGTAATGCTGTAATCCACAACATTATTGTGCGCAGACCAATCCTTAACTCGTTTATTGAAATCGAAAACCCAAAAAAGAGTATCGGGCTGATCGGCCGCAGCCATCTGTACAAGCTCAATATATTTTTCTGGTGGCCAACTACGCCGAATCTCTTCACTGTCTACATGCAAGGCAACGATCTTGCGTCCAGAATACCCAGCTTTTACAGTCTGCGCCCATCTCAGCTCTTCGGGAGCTTCGTGATAGACAGGAATCGGATTCTCCAGATGGGGGAGACCGGCGGCTTCTTTAAAGAAATCAATTCGACCTTTCAATCCACCAACTTCTCGGTCCATAAATTTAGAACCAGCACGCACGACGTAATCGAAATCACTGTCACGCAACTGATCAATATCTAGATGCTCATCAACCCAGGCGCAATGCTGAGCAATCTGAAAATAAATATCTCCTGCCTGACCCTTGCCTTTTCGATAGTAAGCCAAAGTCAAATGACAATTAGGAAACTGTCTCTTGATTTCTCTCAAGGTGGGCAAGATCATAATTTGATCTCCAAGACCACAAAGCTCTTGCGCATAACATACCCGAGCCTCAGAATGGGCCTTTAAGTAATGCCAAAGATTTGGGTAGTTAGGCACAGGCGACTGACGCAGAGGCTGGATTTTCCTAGGCTTTGCAGTTCGTTTCTTTAGCAGAACTTTCCGTCTCACCAACCACCTCCTTTATGATTTGAAGTACTCTCTGTACCTCAATGTCTTTCATGCATTTAACATCATACGGGCATTTTGCATACCAGCACCCCAAGCAGGTCAAATCAGCAGTAATAGCCTGATGCTCAGTATAGTAATTAATGCGCGCTTCAGGAGGGATGCTCCCAAAAAGAACGATTGACCTGGTTCCCAAAGCGCCAGCCATATGCATGGGCCCGCTATCGGGGCCCACAAACAAATCTACCTGTTCAATGTAAGCACCTAGCTCACGAATGGAACAGTTGCTAATGTCAATGCAGTTGGATTTCTTATTCCAGCCATGATGTTTACCGTTGAAATCCATAACAAGAAAGACAATAGAGAGGGAGTCCATTTCCTGTACAAGCTCAACGTACTTTTCAATAGGCCAGCAACGCTTGTCTTCATTCGATGCCGTATGCAATAGCACCGTAGTTCGCCCAGCAATAGCGTGTGTCGCCCGAATCCTCTCTTGCTCTTCTACTTGATAGAACGGTCTCTTACTAACAAGATTGATGCCTGCGGCTCGCGCAAACAAATCAATACGATTGATCGCAGGCAGGCCCTGGCGTTCATATCTCAAACATACAGCTGACGCATCCCACGTGCAGTCATACTTACCATGCTGGACATACCTAGCGTCAACAAATTCATCTACGAAAGGCGCGTTCTTAACCAGTTCGTAATAAACATTGTTTCCTGTGCTGTGCATATCTATCGCAAAGGTAAGATGGCAGTCTGGATATTGACGCTTGATTTCTCGAAGAACGGGAGTGAGCATAAGCACGTCGCCAATACCACCGACCTTTCTGATGATGCAGATCGAGGACTTAGGCTTAGCTAGAAGATGCTCCCCCACTGTTGTCTTACCAACAGTGCCACGACCTCTAGAGACAAATGTAGCCCGCTGTCGCTTTAGTAAACTTCGGCGAGCAACGCCTCTCATTTTACCTGTACCAAATCGCGTGCAGCATCAAGAGCCCACAATCATCATCCCAGCTGTCATTAGCATTCGCAGGATCTCGATTTAGACGCAGGTTCAATACACCAAGAGAATTATTAGCGAGCACAGTGGTCGGCCACTCAAGCACAACAAGGTTGTCAACCTGACCGGCACCAAGCGTGTTATCAAATTGCACGACAGGTGTCTGCCATCCAGGATCAATAAGCGTCTTATGCGCAATCACACCGATTCCAACATTGTCACTGGTCGCAATTTCAAATGCTACGCCGGTACCACCAGGGTAACCTCCACCATTGGGTCCAAGAAGGAAGTGGCCAATGAACTTAACGCGAGTTGGCCTGTTGCCTTGCTCATCCTGAGGAATAGGGATCTGAGAGTAAACCTTTTCCAGAGTTGTCGAATCAAAATTCAACATCTGGACAACGAAATCAGTCATCTCATAGACATCCAAAGAAGGCCCCGCATCAGCAGCATACTTCTGAAAGTCAGCAGCCCGGACTGTGCTGTGTCCAATATCAAGTTCCTTAACAATACCGTCTCGGGTAACCTGAGTAATTGGGTCGGCACCTGCACTGCTTCGATAATGCAGTTCTGTCTTTGCTGAAGTTGCATCTGGCCTAGTTGCCAAACGACCTTGACCAGCAACAGCAGCAGGATCAACACCAGACTGCTTGAACGCCAACCAGCGGTTTGGCTCCAAGTCGATACCGGTATCACGCAGGACACCGACAGCTGCAGACGCAGTGTCAATCCATTCAAGCAGCGTCACCAAAGGAGACCCAGTGTCATCCTTGATGGAGATGCGACCCTTGGCATTAAGGAGCTGTAGAACACCAGCAACGCCAGCACCACCAGCATCGTAAGCACCCTGAATAGTTACGCTACTCGACGCCTGGTCAAGCTTCCAGATGGCCTCCTCAAGGGAGTCGCCATCTGAAATATCATTTAGAGAACCACCGTATCCACTGTAGTTAGGCATCTCAGGACCAGAGGTATCCATACCAATGAAGTCTCGAATGTAACCAAGGTCAGTAGGAAGGCCAGTGATGACGCTTTGAGCCAGCGTAGTGTCGATAGTAATTTCACTTAGCTTCACTACCAGCGAGAGAGCCGGGTAGGTGCTAGTGTAGGTGTTGCCCGAAGCAACGTACCCTGCGAAGAAGACTCCGATCGCATCTAGAATCTGACTGATTGAATACGTAAGGTTCGGTAGTCCATCTCCATCAAGAGTGTACTGAGGACCCATGGTGTCGTGAGCGAGCTGCTTGAGATCCAGGCTATTGCCCTGGATCAATCCGCGAAGCTCCGCATCATCGTAAACATCAGAGTCCAACGCCGCCTGGATTTCATTCTCAAGGCGCGCAATCTCAGCAAGCAGAACATCAATAGTTTCCTTGATGGTTCTTGCTCTTACCTGGTCTTCTGACCAATAAGCAGTAGCATCTGCTGCGGTAGCACGGATGTGAGTGAAAATAACATTGCCCGACAGACCGTAGTCTAGGGCATTTAGGTCCTGCTCTGAGCTAAGGACTCCAACCAACTCCTTGTACACGACATTGAGCTGATACATGATGGACGCAATGTCCTTTCGAACGTTGGTCGCAAAGGACGCACGCTCTGCTTCAGTGCGCATGCGCCCAGTATTGGTACCGGAACGCTGAACTTGCGACTGAAGTTCGTCGGTAAGCTTGCTGGCCATTAGATTACTCTCACCTTGAAGGAATCGATTCGTGGTGTCTTCCCTGCGTCAGAGGTACTGAGCAGAGCTTTCACGTATAGCTTGTTGGTATCACTGGACTGAACTGCCCAAGACGAACTATAGAGTTCGTCTTTCCAACTCGCATCGGTCTTATTGACCTTGACTTTAATGTACCAGTTCCCGTCCGCATCTTCAATGGTGAACATATCATAGTACAAAGCATCTCCAGTTTCCGCAAAAGCGAACTCTTCTGGAGACCGGTAGACCATAAGCTGGCCAAAAAACTCATCTACACCCTGATATACCTGCTCGCCAGAGAACGCGCTAGCGTAACCGAACCCCTCAACCAGGTATCTGTGGTTGTAAGGGTAGAGCGGGTCAGCTTTTTCAAGCTCATCAGAGGTAGTGAAGTTGCCTGTAACTTCAATCCAGTTAGAGTCAGAGGTAGCGAAGACCGAGTATCCCTGCGGAATATACACCTGGCCACTAGATTGTGTGCCGTTGATATACGCCGAGGTATCTCCTAGGTCCAAGTACCGTCCATCAGGATTCTCCACAAAGAGAGTGCAACTATACTGCTGGGTAGTTTCATTGAACACCCAGCCAGGAACTGCGCCCAGCAATGTTGAAGGAGAGCTTGATGAGGGTACGTTTCGCTTAACCACAAAACTATTACGCGGAACAACGTCCACGTAATCACTCAAGACAGAAGTGTTAAGTACTGCTTCAGACTGGAAGTCAATATCTTCCATACCTACAACAGACTCCATTACGGCCCCAGCTGATGCCAACTCATCCACAAAGCCTACGCTCTGATCTGCTGTACCATCAGCAAACGACACGTAGTTACCACCATCGCCATCATGTGAAACACCAACCCAGTTTTCTCCATCCTGACTTAGGTAGAATGAAACTGAAGTACTATCGGGTTCACAAGTACAAGCTGAAAGCGTAGCCTTGGTGAAGTACACGGGATTACCTTGGTCATCAAGTACATCATAGGGGCCGCAATTAAGCGTGCTACGAGTACTAGGATTGAAACCATCCGTATACATTTTAAGAGAGTCTAGCGAGAACACATACGTATACGTGTTCTTATTAGGAGTACTGCTATCAGCAGCATCCTTAGAAAGAGTAATCTGCACCTTCCGAACGGACTCTAGTCCAATCTGAAAATGCATTTCGCTTGTAGCTACCTGCTCAACAGGCGCCAAAGCAGTCCAGCTACTACCATCAAGAGAGTAGAAGCAACTGGCAGTCATCTTCTTGTTTACGGAAACAGGAAGACCGTTAATTCGCAGATCACCAACATAAGCTGCTTCCGGCAGCTCCATCGTAAGGACAAGAGTCACTCGACCCTGCTGTTCCTTGGTGTAGACAATGTACTCCCATAGGCTTCCATCGTCTTCCTTGAGAGAAGAGATCGGACTAGAAGCAGTGATGCCTACAATGTTTGCGGTGCCACCAACAGTAGCATTAAGCCTGAGCTTAGAAAGATCTACCGGAGTGTAGCCAGTACGACCGAGAGTCGTGTAGCCGGCCTCGACAGCAGCAGTAGTCTTGGTCTGATTTACCTGAACTTGGGTGTCAAAGGTTTCTTCAATGCCAACTACAAATGCATCAGCAGCACCATTGAGAAGAAGTAGGTTGTCCAATCTGGATTCGGTCTGATCAAGCAGGCGGCCAATGCGCCTGCTGGTCCCATAGAAACCACGATGACTATCTTCAAGCAGCTGAATAAGCTGGTCTAGCCTAGTACTTAGGGTTGTTACATCATCAAACAAAGCTTCACGATTCTGATTCTCAGCAGTCGCACTAGCAACTTCTTTGAAGTGAGGGCGAACAAGGTCAAAGCTGCTAATTCCCACTTGGTCCACAGTAGGATAAGCAGTCTGCTCGTTAAAGATAAGTTGATTCAATTCAGCATCAGAAGGAGAGCGTTGATTCTCCCGTACGAAGCGCTGGACTGCGCGTCGCTTAAGCGTGGCCGCATATGATTCTGAAATAGGCATCAAGTAAACCTGAGAGCGAAGAGAGATAGGATGGGACTGAAGTAGTCTCTGAGGGTTCGAAGACTAGCTCGATCTGTTTGCTTAGCCCAAATAACTTTCACAAGACTATTAATCTTGCTCAGACCCTCAGTTCGAATTTGAACTGAATTGCTGGCCTTATCGTATTTGTAGCGATCAACTTCCGAAGCTACATTATACGCGATTTTGTGAGAGCTTGCCTTGTAAGATACGGTTGCTCCAGCCTGCAAGTTAGTGCCACCGTAAATGACACCCTCCCTGTAGTCCACAGAGTACTTGTTCTGAGCTTCGAACTCAGGGTCTTCGTAGTAGTAATAGATACCGATATCAGCAGCAAGCGAACTGCTTGTGCCCACATACACCGAGACTGTACCGTCATCAGCAATGTTGTACTCTCCAGCGACAGCTGGAGTGGAACTAGTGCCTACATCGGTTCCGAAGACACCCGTGTCTCCGAAGAGGACAGCAAAGCCCTTGTACCACAAGCCACCGGCAGCGAGCTTAAAACTAACGAGACCCGTTGAAGGGTCTCCAGCTGTAGAAACCGTGACCTCTTGGTCCATGGTGATGAGACCTAGAAACTCAGTCTTTCCATCAACGTAGTCAACCTCTTCAGGATCATCTACAACGTAAGTCTGATCAAACATATCATTGCTTACTCGAAGACTACCCTTGACCACGTAGTCGTAAGTCAGCGTCATAGCATCAGCAGCCGAACTAATCTTGGCAGTACGAGCCTCGAAGCGTCCGCTCAAAGGGTTCATGCGCTTACCCAAGGCATTGCCAACAGTGTCGGTAGCCTCCTTAGCCTGAAAGGCGTCGGAAGCGATTCTAATGCCCCAGGGACGCACGCTCTTCTCACCATACACAACATCGAATTTATCGCTCGACAGAGCAATTCCATTTTGATGAGCAAAGGTTGCTCTAACAGAATCACTATCAAGCTCAGCACCAAGCCATAGAACGCCATTAATTCCATCCAGCATGTAGCTGTCAGGAGTAGCAAGCAGGTCAGCACGAGTCGTTACCGCAGTGTATGTAGTTCCATTCTTGCTTGTAAGAATGAATCCATCATCCTCAATGTTCTTGACACCTAGATTCAAGACCTTCTTGTCACGAGGAAGCAGTAGGGTTTTTCTAGCACTCTTTCTCGGATGATATTGAATGTTGATATTGTCCTCGTCAGGATCAAACAACAGTTCCATTTGATGGTAGAAGCCGTCAGCTCGCTCTTCGAATAGCATGCGCTCTTCGTCAAAAACCATAGAGACTTTAGAGCCATCTGCAAGATCATCAGTGAAATAGATCTCAGTAAAATCATCAGAGAACGCCCACTCCTCACTAGCCAAAGCTGCATCGTCCTCTTGGTATGTGTACTCAAGTCCATTGACATACACATTCATTGTCGAGGGATCTAGACCATCGTGAACAGGACTGAATGGAAGCTCAAACCTGCTAGTGGTACCAGTACCAGTACCAATCAGAATCCTGCGGAACCTGTTGCCTCGCCGCGCGACCCGTGGTTGGAGTACAAACAAGTCGCCACGAGCAGGCTTCTCTGGCAAAGAGAAAGTCGTAGGGCTTTTGAATCTGCTGACAGGCTTCATAAAGAAGTCAACTTCTCGAACTCCGCTCTCAACAGGAATAAATGAGGTGGCATTGTCTAGTGCTTGATCATCTCTGCTAAGAGCTAGTCTCCAAAGCACAGTAGTTTCGGTACCTTCCATCAGTACGGAATCTCCTACGCCATCATCAACATTATCTGCCGACACCCAGGACTCCCCACCGTCGAAGCTTAGTTCAACCAAAGCGTCAAACAACTCAGGAGCAGGAGGCCATACACTGACAGCAGGGATCGCGATATAGAGTCCCTGTCGAATGTTAAGCTCAGTGCTGTTGATGCCACCGGCGCCACCATAGCGAATTCGATTAGCGCTCAACTTAGAGATACCAATAGCATAGCGTGTACGATTCGTACTCCTGCTGTTGTTATTAGCAACAGCAACCTGATGGCTGTGGACTTGCTTGAGCTTGATGGTAATAGTCTTAGCCTGTACGGGAAGGAAGGTAAGCGACCACTCAGTGTCGTTACCAACGCTCTTGATAGTAAGTCTATCTTCCTCCGGCTCTCCCAGGACATCTTGAAGGGTCGAGGTTGCACCAGTAGTGCTGAAAATTACATCTTCCACCACATAGCTATACGCTTGCCCAATGTTGAGTGGAGTCAAGGTAAGGTTGTTGACGACTTCGGTCTTGCCTAGCTCTAGGATAAGAGACAATTCCAGCGGGCCGCTGTCAAGACGCTCGTACTCGAACCAATTGTTTGGGTCGCCATTCGTAGCATAGCTTGGGTCAATGTTGTTTGTAGTCACATCAATGTCGCTGTTTCCAGGTTGACCATTCGACCCACTACCAACACGCACATTCTCAATCGGAATAGCAGAACGGTCGCGCGCAGGAAGTGTCAAGACGCCTTCCGTAGTGTCTACGAAACAAGTGTCACCGGCAACATAGCGATTATCCAATGCATCCAGATTCAGGAATTGCTCAGACAGAACGAACTTTGCATCTTCGTTATTCCACAAAGCCAAGGCTGCACGCTTCTGCCTAATGCGCTTGAGCTTACCCAGCAGATCAGTCAATGCATACTGCTGACTGTTGAAATGCTGAACAAACAATTCAGTTAGCTGCCTAAGCTTGCTAAGATTGATATTGACCAAGTGCAGATACGTAGAGTAGAAATCTTCAAAATCGTCGTACTCTGGATAGTCTCCAGCACGAAGCTTCTGAAGTTTATAGTCCAGGTCCAGCATGCGCTCAAACAGCACTACGGCTTCAGCCTCAATTAGGACCTTACGCTCCTGTGTCGGAGCACCGCTACGTCGAAAAAGGAAGTCTCCAAGCAATTGCTTAAGTGCTTCTACCTCAGCAAGATAGCTTTGATCAATAGTGGAATTAACTGACATGCTCTCTCACTCGCAAGAAGTACGATAGCAGAACCGGTGTCAGATAAGGATTGACGTTATCTGCCCGGCTGACGATCACTGTGTTGATTGTACCAGAAGCGCTCTTGAAGCGCTTATCGAAAACCACCCTGCCACGACGCAAGTTAACACCTGGCCGCTTACTAAGCTTCTGATTTCTTAGTACTCTGTACTGGCACCAATAAGTCTTTGTACTATCTGGTCTCAAGATCTTGATCTTAAATTTACCAGCCTGAGCACGAGTCATTAGCGTATGCCAACGTCCATCTCGCGGCCACTCGGAAAGCCAGGTTGCTCCTCGATCAAAGGACACCTGGTAGTCAGTCCCGAATGCCAAAGTTTCCTCCTCCTTGAAAACAGTTACCGGATCAGCTTGTCCGGCATCTAGATACACATAGGGAGAAATCTTTAGCTGGCCCAGGTCAGCAGCAGTAGGTCCTGTAAATTCATTCGGCCTAGCCACCAGGACAGTGTCGCTATCGACGAACCACTCGTTGCTAGTGAAGTTAAAAGTATTGCCCTGTTCTCCAGGACCACCAATGCAAACCAGCAAGTCTGTGTTCTTGACTCCGACATTACGCTCATACCCATGCGGGGTATCAAAGGTAATCCAGAGAAGGCCGTCGATCCAAGTAGCTGTAGTCCAAACTTTCTTTTCAATATTCCAAGTAAGGTCTGGGAAAAGCTTTGCCTGACACTCACCGCTAAAGATCGGCAGGAACTCTCGCTGAACTGCTCGCGCATCAGGAATGGGAATCAAATCACGGAAGGCGCGTCCACCTTCAGGCCACTGCAGATCCACACCAAGGTAGCGCTCAAGCAGCACCTCGCCCTCATTCAAGAAGAACTGAGTGCCGTAAGTGCGAGCATCGCTTGAGATCTGAATGGTTTCCACAATGTCTGAATAGCCAACACCAATAGGTCCAGTGACCTTTACTGGCTGGCTACGGAAAACCCCAAGGTTTTCATAGACACGAAGTCCACATCGAACCGACTCCAAACTAAAGTCATACACACGACCCATGATCTCCTCTGGCTTTTCGTTAAGGAGCTGGCTAAATCCAGCTCCCCGAAGAAGGCGATTGAGTTCACGAACGCGCAGGTCGGAAGCATCGAAATGAGTTCTAGTAACAGGAGCATACTGCCTGAACTTAACCTTCAGGAACCTAGTGCGGACGGGCTCGAAGAGCACAGTCAGCTCAACCTCAGAGGGCAGCTCAACCTCAGTTAGCTCAACCTCTTCGCCAGCTTCATTCAAATATGTGATAGCTTCAATGTACACAGTACTGTGGCCCAGCGGGCGTACGTTCAACATGTTGATTAGCTGGATGCTGGCAAATTCAAGAAGCACAGTGCAGTACGAAGGAGTGTGGTTGTACTTCCTGCTGGTCTTATCATGGTCTGTGCGAATAACCACATGCCTAAAAACACGGTCATTGCGAAGCAGGTTCTTGGGATCGCTGGAAACAATAGGCTTAACAGTATCGCCAACGTCGGTCTCTTCGCCAACAAGGGTCACATCAATAATAGGAGCTGCGATCTCCTGCCTGAGAGGCAGGGTCATACCAGTTCCTTGAATTACATCTGAAATGTTGTCAGCCTGGAAGGGAAGGCCTGTCTTGTAATCGGTAATCCAGTCTTGGTTATCGTACTGAAGGGTGGCGTCGCGAGGGCGTACAAAGGAGTTGTAATGAACTCGACTATAACGCCCATTGATCTTGACTTCTTCTTCAGTCACGTAGGCGTCAAGAGCCTGGGCCTCGCGCTGGAGATCGTCCAAGGTCGCAAAGTTGCGCTGACTAGTAAAAAGGATCTCCTCTTCGAGACCCTCACCAGTACTAGCAACCACACCCATGTTCATTTTTAGGTCACGAAGATAGTTACCCCAGTTGACTGCATCAAGAATCTGTCCTGGATTCACAGGAGGAAAGCCTGGCGCACCTGGTCGCAATGCCAAGGTAGCCTTGGTTCGCTTCTCAAGCTCACCCTGACCAAACTGCATATGGTCTTCATCAGCTGCACGACGCGCAGCAGCTTGCCGCACATACTTCGAACTGTTGAAACCTTCTTTGACTTCAATAGGCATTGCTTACTCCAGCTTCAGGTCAATGAAAAACCTACGAGCAGGCTCTCCTGGTGGAGTCTCGAACTCCACCGTGAAGGTAGCAGAGTCACCTGCTGCCAGATCAATGAACGGAATTTTTGTAGCATAAGAAGCACCAGCCAAACGAGTGACGTATCCATTGAAGGTTCCATCATTCTGAGGCACAGTGAGCTTCAAACCACCAATTGATTCCAGGCCAAGATCTGTCTTCTGACCCCAGGTCATTAGATCCTGATAGTCAGTATGTGGAGGGAAATCCGCTGGGTTGTCTACATCTCCAACGCTAGTCGCTGGCACGATGTAAAGCCCCAAGCTGCTAAGCGCGTCATCACCAAGATTCGTAACGGTAATCTGAACAGCAACGCCATTAATGACCTCAGGGTCATAGATTGTCTCGCCGTCAGACTTCCTAGTGAAGATCAAATCATGTGCACTCATTAGGTCACCTTTACCGAAATGCTGTGTGTGCGAGGGTAGAGCACGTCTTCGCCCCCAACTGTTTCCTGAACCCGTACTGTGTAGTAGACCACGTCGCCAGTTGTCACATCAGCATCAGTATAACTCATGTCCAGAGGAGTCGCAGTGCTCACTGTTTCGTAAATCTCTACCCATTCTCCAACAGGGTTGGTTCTCCTGTATAGCTTGCACGTCAAACCCGGAGCGTCCCAAGTCCAACTGAGAGCTACTTGTTCAAACACCTGGCTGTATGCAGTGATGTCTGGCTCAGGGTATTCCCAATCTACAATGGCGACGCAACCACTATCAAGATGTCTGGTAAGAAGCTCTTCCGCCTTAGCTACAGGAAGCACCCCACCGTAGTCGTCACGCAGACTAATAGGTGCTTTGATGATCATCACCTTGTTCTTTGGAATCTCTTGTCCATCCTCTCCATACATTGCTGCACTCTGGAGAATTCGAGGATTGGCCTTCAAAGTGGCTTCAAGGGTATCGGCACGAAGGTGCCCGCCCTCGGCGCGCACATCGAACAAATCCATATCCTTCTTATCATCAAGATTCAAAACCACGACTTCAGCAAGAACTCCGTACCCGTGATCGTTCTGGTACCCAGCTGCATAACGGTTGAGGAAAGTGTTGGTCTCAATATCTGAAACGTACTTCAATCCAATAACAGTGCTAGGATTGTACGCACCAGCAACATCAAGCAACTGGAGGTTGGGATGAGAGAACCCAAGATTCTGACTACACTGCCTAATCACTCCCTCTTGATCAACCACGAGATGATGAATGCCACGATCATTCGGATCAACATCAGGGAGCATGTAAAACACAACCATCTTGTCAATCAAATATTCGTTATCAATTGGGTTTAGATTCAGAGCAGTATATTCATAGTCATCAGCTTCATAATAATACTGAGCACTTAGCTGATAGCTGGGGTGCAACTTGGTATTAAGTACAATAAAACCACCCTCATTATCCCAGCTACGAATCTCATCAGCCTCATAGAAGACATCGGTGTCACTAAATCTCTTACCACTCAAGCTACCGTCAGTAGTCAGTACGCGCAGTAGGTTGTTCTCAAAGTCACTAATGAAAAGAGTAAGATGAAGACCAGCAACAGGATCGATCGCCAAGCTCCGTCGAGTAGCCGCAACCACGCGCTCATTCACCCACAGAAGAGGTTCATACGGACTATAGATGAAAGGCTTCGATGGGCTGTAATTCTGTTGATCAAACTCAGGTACGTAGTATCGACGAACCTTGTTGTTCACAACCGCACTGACATCACCTGCGGAGAAACGCAGGTGCCAAGGATCCTCAGGCTCTCGACCTGCCGGAAGACGAGGCTGAATTAGCGAACCTTCAATGGGCTTGCTGTACCAGGTATCACCGCTATTCATATAGAAGGTGTAGCCACTGGCATTGCGCTCCTGACTGTAAACAGGATAATCATCAACAAGACGACCTGTGTCTAGATCAATGTCTTCCCAGTCGGCCTCCTTGGCCACTGGAACAGGGTTTAGAAGTTCGTGTGTGCCTTGGCCATCAGCATCGGTGCAAGTAACAAAGAACAGCGTGTAAGCGCCAGTCTCAGGATTAAAGAAATTCCTAAAGTTGGTGTAGATATTGCCGGCGGCCAAATCTAGCTGATAGCCACTATCTACTTTCTGCACATTGCCTCGGCTAATAACCTCAAGCTGGCAACTAACAACATCAGTAGGAAGCTTATGGCGCCAGAACAAAGGTCGAACCTGACCGTGCGGATCCACACCAGTAGTGTTGGTGATCAACATAGTCTTGTATTCAGAAGCCACAGCTGTAGCTGTAATGACAGACCACTCCTTGCGAACCTCAGCATTCTTGTCAGAGTTTGCAGGAATGCCGTACGTACGGTTAGCAACCTGGAGATGCTTCCAACTATCTAGTTCTGGGTTCTCAAGATAGTCCAAGGCAACAGCCACGGACTTGATGTCATCTAGGTACCTGAATCGCTCAACACGTTGATGAACATGATTGACAAGCTCCAATAGAATTGACTGAGCTTGCTCGTACGAAGATGTAGAACTGGCAATCAGCTCAAGAGTAATATCCGCCATGGATCACCTCACTTCTTACCAATAGCACACATAACCAGCTTGAGGCCTTCGTAGTCATAAGACTGCCAAGCAGTACCGACAGCTGCTCTGTATTGAGCGAATGTTACATCACTAGGAACGATACCAATTACGGTACCAGGCTCATCGGGATTAGGAATCAAATAATCTCCATCTCGAATCGCGCCAAGCGCCATGACAGGAACCTGACCGATAAAGGACAGAACTTCACATTCACTGAGAGGACCAGTCGATAGCTTCTCATTACCAACTACGATTGCTCGGTTGGTAATCACCATAGGAGTACCTTCACCTTGTGCCCAGAAGCGGCCTTCTCGAACAAAAACAACCAAGCCTTCTGGCAAACCCAAGCGCCCAACAGGACGCTCCTGCTCCTTAAAGTAAGGCTCCCATTCAGTATGATCTCCAGCACGGACCCACTCGCCATAGTCAGCGCCACCGCTGACGTACTTAACGTGACCAGCATCTTGAGTAGTAACTCTGGTGGTAGCGTTGCCAGACGTACTGTCAGAAGCAATCTCAGCATACTCATAGTTGCTAGAATGCCAACTATAGAATGCACCTTCGCTAGAAGACGTAGAGGACCTAATTGATCCCATAACAGTCACAGCCCCGCTACCTACACGCTCAGTCATCTTCAAGTAATTAAAGTCACTGCCTGGAGTAGAGCTATTTTCTACAGAGAGTTCTAGGATTCCTTCAGCAGTCGCATCGAGTTGCTCAAACAGAATTGGGCATTCAGAGTTAGTGCTATTAGTACGGAAGTAAACCTGGCGATCATCTGGGTCAGCAGTCTCAGTATCAGAGTGCAGAGTAGAAACATTTGAAACATCAGAATCTTCTTGATAGTTAAATGTTAGTCCTCCAGCGCTGACTTGATAAAAACCATCACCCAGAGATTTGCTAATTGTAGAAACCTTTGCAGAATACGATCGATTGGCCAAAGTGTCAGGATCGATCCGAAGGGTATAGCTACCAACCGATTGCCAGAGTCCCCCAGCATTCGTAACCATTCGAATGCCACCACTCAGCGTGTTCTCAATCCAGAGCTGTGAGGAAGTGTTTAGATAAGCGTAGGCATTGTCTGGGTGGCCCCAAGCAATCTTGTGCGTATCAACAACTGGAGCAGATCCGCTTGCGCTTACACCTGCCCCAGGCTGATTAGAAGCTTCTCCCATGAGGAAGTCGCCTCGCATAGCATTGTCATCATTCCAATTGTTCTCGCCAGCGTAGTATCCATATCGATGGAGATACTGGGGAGCGTAGTTGCCCTCAATATTTGAGACAGTAAAGGATCCTGGTGCACCCCAGGGTCCTGCAGTCCAGTCAGTAATACTGGCAGCCGGAACCATCGGCTCACCAAAGGAGCGATCGTGACCGTGACGCATCTTCCTGCGAAGATCATCAATGCTGGTAGTGATATCGGTACCGACAGTAACTAGAGCGAAGACATCTCCACGATCAACTTCGGTCGTGATATCAGTTACGCCAATGAGCACACTGGTAGTGCCATTGTAAGTGTACTCAGCAACATCATAAACTTCTCCGGTAGTCCAGTTCTTTAGAAGTAGGAATCCCGCAGGGATGATCTCACCAACAGTATAGCTCTCAACAATGACTTGAGGAAGAAGAAGCTGCTCTTGGTAAAGAGCATCTGCATCATCAAGAACGATCGAGGACATATCATGGTCAAACTGAGCATGAGTAGCAAGAGGTAGCGTTACCTGACGTCGGCCCTGAGCATCGGGGGCGCCAATAGCGCAACCGGCACCACCAGCAGATAGCTGGTTCAGGTCAGGCAGGACATTGAATTGCGACCCCATGTAGGTCGAGCCACCCTTGTAGCTATCTGAATCCGTGGTGTAAGTAACAGTACCGGGATCAATGGAGTCAGTAACCATGGTGGAGAAAACGCGACCTTCCACATCAACGTGGAAGTGGCCTTCTGCCGTCAGGGAGCTGACCAGCGGCTGATAAGTTTCAAAAGGTTCGCCGGTACCGTTCTTGCTAAAGGTTACAGCCGCTGCGCTTTCGGGCGGGTACTTCAGAGAGAATTCATGAACACTAGCAGGCACTGGCTCAGTAAGCTCACGGGAACCACCTAGCAACTCTGGATTCAAATTGGAGGAGGGACCAATCAGTCGAGCCAAGTTCACAATATCTAGACTGCGAGTCGCCGCATTGGTGAGAGCGGTTGTAGCATTTACTCGACCATAGGCAAGTGACAACCTCGCTGCTGTCGCACTGCTATATGGATAGCTCTGATCGTGGATATCACCAACAGCCTTTTCAAGCTGCTGCGAAGCATTTCTGAGCTGAGCAGCGATAGAGTTCAGCTTTGCGGCTGTGGGAGTTTCACCATCAGCGAATGTGGTGAGAACGTTCACGCCCTGCTGTAGTTTGTCGGCCATTAGGAAATCACTCCTGTGATACTAAACTGGTTGATCCCGGACGCAGCCGGATTGATTGTAATGAAGTTGGCGCCATCAAGTCCTGCACCAATATTAAACTCTTCTGTGATCAAAGTCCACCCATACGGAATAGGCAATGCACCTGTCTCATCTACACCGGTAAGAGTATTGGGCAAACGAAGGCGCAAGCGAACATCATTAGAAGTAATGAGACCACCTGTAAAGGGATCGCGACCATAGGCACTGCATCGCACCTCACTGGGTGCGATGGCAACATATCCTCCTAGGTTATCTTCCCGGTCTTGAGTATCGGGAATAGGAAGGTTGCGGCCTTCAAAGATCATAGTGTTGCCAGAGATCTGATCAGGACGCACAGGCATCCAGGCTCCAGCTGCACCAGTAATGGGATGCTGAGCACCTGTTGACCATTCATAAAGAATGACACGCGCTCCTCTCTTGAGAACAGTATTCCATTCCACTGCTTCCTGCTGGAAAAACCAGCACTTAGCCGTACCGCTAACCCAAGTCGGATTAGCTGCTTCGTCTAGGAAGAAGCGCACAAACGGCTCATCGTTACCATCCTTCTGAGCCTCAGCCCATCTGATTGGCAAGGTTCTCCTGACGCCAGCAGAATCTTCAAGCAGCACGGTGCCGCCATTGTAATCCTCAGTGTAAGCCATCCAAACATCAATGAAGCCCAAGCCGTTGGGTTCTGATGCTGAACCTGCTGCCCATGCACTGGCAAAGTCTCCGACAGTACCGAGTACAGGGTCGTGCTTTAGAATTTGGAAGATCCAAACCTCAGCAGGAAGAACAGCAGTGGTGAAGTTCACAGTCATATGGGTATCAGCACCAACATGTGCTACCGATGTGACTTCAAACAAAGTGTCGTCATTGCTATAAGGAGCATTGTAGAAGCAACTGGTCTGGCCGAGAGAGTTACTCTCAGCCGTGTAACTCTTGAGAGTTCCATTCAAATATCCAGTACCGTTCTTGATGTAGATAGTTAGATCAAGATCCTCAACCGGGTTCCCCGCGCTATCCAATCCTGTAGCAGTCAACTTGCTGGAATCAGTACCGTAGAAGACGGGGCCGTAAAGATTGCCACCAATGAGTGGGCTGTCAGTGGTCAGAATGATTTCAGCCAGGTTTGAATCCTGACTAACGATCTGTACGATATTGTTGGTCTTGACATTTGCGAGCGCACGAACATCAAGCCATGCGTTGTAATTTGCAGTACGCAAGTCATAGTCGGTAACCTCGTAATCAACACGAGGTACAGCCTTGTATTTCACATACCAATTGTCAGTAGTGCTTGTACCGTGCTGACGATCAGCAACAATGGTGCCCTTTGTATGCTCAGCAGCAACTGTACTGTTATAGCCGCGTACGCAATCGATGAAACTTTTGCGAGTCTTACCCAGATAGTAGATCTGCTCATCGTCAATAACAATGACACCTTGCTCTGGATAGGAATCCAAATCATCGCTAACAACTACTTGAACCTCTACATCAAAGAGGTCCAGCGCAGATGCAAGAACAAGATCAGGTGCCTGATAGCCACCTGTCTCAATTACACCTAGGTCATGATTGACGCTGAAATGCTTGTCGTTCACGTCGCTAAAATTGAGCGTGGTCTGCTCGGCCCAAGTGGTGATGGCCCCAGTAGCATCTACAGATACTAGTTCCACAGAGCCTGCTTCAAGTGGGAAGTACTTTAGGAACAGAGGTCGGCCCTCACGAAGTCCCGGACCCATTGGCTGCCAAGTCGCTTGCAATTCAGCAAGCGTATCGTAAGCAACACCAACCTGATGACTCATGTCTTGATTGAAATACAAGACTCCGTCTTCGATAAGCATTTCTCGCTTACGAGTTTCAACCAAAGACCAGTCTGCAGGAACACCCTCATCAAGCTCAACTCGTTGGTCAAGCTGATGTACGCCAGTGAAAGCCCCAACCATGGTTGCTCGTTGAATACCCACAATTTCAAAATCATCAAGACGCTTAAACATCATAGAGCTAATGCTGCTGTGAGCAGCATCTGTTCGCAGAGTCAGCTTATGTCGTCCATCAGTATCTTGGGCCACTGCGTTTTCAGAATAAGAGTAATCAGAGTACAGAACACGTTCGTCCCAATAGACACTAAAGCTTCCAGTCTCGTACCTGGGGGTCCAGGTTAGATCATCGCCCACTCGCATGTGTGCGATTGAACTAAAATCGATACCTTCAAGTACCCCGCTCTGCCATGTCTTCAAACCCGTACCGTCTGTGAGTCCAATTTCATGGCCCCCAACATAAGTGAGATAGCGAGTAGAATCGTTTAGGACGGAGGGGCTTGTCCTTCTGTTCCACAGCCAACCATCCACACCGTCTTCGGCATACACACCAGTAAGCGGCAGAGTCTTGTCAGTAGAGGAAACATAGTTTGTAAACTCTAGAACGATTTCCTGATAGGCCATTAGTTACCCCATCCAAGTGGATGCTTCACAAGTACCTTGTTGAAGTGTTGTGCGCCACGACTGTTTAGCAGCGCGGGTTTTTCCAAACCCGTTTCGTCCTCAACAAGAAAGTCCTTGTGAGCATAGTCCCAATCACTATCGTTGGCCGGAACAACTCGAACCGGCTGCCAGTGACAAACGTAGGGGAACTCTCGATAGGAGTATGAGCAACTTCCCCGTTGAGTTGAGTAAGAAATTACGACTCCATCAACCAGATCAACCCAGTAGTCTCCGTCTGCTGCGACCTCTCCACGAGTAGCTTTCAATTCTTGAAAGACTGTGAAGTTAGCAAACCAAATTTCCTTGATGAGCTTCTCTCGCAAGCTATTCTGGTAGCTTTGAAACAGCTGAGCACCAGATCTAAACTTCAACGTATTGCTGTACCTTAGATGGTTGGCTTTCAAATACGGAGAGTAATCATCAAGAGTAGTCAAAGTAAAGTACGTGCTTGTACTGAAGGCAGCGACCACATCAACTAGCCAGAGAGCATCCTGGAAAAAGGCTACTTCAAACTCAAGCTCATCTGCATCGCGATCATTGTATGCCCTAAGGTAAGTGCTGGTGATCTCCACATAAGGATCGTTAGCAAGGGGCTCATCATCAACGTCTCGCACCAGATCAATTTCAAACACTGGTAGTTCAAACGCACCAACCTTTCTGTTGGTAGCGCGAACGAGTGAATCCTCAGTAGGATCAGATGGATCTCGTGCTTCAAGCAGAAGACGGCGCCTATAGTCAGAGAGAGGCTCTTCAGGGAGCCTCTCTAGAGCAACGCGCAGACCAGCTCGGTCGAGTCCAACAGGTAGAAGCAATTCTGCTGGCGTGTAAGTTCCCATCAGTAAGTTACCTCCACAGAATCGTACTGTCCTCTCGTGAGCACCTGGCCAAGCCGTACATCCGCGAGCCAAGTATCGGACACTTCTTCAAACAAGTGTACCTCACTTCCATCGGAAACAGCAACGTAGCCCTCACGACTAAATGCTAGGCCGTCTGGCCCAGCTACAGCAGTAGCGATAGTGCGCTCTGCAGTCATCTTAGATGCCACTACAGCAGTAGCAGCGACCGTAGTGTCGCGAGGAGTGACAGTTGTGCAAGTGTACTCCCACTGACCTAGTTGATCATACTCACTGGAGAATCGAAAATCCTGCCATGTGCTTTCTGCAGAACTAGCATCAGGATTAGGAGCCAGGATCCAAGCTTGCGAAGCACTCCAGGTTGCCTTGTCCGTCTGAAGGTATTCGACAGTACCATCAGGAGCTGTGCGCTTAATCTCAATCTTAGTAACACCAAACCTATTGCGGACAAAGTCCGTATAGACATATTCGGTATCACCAAATTTTACGCGATGACGAAGAGGAACCAGCTCCAAGTACGTCCTCGAAGTTGAAGTATCGGCAGCATCAGAATCTTCAAACGAAGAGAGCTCATGGTCGTAAACGTGCAACCTCCCCTGGGCATCCAAGACATATAGCTTGGAAGTCTCATGATTGATCGCCAAATCAACTGCTGTGTACGGGTTACCTGAAGAGTCCAACAGAACTACTTCGGCCAGGATCTCAGTGTTGTCCGGAGCTACAATCCCCGTTCTACGATACTGTTCGCCAAGCTTCAACTTAGTAGAGGTGTACTCGATATAAGAATATGTAGTACTATCAACCACTTGTGTGGATAGAGACAGCCTGAGCTGGCCCTCAAAGTCATCAAAAATTGCCTGCCTGTATGGATCAACCTCAAAGTCATTCTGACGAGGAAACCAACTGGCAGTAACAGTTCCATCAAAACCTTCCGATAGGATCTCGGTCACAGTCTTGAAGATATTGCGGGTGTAGTACACCCCATCATCAGGAACCTGAACATACTCCCTGATCTTAATGTCATTCTCATCCAACCCTGCAACCTGAACTACATGCTGTCCACTGTACTCGCGGTCTTGGTGGCGAGACTTTCTAGAGAAGAAGTCGCTATCGCTTACTACGATACACAGGCGTTCTGGCCTGGGTAGAGCTGCATATGCATCTGGTACCGTACTGACCCAAACTTGATTCGTAGTGTACGCAACAACGCCCTGGCTAACAAGACGATCAGGTGGTGACGCTAGGAATCCAGTAAATTCCTCTACGCGAACCAAATCGTAATCAGTCGACCCAATGGTTCCAACAACCGTAGGGTAGCTGTACTTCAATACGCCATTGCTAGTTTCATTCTGAGGGTAGACGTCATCGTCATCCAAAGACACAACCCAGCAACGACCCACACCCAAATAGTGCTTGAGCAAATGTTGGTCCTGGCCAAGCTTGACAGCTGTAATCGTTTGCTCTTCCAACACGGAAGCAAAGGTATCTAGGAGTCGGTGACCCAGCGCACTGGGATCCTTCCTGATCTTTGTCCAAAGCGGGAAAGCGTTAGCTAGCCTTTGTGTTCTGAAGCTCATGAGGACCTCACACGTATCGGATGCTTAGAGTTCCGAGGTCTGCGAATTCATCCACATCGAGAGCATAGTAATTGTTCTCAAGAAGTTCGCGCTCTGTACTACTACTATTGGCAGATCCCTTGCGGATATACACGGTGTCAAACACATCTTCTGACTTGCCGGTCGATCCCAGCCTTACGGAAGACTGGGTGTAAGCGGAGATCTCTGCAGCAGCTCCCTTGAGAGCGATACTGCCGGCGATACCCTGAGAGCGCAAATAATTCCGAAGAGCACGACGCACTTCCAATTCATACTGACGCTTGTCCACGGCAGTCAAAGATCTGCTCGGACGCACTTCCATTTCAATATCAAAAGAAATACTCACGGCAGGGATAGCTACGAAGGTGCTTGAAGGCCCCTGGATAGACGCTAGGCGCCTTTGAACACCGCGCACGGATGTGGTTGTGCTTTGATTCTCAGGACCCAGCACAACGACCGCAGCGGTACCTACACCGTAGTACCCATTGATAATCCTGGTGTCTAGAACACCAGGAACTCGCAAAGCATCTAGATGCAACTTAGAGTTGTTAGAACTAGCCAAGGTGTCGTACCTGCGGCTGAGACGATACTTGTAGTTTCGATCGTTTTCTTGTGGGCGGCCATTAAGCACGGCGAAGAAGTTCACGACTGACAAGCCTGTAGTGTCTACGTAGTTAACAAAGCTGTGCTGATTGAGCATGCCTCCACCGACGTTTGCACCAGTTCCAGAGGCCACGGCACGAACGGTCACGTACGCAAGAGCTACCCCTGACTGCAGAATGTGTTCTCCCACGGTCTTGAATACAACCCTTGAACCCAAGTCGTTGCTATTCTGTGCAGAATAAATCTCTGTGCCAGAAGGAATAGTAATAGGGGTACCACCATTGATATCACCAAAGGTTCCTCCACTTACGTAAAAGGCTACATTCTGATCTCGCCTTTCGATAAGGGCAAAGGTTTCGGACAAGCGAGGCAAACCGAGGTCTTGCCCAATCTGATCAAGTTGATCTCCCTTCGCAGTACTAATTTGATTAGCGTAGAAGGCGGAGATACTTTCGTTGCGCGCGGCAAGAACCTGATCAATGAACACACTGACAAATGCTTCAGTTTTGCTGTCAGCATCAAAATCAGTAATGCCAGTACGACGAGTGATCTCGTCACGGAAATCACGTGCGAGAACCAAGGAGTTCTTTCTTTCTGGTACGACAGCCATTAGTTCCTCAAACTGACCTTGTTATCTTGTAGGTCATAACTGATGACGATTTGCATCGTCTCTCTCTGCCCAGTTGGCCTGACTGCCACCATAGCAGCAATAGCCGTTGGGCTAAGGGGGAATACATTGACGGTAAGTTCAGTGGGCTTGAAGAGTCCGCCGCGAGTAAGTTCGTTGAGAATTGCATTCTCCATCTCTACTCCTACTTCCGCTGTGTTCGGTCTTCCCGCAAAGCGCTTAAGCGTGGCTCCCGTTTGGGGAGCCCCTGCCCAATCTCCACGGCTGCTCTGCAACCTTGCTTCGATATGCTGAATAGCCGCTTGCATGTTCTCCTTCGAGGTATCAAGCAAATCTCCATCATTATCATCAAGAACTAGATCACCAGAGTCACTCCAGCGAAGGTCAACCATACGGCGAATACGAGACATTAGAACCCCGCAATACTAGTGGCAATTACAGCTGCTTGCTGAATGGTGGGCATCTGCTCCAAAAAAGGAGGGGTGATAATCTGCTTGGGAAAAGGGGTGTAAGTAGTAGAAGGAATCATAGTCATGGGCCAAGGTAGATCTTGAATCATGCCTCCGTACTTCATACTGCTGCTCATCCCCTGGATATTGATCTTACTAGGGAATCCGCCAGACATAGTGATGCCATCTTCTTTCACACTAATGAAGCTTTTAGGCCCCACACTCATGCGAGCTTCGGCTGGATCGTCAAGAAGATCGAAGATAGGTTCTGCTGTACTGTTGTCACCATCGCCCCAGTACCTCATTCTCCATTGTTTCTGTGGTCTAATCATCCTACAAAACTCACTACGTCTGCCGGTGCCGCAGCTGAGATGCTGCGCAAAGGCCTGGTGGATTCACCCTGCAATACAAGGCGACCCTCTTCTGGTCTGAGACCGTTGTAAATGATTGTACCTCGAAGACCCTTCAAAAGGACACTGTTTCCGTGAGCTTTGAAGATCTCTGCTTCGCTGGCCTGGAAACCAATGTAGAGAATTCGAGTGCTCTTGAGAGCCTGAACCTTCGCAAACAAAGTACCTGGCTCACGTGCAAGCAAAGGAGCTAGATCATCTGGAATTCCATCCTGATCCAGCTTGTCTGAATCATAAGCTTCAAGAATACGTACAGCCAAGTTGTTACGACCAAGCAACTGCGGGCGCTTAGCCCACTGCTGCTGTCTCTGCATACGCTGCTGGAGCGCATTACCTGGTACGACTGGCATCAGCCTTCTCCCGTTAGTTCAGCCCATAGCTGTCTGTTCTCATCAAAGAGCCCTGGCTTGTCTTCTAGTGTAGCATCGATAGCAGAGTTTCTTCTCCAGGCATGCTTGCCATAGATTCGCCATAGGTCTCGAAGATCTCTTGTACCTTCCATAGTGTCGTGAATCCATCTTCCCAAATCTCCCTTGAAGCTGTTCCAAATCATAGAAGGATCAGTCAAGTTCAAGCCACTGACAATTGGGTGTCCGCTCTTCATCAGAGGAATGAGCATGATTGAATCACCGCGCAAACACTGCATGAACAACACGGGGCCACCAAGCAACCAAGCTAGAGAAGGAGCAATACGTCCAGTCCAGCTCATGGCTTCGCCAGCTCCCATGGCACTATAAAGCGGCAGAGAGCCAAATGCCGCTGCAGCACCAACTCGCGCCAGCTTAGGAATAGTGCCTCCAACAACAATCGGAGCAGCCTTAAATGCTACGGCCGCTGTAATAATGCCAGCAGCCGCTCCCAAGCCCTGAGCTACCTTACGCCCAGTGGTTTGGAACTCTTCATCAAGTTCTTGAATAGCTTTGAAATCAGAACCTTCATCGGTCTGGAAAAGATCCGCAGGGCGAAGGCCCTCAGCCTGAGACTCCAAGTACTCAACATACTCCTTGCTACTACCGGCTCCAAATCCAAGCACCCAGTCAAGCCCACGGAACTTCCAGCCGGCATCGCCAGCGCTTAGGCCCTGGTACTGATCGTCAATGTCTCTGGTTGCAAGAGACATAAGCTTCATCGCTTCCAAGATAGGCCAGCTACTGGTCTCATTCGCGATAACCATAGCGCTAGGCTTAAGCTCAGTAATGAAGCCAGTCTCGTGACTAAACTGGTGAACGACCTGTTCAACTTCAAATGGACCAACCATTTCATTGTAAGAGTCTGCCAGGATGCCTACGTCCCAAGGACGAATACGAGGGTTCCCCAAGACAATGATCTCTCCACGGTACATTTCACGCATGGTATGTAGCAGCGTGCCAACACCATATCGCATAGCCATCATGTAGCCACGACAGTTGTAGGAAGGCTCTAGCGGAAGTACTCGTAGCTGATGCTCGGGGATGAACGCGTGCGCTTTGAAGAGCGCACTAGAAGCCGGGGAGTCCCCAGCCTTAGCGCCAGCCTCAAAGTACGTGACGTCAACAGCATTGTATACGGCATTCTCACTACTAATCAGTCCGTTCCAAACGATGTCATGATCACTAGAGATACTGTGGTAACGACGGAAAGGTACGAACCTGAGTTCCAGCGCCCTCATGTACTCTTTCAAAGCTCTGGAGGTAAGCTCTTGCTTGGTAATGACCTTTTCCAATTCGGCTGCTACGGCGTAATCAATTACCGGAATACTCACAGGAGCTTCGACAACTACACTCTCCTTAGTAACTGGATCCTCTGTTGAAGTCAGTTCAGTATTGATTGATTCTCCAGGACCGTCCAGAACATGACGATTGTAAACCTTTTGCTCCTTTTGAGTAGTGGCGCCTGCCAAAGCCTGAGCTTCAATCCTATCCATCATAACTTCCAGAGGGAAGCTCTGCCCATCCTCTTCGAAGTGGTCTCCATACAAACGTCTGTATTCGTCCCAAGTAATGTCGGGCTCACCGGTATCACTACCAAGAGCACGAGCAAGATCGTTTGCACGAGCAATGAACTGATTATCTGCCGGGCGAGACCAGTAGCGCTGGCTAGGAACGCCAAAGAACATAGTGTATCGGAACTGATTTCCATACGGTCTGGTACCGTAAATCCATCCTGGATGACGCAGAGACATCTCGTGAAAGACGTCCCAAATAGTTGTACCCGATAGACGGAAGCTACATTGGTCTGGAGGAACCCTCTTGTCGAAAGGATCCGAGTTGGCAAACCACCTGGCTGCCTGGTATCCCAAGTTATCGTCGATAACGAATGCACTAACACCGGTCTTAACTACCCAAGTACGCATGTCCTTGAAGAACTGGCCCCAACCGCTTCCATAGATTTCCATGTAGTCCTTGGGATGAGGTGGGAACAAGTTGTCATCCTGAGGACTCAGGAACATGCTGACCTGCTTTGTGCGGAAGTACGCCTTAAGTCGACCGGCAGTCGCATCATAAATGGGGTCGAGCAACCAGCCGAAAGCATCAGCAGCCAGTCCGGCAACAGCTACTCCACCGATTAGACGAGGAGCACTCTTCCACAGGCCGCCAAAGATTCTGGTAATTGGCTTGACGCCAACAGAACGAACAAGATTAACTGTCTGACCATTCAACTGACCAAGTGGATGGCTCATCCACTGCCCCTTGTTAATCAAGGTTGCAAGCTGGCTGTCCATCTTTGCCAGCGCAGCAGCAGCATCATCAATGCTCTTCGCCCCGAAAGCTTCTTTTCTTCCAGCTCTAAGGATCGTGGTGTATTCCTTCTTAAGTCCATCGCGGCCAATAGCCTTGAGGGTCTGTAGACGCAGGCCACGCTGAGCCAACGTTGTTCGCAGGACCGCATGCAGGTCAGCCTTCAAGAACTTAGATGCAACCGTACCAGTTGCTCCACGCTTACGAAGAGCAGTAATGAAAGCTTTTCTGTAATAGGTTGCGCCAGGACCACCTGTGCCAAGAGCAGCAAGCCACTTGCCAACCCAGGGGATTCTCTTGGTACCGCCTGCAAGCGGACGGAAGAGACGTCCGATACCTGGAATCCTACTGATCAGTGCACCACCACCAATAGCCAGGGTCATTGTCAGGATCTGGTGGTCCAGCATCCACTTGGTCATCTTGTTCGAGTTCTGGAATCTACCAAGGAAGCCTTCACGAGAATAATCGTAGAAGTCCAACCTAGCATCTGAACCTTCACCAATCTGATAGAGTTGGCCAAATTCCCAACGACCGAAGTGCTGAAGCTCAGGCTCCAGCATCATAGCCCCCAGAAGCTGGTGAGTCGTGGCAAAAGCCCTATCGTCCTTGTCGTAGCTAGTACCCTTGATGGCCTGCTGCAGCTCGGTTCCAAAGCTCTGTACAAGAATTTCAGCTCGGTCTCCACCTTGGTTCCAGGTGACGTCCACAACACGACCATTGATGAGGACCTCTAGTAGGTCCGGATCGTTGCTATAGCCACAGCGCAACTGTACATTCAAGCCTGGACGCAAGATGACTGCCCCAAAGGGTTGGTCTAGAACAGACCCAGCCGTAATCGCATCATCAGCAAGCTTACTAGCTTCCCCTGGAATGTTAATCTTACTGTGCTCACCATAGTAGTCAGCATCGACAACAGCATCTCGCTTGGTTCCATCAAGAGTACCCGCTACGTTTAGCAGGGTGATGACGGCATGATCAGCAGGGCTCTTGCGACTCTGCTCAACGGTAAAGCTAGTTACTCCATTGTAGCTATAGAAATCATCAAAGTTCAGCAAGCGACTTTCGAATTCATCTTCTTCCACAAAGAAGAGCTTGAACGTAGGGTATGCTCGACGGAGCATACGCTTCTGACTAAAGATATCTCGTGAGCTTTGGGTTGCAAGATGCTGAAGACTACTCAGGTCGAACGAGTGGGTCGGATCAACCTGTCGCTCCAAGATAGTTCCTACAGTACGCTTCTTCACATCTTCTGGAACTTCTTCCTGCTCAAGATAGCCAGACCGACTACCAAACATTTTCTCCATACCTGCGACTTTATCACGCAGGTGACCATACTGGTCTGCAGTAAGTCGTCTGGGGTAGTTAACACCACCACCCTGACCAAATGGGCCTTCGAAGTTACTGACACGAACAGAATCAAGAGTGACACTGCTTAGAGACTTTGCCTGCTCTAGTGAAATAGTCAAAGGAGGAGGATCCTCGCCCTCGACTCCACTGGTCTTGGCAGCTTCAGCCGCTTCCTTCGCTCGCTTAGTAGCATCGTTAACTACACCAAGATGCTCAGTGATTGCTTCAGTGCTATCAGGAGACGGGTAGAAGGGAAAGGCCGTCGGACCCTTGGTGCCTTCATCGGTACCCTCAGCATTGTAGTGCTGAGGGAGTGAGATTCGATCTCCAGTGCTTGGCTCAAGAACGAGGTCGTCAGTACTTGGATCGAACACCCCACCGTCCTGAACCAGCTTCATGCTGTTGTAGCAGTTTGCAACGATTTGCTCCATAGCCTCACGCATAGCAGCCTTGGTTTCTCTACCGTATGCGTTGCCATCTTCGTACATATTCCACATGTAGAAGTCAGGTGGACAGGTGGTGCGAGTACCATAATAAGGGTGCCATGGCAGATCCATATCAGGTAGCGCTGGAGAACCCTGAATGCGAGCGTCGTCATTAATGCGAGCGAGATGCTGTAGGCCGAAAGCCCTAAGTACATCAGGGTCTCTCATCATGTCGTCAGCGTATCTGGCTAGAAGCTGTTTGAAATACCTAAGCTTCTTAACTTCAAGCGCACTGTCCACCCACCAGATAAACGGGGACCCCGGAGGGTAAATGTTCTCAACGCCATTGAGAACCAACCATGACCAAGTACCAGAAGTAGAAGACAGCAGCACAGGAACTTCAACTTCTCTAGAAGTTGTTGCTACTCCGCCTGTATCCGCTGGTCCAGCAACAGGATTGTCGGGATCCAAAACAGAATTGTTCTTAGCCTTTGAGATGATATACGTAGGCATATCTACCCATGTACTAAAGTGGAAGTTTCCACAAGACGCAATTGTATTCTTCAACAGCGTGGTGGTGCTCCCGAACACAGGTGAGTCTTCTTCCGTTACAAGGCTACCCAAGATAGGGCCGAACATGGTCCCTTCCACATAAGCTTTGAAACGTTCTTCAAGTAGCTCAACAATCGGAAGATGCCACATGTAGTTGTTAGCGATATCAGCATAGATCTTATCCGTCCATTCAGTCCAAAAACTAGCGAAAATACCTTCTTCGTCTTTATCAATAGTATCTCCCCAGAAATGAATCCATCGGCCGAGGCGATCGACTGATCCAATTGCGGCTGTCCAAATAAAAGTTTCTCCACGCCAAACAGTTCCAAGAACAGCAGAGCCAAATGGAATTATTGCCTTAGAGAATGAAAGAGAAAGCGCAGCTTTCTCGTATTGATCTAGTTGATAGGCGGGGTCCCACGTAAGCCAGTTGCCATTCTGAGCAAGATGGTCAGTAGCTTCTCCAACAAGAGGAATGGAATTTGGAGCCGTAGTTGTAGTATTGAAATCGCCCTGACCGCGTGCAGATGGTTTGGTAACTGTACTTTCGGTACGCTTTGCCTTCGGACCGTACTTCGGATTCACTTCGGCAACAGCCGACATGTAGTACTGGAAAGACTTGAAGAGACTAGGCGTTACTTCCAACTCATACAGTTCATTGCGAGCACGATCGATCGTAGTGCCACCCGGCAAGAGGTCTCCTCGGCGACGCTGGTCAGAGTCCTCAGCAAGAACCAAGTTAGCAGACTGAATGGTCTTGTGGACCATCATCCAGTAATCAAGAATCTTCTCCATCGGAATCTCTGCAGTCAAAAGCGTATCCTGACTAACAGTCAGGAGAGCCTTGATATCGAATTCCTTAGGAGTGATGTAGGTATCATAAGACTCTCTCTTATCCGAGATCCTTGTCTTATGCTGTACGCCACCAGCAACAGCATAATCTCCACCGAGAACGTCAACTAGTGGAATGCCTTGCACTCCATCGAAACCTGGGATTGTAGTTTCCTGAGCCCAATTCTTAACCATAAGCTGGTCAGGTCCAGTACCTAGCGGCCCTAGATCATCACCACCCACAAGCCAATCCATATCATCAGCATCACGATAAAGTGCTACTCCATCATCAGGAACATCAATAGGGTCGTCAACATATGGCAGTTCAAATTGACCAAAGTCATTTCTGTCAGAATACTGTGTGTTGGCACCAGCGATCTGAGCAATCAGAACCTTCTGAACCAAGTTGGCGTACTTCTCTTCAAACTCAAGCTTGTGGAGTTTACTGAGCAGTAGAGCCCTTGCCTTCTCCAGCTCGGTCTTCTGAGGAGCTGTTGCGGAAATGGCCTCGCCCTCGTAAGGGTTTGTTTCCATAAACTCAAGAGTGTGACAGGTCAATCCAGGCTGACCCTTCATAGTCATGCTGCTACCACGAGTGCAGATCATGCGACGGTTAAGCGTAATGTCGGCGATACCTGGATCGTGGGATCCTCTAGAGTCGACCTGCA
>JGI24915J38486_100070_pt1 | contig 30997 bp, 30 predicted proteins | sample LinPfosmplate3_FD_38486 | JGI IMG/M metagenome (IMG submission 38486)
TCGAGCTCGGTACCCGGGGATCCCACCCGGCAACTAAGGCTGCCATGTCGAGTGACAATACACGCTTGCCTTTAATACCTTCTGGTACTTCGCCATTAATAATACGCTGTGCTAAACCTTCAACAATGGCGGTTTTACCCACACCTGGCTCACCAATTAGTACTGGATTATTTTTAGTACGACGTTGTAACACCTGGATGGCGCGACGAATCTCGCCATCACGACCAATAACAGGGTCGAGTTTTCCATCAATCGCCAACTGAGTTAAATCTTGTGTGTATTTGTTTAGTGCATCTCGTTGTGTTTCTGCATTTTGATCATTCACGCTTTGTCCTCCTCTAAGGGTGTCAATTGCTGCACTTAAGTCTTGCTTATTGGCGCCACAATCTTTTAAAATTTTACTGACAGCATCATTGCTTTCAATGATGGCTAGTAGAAATAATTCGGTTGATAAATAGGCATCATTTCTATCATGCGCTAATTTATCAACTTGGTTTAATAATCGTAATAAATTTTGTGAAATATTAACATCACCAGTAGGGTTGTTGACTTTTGCTAAGTTGTTAATCGCTTGGTCTAATTGTTGCTTAACTTTAGAAAGGTCCACTTGAGTTTGTACAAGTAGATTTCTAACGCTACTTTCACCATTTTGAATCATGGTTTGCAAAACATGAATCGGCTCAATCGAACTATGATTATGCTGAACCGCAATGGATTGCGCCGCACCTAAATCTTGTTGAAATTGCGAAGTTAGTTTGTTAATATCCATAAGTTTTATTAGTTGATTTTTGTTTATATGTTATCTATCTATGGGATGATTGTTGCATTTCAAGTACAAAAATAAAATATTATGTTAAATTTAGTATTGTTTGAGCCTGAGATTCCAAACAACACTGGTAGCTTAATTCGTCTATCAGCAAACATGGGTGCAAGCTTGCACTTGATCAAACCTTTTGGATTTGAAATTACCGATAAACGCTTGAGACGAGCAGGGCTTGATTACAAAGAATTGGCTCGAGTTTATGAGTATGAAAATTTTGAAGATTATCTTGCCAAAGCAAAGCCAGAACGTTTGTTTGCAGTCAGTTCAAAAGTAAAGCAAATTTATACCGATCCAGAGTATCAAAGTGGAGATTCGTTTTTGTTTGGCCCAGAAACTCGTGGCCTTCCAAGAGAAATATTAGACCAGTATCAAGGCATTACATTGCCGATGCAGGCAGAATCAAGGAGTTTAAACTTGTCTAATTGTGTATCAATTGTGGCGTATGAGGCTTGGCGTCAGCTTGATTTTATTCAACTTAAAAAATAGAAAAGAACAAAACCAGTGTTGGTAACAAGCCCAATTAAGGGAATGCTAAAGTGATAGCATCGAACATTTTTATTAGGGTTTGGATATTTTTTCTTGATGCTTAATAATGCAAGGTGCATTAATGAAAAAATAATCAAAATAAACAAACTGGTTAATTCTGCCAGCGTCATGATTGGCAGCCAGAGTGCCAAAATATAAACAATCAATGTAATGACAATGGTTGCATGAATTGGGGTTTTGGTGTTGTTATTGATTTTTCCTAATATTTCAGGCAGCCATTTTTGCTGACTCATGCCGTACAATACTCGAGAAGCCATGATGATCTGTATCAGTGCGCCGTTAATAATAGCGAGCATGCCTATGCCAGCAATCAAGCTGGGTGAGAATCCACTCAGTTGCTCATAAATGAGTGCCAGCGGTGCTTTGTGGTCAGCTAGTGTTTGTGGTGATACCGCATTAACAGCCACCAGTGATACCAATACGTAAAGAGTGGTTGCGATACTTAGTGATAACAGAATGGCTTTTGGCATGTTTTTTTCAGGTTCAATCACTTCTTCTGCAACATTTACCATGTCTTCAAAACCGATGAATGCATAAAAAGCCAAGAAGGCGCCCGCAAAAATACCTGCCCAGATTGATAAGTCATTAAACTTGAACGAATCTATGTAGATGCTTGTGTCCACGTAGCTTAAATAATCACGACCCACCCAAATAATAATAAGCAGACCAACAATCTCTATTAAGGTTAATAACGCAGCCGCTTGAACGGATTGCCGAATACCCCAGGTAGCTAAACCACCTAATATTAATAACAGAGGTGTGATTGCTATATAGTTAGGTACGTCGATAAAAATTCGTAAATATCCAACAAACCCAACGGTAATAGTGGCTGCTGACAGTACACCCGTAATGGCAATCATGATGCCGATGATTAAGGAAGGCTGTTGTTTGCCGAAGGCTTTGAATAGGTAAACTGCTTCACCAGCGCTTACAGGATAGCGAGATGAAAGTTCGCTGTAAGTGAAAGCAGTGGTAATCACTAAAAGTGATGCGAATAAAAAAGATAAAGGGGTTAATAGTCCAGCAACGCCAGCCACTTTACCAATTAAAACATAAATCCCCGCACCCAAGATATTACCTAATCCATATAAGGTGAGTAGTGGCAAAGTTAGCGAACGTTTTAAAGGCATGATTATTCTAGTTTTGTGAGTTTATAAGCATTAGTAAAGTCTTTAATGTTGACCACTTTTTTGCCTGCTAATTGAACTTGCTCTAAGTTTAACGCTCCATCGCCCGTGGCAATAATGCAAACCCCTTTACCATACTCAATAATTTCACCTGGTTTTTGGTTATAGGCAAGGCCTATAATACTAGCCGATAAAATACGTAAAGTTTTTACATCGAATTTATCGCTACTTGCATTGCATTGTGCAATAGGGTAGGGATTAAACGCTCTGATTTGTTGACTGATTTGAATGACGCTTTGTGTCCAATCAATCCAAGCCTCTTCCTTGCTGAGTTTTTTGGCGTAAGTGATGCCAGATTTATCTTGAGTTTTTGACACTAGATTATTAATATTTTCAAGTGCTTCAACAATAGCGTCAGCGCCAAGAGTAGCTAATTTATTGTGTAAAGTTTGAGCAGTATCTGTATCTGATATATTGCAAATTTTTTCCAGCAGGACGTCGCCTGTATCTAGCCCTTCATTCATTTGCATGATGCCGACACCCGTTTGTTTATCACCTGCTAAAATTGCGCGCTGAATCGGTGCTGCGCCACGCCAGCGTGGTAATAGCGATGCATGAATATTGAGACAGCCATATTTAGGCGATTCTAATACCTCCAATGGCAATATTTGTCCGTAAGCGACCACTATCATCACATCAGCTCCAAGGTTTTTTAGTGTTTTTTGAGCGCTAGAATCTCTTAAATTTTCAGGCTGATAGACGGTTAAATCAAGCTCAAGAGCTTTTTCTTTTACTGGACAAGCAGTGAGTATGCGACCTCGACCTTTTGGACGATCAGGCTGGCAATAAACGCCAACAATTTCATGTCCAGCATCAATCAGCGCTTCTAAAGTAGAAACTGAAAACCCAGGCGTACCTGCAAAAATAATTTTCATTATATTAGCCCAATCTAAGTAAATAAAATGAAGTTCTGTAAAGTTTAGAATTATTAGCTACAAAGTAAGTTTTGCAGTTGATAGTTATTGCTATTAACAAGAAACTTAATGCGGTAGATGGTAATTCTAAACATTGCCCTGCGGGACTTAGGAAACTTTTTATTCTCTGCGTTATTTTATTTAAGATATGAACAACTATCTTTGCATAAAACGCCTTGATAATAAAAAAGTTGACGTTGTCAGAAGTCATTCTATTTACTTAGGTTGAGCTATGTGTTTTCGTGCCTCTTTAATTGCTGCTTTAACTTGATTGGGTGATGTTGCCCCCAAGTGATCACGAGCATCTAATGAACCTTCTAAGGATAGTACATCAAACACGTCGTTTTCAATGCGATCATCAAAGGCTTGTAGCTCTTCTAAGCTTAGCTCACCCAGATCCTTTTGATGCTCAATACCGTAAGACACAGATTGCCCCACCACTTCATGTGCATCACGAAATGGTAAACCTTTTTTAACTAAATAATCTGCTAAATCAGTAGCAGTGGTGTAGCCTTTTTTACATGAGTTGTACATGTTGTCACGCTTGGCTTCAATGGTGGGCACCATATCAGCAAACACACGCAGGCAATCTTTAAGCGTGTCTACCGTGTCAAATAGTGGCTCTTTGTCTTCTTGATTGTCTTTATTGTAGGCGAGTGGTTGCCCCTTCATGATTGTTAGTAATGAAGTGAGGTTGCCATACACGCGCCCAGTTTTTCCACGAACTAATTCCGGCACATCTGGATTTTTCTTTTGTGGCATGATGGATGATCCGGTGCAGAAGCTATCGGGCAATTCTATAAAATCAAACTGCGCACTGGACCAAAGAATCAGCTCCTCTGAAAAACGTGATAGATGCATCATAATCAAACTGGCCACTGATAAAAATTCAATGGCAAAATCACGATCACTTACCCCATCAAGTGAATTGCTACAAATACGATCAAATCCTAAAAGTTCCGCTGTACGTTCACGATTAATCGGATAGGTTGTACCTGCTAATGCCGCACTTCCTAATGGCATTGAATTCATACGTTTACGGCAATCAACCAGACGCTCAGCATCACGCGATAGCATTTCAAAATACGCCATCATGTGGTGCCCAAAGCTAAGCGGCTGTGCCGCTTGTAAGTGGGTAAAGCCAGGCATAATCGTGCTCGCTTCTTTTTCAGCTAAGTCAAGCAATGCTACCTGTAAGCGTTTGATCTCTAGTGTGATTGCATCAACTTGATCACGTAGATACAAGCGAATATCAGTTGCCACTTGATCGTTACGCGAACGACCCGTGTGTAATTTTTTGCCCGCATCACCACAAATCTCAGTTAAACGAGATTCGATATTCATGTGCACATCTTCGAGTGCAACTGACCATTCGAATTTACCTGCGTCGATTTCAGCTAAAATTTGATTAAGGCCCTTAATAATTTGATCTTTTTCATCAATTGTCAAGATGCCAACTTCTTGCAACATAGTGGCGTGTGCAATCGAGCCTTGAACGTCGTAAGGCGCTAGGATTTTGTCAAAAAATACCGAGGCGCCAAAAATTTTGACAAATTCGTCGGTTGGTTGGTTAAAACGCCCACCCCAAGATTGATTAGTATTTGTTGTCATAATTCTGCTTTCATTCGTTGGTGTAATTTTTTGGTTGATTTTTCAATTGCCTCATCTAGGTCGGTCCAATAATACTCTTCACTTGGTACGCCGATAATTTTTTCCAAAGGTGCACCGTAATTATCAACCAGCATAACCGTTGGAAAAAAGTTGACCGCGTATTTAAATGCAAACTCATTGTGAGACGTATCTTCATTGTAAAAATCATTAATCTCATCAAAGCTTTGTGCATCAATATGACGAATAATAATTTTTTCGTTGTATTCATTCATTTCGGCCATTGGACTTAAAACTTCTTCTTTAATTTTTTTGCAATATCCGCAATCAGGAATGGAAAACATTATTAAAATTGGTGTTTTGGTTTTCCAAACTTTTTGAGAGTCCATAAAAAAATCTTTTGCAACGGGCAGGGTTAACTCGTGCGCAGTCGCAAAATTAGTTAAAACCATCAAAAATAACAGATAAAATTTAATCATTAGCCTTATTTTAGTCGAAAGTATGAATAAAACATTGAAAATTGCAACGCGTAAAAGCCCATTAGCATTATGGCAGGCGGAACACGTTAAGACTCGACTCGAAACGCACCATCCTGATTTGAACATTGAGCTGGTGAAGATGACCACTCAAGGTGATCAAATTTTAAACTCACCGCTGTCTAAGATCGGTGGAAAAGGTTTGTTTATTAAAGAATTAGAAGTGGGCATGATGGAAGGTGTAGCAGACATTGCCGTGCATTCGATGAAAGACATGCCGTATGAAATTCCACAAGGATTTGCACTGGGTGCAATTTTAAAGCGTGAAAATCCATTCGATGCTTTTGTGTCTAATCATTTTGATAGTATTGATGATTTGCCACAATATGCCAAGGTGGGTACTTGTTCGATGCGCCGTATTGTGCAGCTCAAAGCCATTCGGCCTGATTTAGAAATATTGGATTTACGCGGAAATGTCAACACACGACTTAAAAAACTGGATGATGGCGAATACGATGCCATTATTTTGGCTTGTGCAGGGTTGATCCGCCTTGGGTTTGAGGATCGAATTAAACAACAAATTTCACCAGAGCAGAGCTTGCCAGCCGTTGGCCAAGGTGCTGTGGGCATTGAAATTCGTGAAAACGATCAAGAGATTTTAGATTTAATCACACCACTGATTGATGTTGAAACAACTTACAGGGTCAGTGCTGAGCGTGCTATGAATGAAAAACTAGAAGGAGGTTGTTCAGTGCCCATTGCCGGTTTTTCAACCATTGATAATAATCAAATGACACTCACTGGCTTGGTCGGTAATGTAGATACAGGCACCATCTTAAAACAACAAGTTTGTGGCGATGTTGCCAAGGCAGAAGCATTAGGAGTAGAATTGGCTGATAAATTATTATCACTAGGAGCAAGGGATGTTTTAAAAGGGTAGATAATCTCTAATCTTTATTAGAAAAACATAACAATATTATGAACAACAAAGGATAAACGCACATGTTAGGATCGATTGAAAAAAACTTTTTTAAAATTACACAGCGATTAGGTTTGCTATTTGCCATGCTTTCGTTTGTGGCGGTGATAATACTTGGTATTGTTAGTTTTGATAAATTTACCGCTACAGCAAGCGGTAAAGTTGATGCACCGGTGATTGAATTTTCCAAATATCAAAATCCAATCAGTACTCAGGGGGAGGGCACGGGCAAAGATTTAAGCACCAAAAAAGAAGATAAGTTCAGTCAAGAGTTTAATAATCACGTAGAGAAAATTGTTGCCAATTTAGAGAGACTGCCTGAAGGGGTGATTGACAAAACGGATTTAAAACAAAACGTTAAAATTTTGGTAAAGATTAGGTCCAATCCCTACACTCAAGATTTACAACTGGCCTATGCAGAGTCATTGGCTAAGCTAACTAAACAGATGGTGAATGTTGGCGGGTCCCAAGTTAACGTTGATGATTTTTTCAAGTGGTACGATAAAGAGTTTTCCAAACAGGCCAATGCGAATAAAGAGCAGGGAATACAACAATATTTTTTAGTTAAATTAGCCTCGGTTACAGTGGACGAAGCAATAGGCTTTGCAGTGTTGGGCATAGCGGCAGCAATGCTTGGTGTTTTTATCATGTTTGTGATGATGTTGTCGATGTTGCGTGTTGAGAAAAATACCCGAAAATAATCATGCAAGCAGTTGGTTATAACGGCACTGAATTTGTTAATTTTGAAAAACCAGTCACTGACCCATTAGGGTTTGATTTATTGGTCGAAGTTCGTGCTATTTCCATCAATCCGATTGATGCTAAGATCAAACAAACCATTACTACTAAGCCTAAAACACCGGTTATTTTAGGGTTTGATGCCTGTGGTGTGGTGCTTGCAGTGGGTGACAAAACCACTTTGTTTAAAGTGGGCGATGAAGTGTTTTACGCCGGTGACATGACACGCGATGGCTCTAACGCTGAGCAGCAATTGGTGGATGAGCGCATTGTTGGCATTAAGCCAAAATCCTTAGATTTTTCTAAGGCGGCTGCCTTACCACTCACTAGTATCACTGCGTGGGAATCGTTATTTCACCGTTTAAAAATCAGCTCTAAAGATAAAGACAAGACTTTGTTGTTAATAGGCGCAGCTGGTGGTGTGGGTTCAATGGCGATTCAATTTGCCAAACAAGTCATTGGCATCAATGTGATTGCCACAGCCTCTCGTGCAGAATCTAAAGATTGGTGCAAGCAAATGGGTGCTGATATTGTGCTTGACCATCAGCATCTTGCTCAACAATTTAAAGACAATAACTTAGATACCCCAAAATATATCCTTTGCATGGGCGTGCCTGATGATTACTTTGATCAAATGATTCAAGTAATCGCGCCTCAAGGTAGTATTTGCTTACTGGCTAACACTCAACAAGCTTACGACCTTAACTTACTAAAAGCTAAAAGTATCACTTTGGTTTGGGAGATGATGTTTACTCGTTCTATGTTCCAAACCAATGATCTAGTTAAACAGCATGAGCTGCTGAATAAACTAGCATTAATGGTTGAAAATGGCGACATAAGGCACACATTAACTCAGCATCTTAATCCGATCAATGTGGATACCATAACAAGGGCGCATCAGGTTATTGAAAGAGGCAAAATGCAAGGCAAACTAGTTATCTCAAATCGAATTACTCAATAACGACTAGAACCTTCGGTGAGGCTATATTGGCCACATTTCTCAATTGAGGTGTTTCTTTGACTGTGCCAGATATAGGAGATTTAATCTGGTATTTTTCCAGTTCAATTGTTTGAATTTTAATTAACACGTTATGCACATTAAGCTCACGCTTTTTTGCATTATGTTCAATTTTAGCAATATCTAAATCGCGATGAGAAGCCACCATTCGATCATATAACTCTTGAGTTTGATTAAGAATTAATAAGGCATCATCAAAAGCTTGTTGTTTGATACTGCCAGTTATTTCTAGATGTTGTAACTTTAGCTGGGCCTGTCTATCATCAATCTTCACCAATATATCCCCAGCATTAACTTGTTTTCCAGGTGTTGTCATTTCAACAATAGAGCCAGAAACTTGAGGATAAATATCTAGCGCTAACGTTATGCCAGGTAGAAATAAGCCTAATGCTAGCCAGTGGTTAAATTTCATAATCTTCTCCAATGAGATGGTGTAATTTCTTAAGGGTGATAATATAGTTAAATTCATTCTCAGCTAGTTTTCTTTCAGTATCTGTGTAGTTGACCATAGCTTTACCAATGTCACTTTTGATCTCCATTTCATAATTGGCACGCGCTTTTTCCAAATACAAATCTCGATAGTCCAATTCAACGATTAGCGCTTTATGGATTTGCCTTAATGCACTAAGATTAAGGTGATGATCCAATGCTTCCCCTAATAAATCTTGCTGAATCTTTTCAATCTCAAGTTGTTTTTTCTTAGATTGAATCATGAGTTGAGATATCTCACTATCTTGTTTGGCATCAGTACCAAAAGGCATAGACAGTTGAATTCCAGCGCGCCATTGGCCATTTTTTTCGCGTTGATATCCTTGTTCTCCAACTCGAGCACTTGAGTTAATTACAACACCTAGGTTGCCTTTTTGTTGAGAAATTTGACGACCGATAGCTGATAAAGATTGCTTTAATTGTTTAAGTTTTAAGTTGTCTGTAAGTTTTTTTTGATAATAAGAAAACTCGGCCAGCTCTTTTTTAAATAAAGATTTGTAATTAGGCATAACAACATCATCGGGACGATCTTCATAGCTAATATTAAGTAGCTGAGCCAACTTAGCTCGAGTTTGAATTTGCTTAGATTCTGCCCTAATACGGTGAATTTGACTAATTTGCGTTTTGGTTTGTTTTTCTAATAAGGTTACTTCTGATGCACTTTGAATGTCGTAATCATCTTTAACTCGACCTTCCTGAACAGCAAACATTGCCAGCTCCTCTAGTGCAGTTTCATAAGATAAGTCTGCTAAAACGATGTCAAAATAAGCGCGCATTATCCTAATAGTTTTATCTTGCTGTAATTGCTGAAAAGACAAAGTTGCATTATTAAGTGTATTTAGCTGTGTATTTTTTCCAATTTCAATGGCTTGATTGTAAAGTGTTTTTTTAAGAAAAATAAAGGCGTGAGAATTATTAATAGCAGAGTTGTAGTCGCTTCGCTTTGCAAGCTGTAAATCAATATTTGACGTTACATCGTATTGGTTTTCCCAATCACTCAGTCGATGTTGCTCAGAATCAATATTTAAAAGCTGCTGTTTTTCAGCGAAGTTATACTCATCAGAAAGTTTTAGAGCGTCACCCAGTGTTAAAGGGTTAGGCAGTTGCTCTGAGTGAACAAAACTAGATACTAGCAATAATAAGAAGCTTAAAAATTTCATCGATTTTTACGCTTATAGCGAATAAATTTTTCCTCTAAGTAGGCGTCTTCAACCATAAATTTGGCGAGTAGTAAAAAGTCTTCTTGGTTAGCAAAGCCAGTGCGTCTAACCACTCGGTTGCCCTTGAGGTCAAAAAAAGCGAGTACAGGCGTTGCACCAATTCGATTGTGTTTTTTTGCAAAAACTCTTTCAACCGTATCATTGCCGTCAAAATCAACTAATTCAAGATTTGAATTAGTATTGATTTTGTAATTTAAAAAATGCGTTTTAAAATATTTAATAACGTCAGGCTGATTTAATACTTGACGCTCCATTTTTTGGCAAAAAGGACAGTCATCCATAAAGAAAAAAACAAACACACCTTTTTTGTTGGCATCTTGAGCATCACTTAAATTTTCAGAATAATCATTAAAATGCTCGTCGAATAAGTCGCCATCCGACATTGCTTGAAATGATACGAGCAAACCTAAGATTAATATTAGTTTTTTAAACATTAAGTGACCTTGAAAAAATATGTATGGGTTGATTGGAGCTATGGTGAATAATCATACCATTTGAAGTTATTAATTTCAAATGAAAATTAACCTTAGATATGAGTACTACTCAAACAATGCGTCGACAAACTTTTTAGCGTTAAAAGGCTTTAAATCATTAATCCCTTCACCAACACCAATATAGCGTACGGGCAATTTAAGCTCATCAGAAATGGCAAATACCACACCACCTTTAGCAGTGCCATCAAGCTTGGTGATACAAATGCCGCTTAGTCCAATTGTCTTGTTAAACTCTTTAGCCTGATTAATGGCATTTTGCCCCGAGCCACCATCAATAACCAGCATGGTTTCATGCGGGGCATTTTCGTTGTGTTTTTTGAGTACGCGTTTGATTTTTTCTAGCTCTTGCATGAGGTTGCCTTGCGTGTGCAATCTGCCAGCAGTATCAGCAATAAGGATATCAATATTCTTAGCACGTGCTGATTCATACGCATCGTAAATAACGGATGCCGCATCAGCGCCGGTGTCTTGTGCTACGACGGGTATTTCATTACGCTCACCCCAAACTTTGAGTTGCTCAACAGCTGCTGCACGGAATGTATCGCCTGCAGCCAGCATGACCGACTTACCTTGGTTTTGGAATGATTTGGCCAGCTTACCAATGGTGGTGGTTTTTCCTGCGCCGTTAATACCCACGACTAAAATCACAAACGTTTCTTTAATGTCAGTATCTAGTTGATTGTCTTTAATCAGTAATTTTTTCAGTTCGTCTTTTAAAAAAACATACAAACTATCTGAGTCTTTAAGTATTTTTCTTGAGGCATTTTTGCGCACGCTTTCTAGTACTTTATCAGTAGTATTAATACCAATATCAGCAGTAATGAGTAAGGTTTCTAACTCATCAAGCAGATCGTCATTAATCTCTTTTTTACCTAGTAGTAACGCAGATAGGCCCGAGCCAAGCTTTTGTCTTGATTTAACTAAGCGTTCTTTTAATGAAGCAGGCTTTTCTTCTACTTGAGATTTATCTTTTTTAAAAAAATTAAACAAAGGCTTGTGGCTATAATGATTGGAATATGAAAGCGTTAATTTTACTATTCTTTGGTTTGTCTCAATCTTTATTTGCCAATTCACTTGATTTGGCTAAACAAGGTGTGACTCAAGCCACACTAAACAATGGTTTAAAAATTGTTGTTAAAACCGATAGACGAGCACCCGTCTTTATTTCTCAGCTTTGGTACAAAGTTGGTGCTAGTGACGAATCTCGCCCTACAACCGGTGTTTCCCATATGTTAGAGCACATGATGTTTAAAGGCACACGCACTTACAAATCAGGCAAATTTTCACAAATTATTGCCAGGAATGGCGGCGATGAAAATGCCTTTACTTCGAAAGACTTTACCGCTTATTATCAAAAAATGCACAAGTTAAAGCTTGAGCTGGCCATCAAAATGGAAGCTGATCGCATGCGCAATCTAACCTTTTCGAGCCAAGAGCTAACTAAAGAACGACAAGTGGTGATTGAAGAGCGCCGCATGCGTGTAGAAGACAAACCCAATTCAAAAGTTTATGAAAACCTACGCTTGATATCCTTTGATAAAAAAGGTGCATATCACTCGCCGGTGATTGGTTTTCAGGCGGATATTGAAACTTACAGCTTAAATGATCTACGAGTTTGGTATGAAAAATACTACGCACCAAACAACGCCACATTGGTGGTAGTGGGCGATGTAGATGCAGCTGAAGTTATTCAATTAGCAAAACAATATTTTGGTGATTATGCTTTTAATCCAAACATCAAGCCTTCAGATCAAAGTGCAATCACACTCCAAGGCAATTCTAAAAAGTTAAAACTTAAAGCCGAGCTGCCTTTTTATGTGTTGTCATTCCCTGTGCCTAGCCTCAGTACTGTTGATAATGACAAAACCGCCTACACTTTAGAAATGCTGGCTTACGTGCTCGATAATGGGTTATCTAAGTCACTGATTAGAAACCAGCAAATTGCATCCAGTATCGGCGTAGGTTATCGCCTATATGACAAATACGATACGTTGTTTACACTGAGCTTTATCCCAGCCAATGGCGTGAGTAACGACACAGTGCTCAAAGCCATCAAAGCTCAAGTGACAGAGTTAATCAACAATCCTAATTTTATTCAAGGCGAGTTGTCTCGCACCAAAGCACAACTTGAGGCCGATTTTATCTTTGAGCAAGATCAAATATCCACACAATCTTATTATCTAGGCATGCTTTCAACCGTAGGCTTGGGTGTTGATAAGATGTTTACTTATGTAGACAATATGAACAGCATTAAGGCGTCTGAAGTTTCGGAAGTCGCCAAACAGTACCTCAACTTTAACGATGCCAATTCAGTTGAGCTGATTCCACAGGGGATTAAATGAGAGTCTTAGTCTTATTATTGCTATTAACGAGTAGCGCCCAAGCCAAGCTTGATATCCAACATTGGACAACCCCTGAGGGTACCAAAGTATTTTTTGCACAAACTAAAGGTCTACCAATATTGGATATTCAGCTCAATTTTGATGCCGCCGCTTCTAGAGATGGCGATCAATTTGGTTTGGCGTCACTCACCAGTTCACTACTTGGTACAGCTACTCAGTATCACAATGAAGAGCAAATCATCAACACCTTTGAATCGGTCGGCGCTCAGTTCTCCAACAGCTCACTTAAAGATATGTCGATTGTGTCACTACGTACATTAACGCGACAACCGATCTTAAAAAAATCACTCGATATTTTTACTGAAGTTATCACCCAGCCGAGTTTTGAACAAAAATACCTCACACGTGAAAAACGCCAAACCTTACGCGCTATTGAAGCAGCTAAGCAATCACCAGCCAGTGTGGCATCTCTGGCTTTTAATGAGGCGGTATTTGGTGACCACCCATATGCTCATGCCAAAATTGGCACAGAAAAGAGTATTAATCAAATTTCATTGCAAGATCTAAAGCAACATTATGATAAGTTTTACGTAGCGAAAAACCTCACCATTGCTTTGGTGGGCGATATCACTAAAGTTAAAGCCAAGCAAATTGCTAGGCAAATTTCTCATGGGCTCAACGTTGGAAAAAAAGCTAAAAATAATCCCGTAATAACAGCGTTAAAATCCTCGCAAAAAATCCACATTGAATTCCCTTCAAAACAAACACACTTACTCATCGGTCAGAGTGGCGTTAACCGTTCACACCCTGATTATTACCCTTTGTATTTAGGTAATCATATTTTTGGCGGTAGTGGTCTCACCTCTATTTTGAGCGATGAAATTCGCGAGAAAAAAGGCTTGGCTTATTCGGCTTATAGTTATTTCACTAAAATGAAATCCAATGGTTTTTTCATGATGCGCATGCAAACCAAAAATGATCAAGCACTTGAAGCTAAAAATATCGCCCTACAAACGCTCAAAAATTTCAGAAATAATGCAATTGATACCCAAAAACTGCAAGATGGTAAGGATAATATCATCGGTGGCTTCGCTTTAGAGACGGCCAGCAACGCCAATATCCTCACTTATCTATCCATTATTGGGTTTTATGACTTGCCACTGGATTATTTAAGCAGTTTTACCGACAAAATTAAGGATATTAGTGCACAAGACATTCAAAACGCCTATGAAAGGCTTATTGACATGGATAAACTCATTATTTTGAGTGTTGGCGAGCAGAAATAGCCATTTCGATTATTTCCGAAATTTTTAAATAGTTTCTGTATAATACTAATAATAGTATTATTAAAGGTATTGTTATGAATATTGTTGCAAATGAACTAAAGACTCGCGGAGTTGGTGCTATTGATGATGCATTAAAACATGATAGTGAAGCCATTATCACGGTTAGAGGTAAGTCAAAATATGTTGCTGTGAGTATGGATCGTTATAATTACCTAAGAGAGTGTGAATTAGAAACTGCATTGCAGGAAGCATTGGAAGATATTAAGGCTGGAAAAGGTGTATCAATGAGTGCTGATGAGCACATTGCTCAATTGTAATGTATCAGTTAATTTTTACGCCTGCGTATGAAAAAAGGTTGAAAAAATTTCTAAAAAAACATCCAGAAATAAAAAAACAATACGCAAAAACCATGAAATTAATGGAAATTAATCCATTTCATTCTTCACTTAGAATTCATCCATTGTCTGGTAAATTAAAGCAATTACATTCAATTTCAATCAATATTAGTTATCGTATCAGTATTGAGTTTATTGTTGATGATAAAACAATTATTCCAGTTAATATTGGTACTCATGATGAAGTTTATAAGAATTAAGATTGTTATTTTGAGTGTTGGTGAGCAAAAATAGCCATTTCGATTATTTTCGAAATTTTTTAATTAATTTCGGTAAATAATGTTGTAATTCATAGCGCCAAATTCCTTACTAGCACCGTTGTTGAAAAAGTATCACGCTTGTACTTATCGGTTTTGTCTATTTTAAAATTACCATCGTGATAATCTTTCTTTTTAAACTGCCTGTCTTTGCCGTATTGGTTTTTAGTTCTGAGAGTTAGATTTATACTTACAAGGGTAGTTGTTACTAAAGATAGGTTTTTAGAAACAAGTCTCAAAGCCCAAACGCTTCTTTTTTTATAATCAAAAGAATTACCATTGTGCATAGCTACAGCTTGTGCAGTTGGTTTATTCGGAAAAGGTTGACTAGTCCAATAAAGCCCTACATACATATTTGTATTTGGAAAATTTTTTCTATCTATTGTCCTAGCACTATTATCAACAAGTGATAATAATTCTTCTTGATTGGGGGTTTTCCAATTAGTATATCCACATAATTTCTCATTGTTACTACCATTAACTAGAGGGTTCCAGTCCGAATAGTACTGAGGATGACTATTAGCCGGACCACATATTTGTTTTTGGGTCTAGATAACTTTAGAGGCATAATATCATGATAATATGCCTCTATGACAGTAAAAAACAAGTATGTAAAACATGCCCATATTTCTGAGGCTAAATTTAGACAAATAATTTTGTTGTTTTCTGAGGATTTGAGTGCAACTCAAATCTCTCATTTAACAAAGATATCAAGACCAACGGTCAATAAATATTTGACCGCTATTAGACTCAGGATCTTGGAATTATCCATGATCCAATCTGCCTTGTTAGTGGGGCAGATTGAAGTCGATGAAAGTTATTTTGGCGCACGGCGCGTCCGCGGTAAACGCGGCCGTGGCGCCAGAGGAAAAACGATAGTATTTGGCTTGTTAAAACGTGGTAATGAAGTTTATACAGAAATAGTACCAGACTGTAAAAGTGCTACTCTACAAAGGATTATCAAGGGCAAGACTAGTGTTGATAGTGTGATTCATTCAGATGGGTGGCGAGGGTATAATGGCTTAGTAGATTTTGGTTATAAGAAGCATTTTAGAGTGCACCATGGCAAGAATGAGTTTGCACGAGGAAATGCACATATTAACGGCATAGAATCATTTTGGGGTTATGCTAAAAATAGATTGGTAAAATTTAAAGGAATGGATAAAAAGATGTTTAATTTACACTTAAAAGAATGTGAATTTAGATTTAATAATCGCAAGCAAAATATTTATAGAATTTTGCTTGCGATTTTTAGAAAAGAGCCTCTAAAGTTATCTTGACCCTTGTTTTTTATGGGCCCAATAGTTATAATAAATACAGCTTTGTCCTAATTTTTTAACAGTAATTCCACCCCATCGATATTGCTTTGTTTTATCATGGATTCCTCCATCGGTAGTTTTAACCTCCCAAATTAGGCCAGTTTTTTTATCTTTAACACAAGACCATTTTCGTGCAGAATCTGTAAGCTCCATTCCATTTTTGTCTATTTTTATATAACCGCTAGATTGATTAGAATCAGCATTAACAATCTGCAAATCCTCAATATAATCCGCCATCACTTCTTTTCTGCCTAAAACTGGATTGGCTAATACACTTCCATTTCTGCCTAAAATGTCTTTTTGTTTATACAGGCGATGGCGAGAACCTTTATTGCTTGTATGAGGTTCTGCCCAGTATCTAATTCTAATGCGTTCTGCTTTTTTAGATTCTTCGTCAAAGTAATCGTAAACAACGGTTACCTCATCACAACATTTGTTACCACTGTCTTTAATGGTGAGAGGGTTACTAATAGAGCCGTAAGTAATGATTGCATTGTTATCACGATACTCAAAGCCTGCCATACGCACATCACGCTCAATAATGCGCATAATGGCTCTGCCAGAGGTATGCATATCAGCAATGTCCATATTTTTATGGTATTGCCTGGCGACCATTTCATAAGAAGCATAAGTAGCACCAATAATAATAGCGCTAACAGCGAGTGCTACTAGCATTTCTACGAGGGTGTAGGCTTTGTGGTTATTGAATATCATTGTTAATCATTATAAGAGAATAACCAGGGTAAAGTTAAAAGATAAGAGTTAATAGGGGCGATGCCTTTTTATTTTAGAATAGCTTTAAAAATATTTTTAACTATTAAAAGCATAATATTTTCCAAATAAGTTTATAGGTGTGGAAAATGGTACTAATGAATACAACAGAACACCTTTTTTCTTATGGAACATTACAAGACACATCGGTTCAAGTCGAAACTTTTGGCCGTGAGTTGGTGGGTTTTGAAGATCAGTTATTAGGTTATAAGCTGGAGATGGTCGAGATTCAAGATGCTGACGTGGTTGAGTTAAGTGGTAAAAAACATCACCCAATTGCCATAGCAACGTCTAATGATGCTGACGAGGTATTAGGAATGGTATTTGAGATTACTGTGGAAGAATTAGCGCAATCGGATAAATACGAAGTGGATGATTATCAGCGGGTAATGGGAAAGATGAAATCAGGCAGAAGCGCTTGGGTGTATGTAAGTAGCGTTTAGAGTAATACTTTTTCAATTGCCACGGAGCTAATAAATTCCTTCTGCCAGTTTTTACCGAGTGTTTGTTCGGCGATTAATTCAACGGGATAGACGGGTTCAATGCCTGTGGATGGTTGGTAGCGAGATAAGCCCTGGCGACAAGCCGGGCAAGTGGTGAGCATCTTAATTCCATTTTTAGCTTTGGGTTTTCCAGTCAAAGTAGTAAGGTCTTTTTTGATTTCTTTTTCTTTTCTAAATTTAACTTGTTTGGCAATGTCGGCTCGTGCGACAGCAAAAGTGCCGGCCTCGCCACAGCAACGATCATTGTTGGTGACATCAGAACCCATGATTTGTGAGATAACATCGGCAGAATCACCTGTTTTAATTGGATCATGGCACGGAGCGTGATACAAATATTTTGTATCGCTATTGTCAACTTTTACATTTTTTTCTAATAAGTATTCATGAATGTCTGTGAGTTTAGAATCTTTAAAAATATCACTCAGTTCATAAGTCAGAAGTTGATCAATGCACGTGCCACAAGAAGTGAGTACGTGTTTAATGTCAAGGTAATTCAGTGTGTTTGCCATACGATGGAACAACACGCGATTATCCGTAGAGATCTCCTTACTTTTGACTTCATTACCAGCACTGGCTTGCGGATAGCCACAACACAAATAGCTTGGTGGAAGCACGACCTTAATGCCTTGATGATACAAAAGGGCGATGGTCGCTAAGCCAATTTTGGAATAGAGACGCTCAGAGCCACAACCTGGAAAATAAAACACACTTGGAGAATCGGCACTAGATTTTTCAGGGTGTGCCAAAATCGGAATGGTGCCTGCATCGTTAATATTGAGTAAGCTACGCAGGGGCGCTAGTCCGGTGTCGGTTGGCAATGGTTTGTCTAAAATTGTTATTAATTCGGTTAGTGCACTTGGATTGCCAACGGTTTTATTAGGTTGTTTTTTTAAAAAAGGTCTGCTCAAGCGTGAGGCAAGATGCTGGGCTTTGTAACTAAAATCAATCAATAATTTTTTGGTTAAATTGATCTGCCAAGGTTTGGTCATATTGAGATAAGCAATCGAAACTTTGGCGGCGATGTTAGTGTGTCTTTGTTTTTGCTTGACTAAGATATTTTTCATCTTGATGGATACATCACCAAAATCAATGTTAACTGGGCAAGGTGCTTCGCAACGATGGCAAATGGTGCAATGATCAGCAATGTCATTAAACTCGTCAAAATGATCGACTGAAACCCCTCGCCGAGTTTGTTCTTCGTAAAGGAAAGCTTCTGAGATTAAGTTGGTACCGATAATTTTGTCACGCGGTGAATACAATAGATTGGCTTCTGGTACGTGCGTGGTACAAACGTCCTTGCATTTACCACAACGTAGGCAGGATTTAACCATGTCATTGATTTCGCCGATTTCACTGCTTTCTAAAATTAATGCTTCCTGTTCAACCAGTCTTAATGAAGGAGTGAAAGCATTGTTAAGGCCACTACCTGGCATGAGTTTGCCTTTGTTAAAATGCCCGTTTGGATCAATATCAGCTTTATAATCAGCAAATTCTTGTTTAAATTCATCCGACAAATATTGGTATTTAGTTAGCCCAATGCCATGTTCACCTGAGATGACACCGCCAAGCTTTGAAGCCAAAGCCATGATTTCATCAACCACGGCTTCTGCATGGTGCAACATTTGTGTATTGTGCGAGTGCACAGGGATGTTAGTGTGTACATTGCCATCACCTGCGTGCATGTGAATCGCTACAAATAGGCGTATTTCACGGTATTCACTGTGTATGGATTTTACTTGGTCGCGAATTTCATTAAAGACGTCACCCATGAGTAAATCGTTTAAAGGTTGGGCAAATTCATTGATGTAAGAAATAACCCGTTTTCCGGTTTGAATGGCTTTAAATTTTGACTTTTTGTTCAGGCTATTCAATGCTTCTTGCCATTCATCGTTTACTTTATTTAGCAAAGACAAGGCATGATGCAGTTTGTCTTTAATTAAACTTGAATCTGGATTAATGGCTTGAAAGTGAGCCTTAACCGCATCGAGTGTGGCGAGCTTATTTTCAATTGAAAGACGAATGTTAATGTGTTCAATACCATTGCTGTATTCCCCTAATTTATCAAGTGGGATAACTACGTCTTCGTTAATTTTAAAGGCGTTGGTGTGCGCGGCAATGGCGGCGGTGTTGGCACGATCTTTCCAGAATGTTTGTCTCATTGTAGGTAGTTTGGCTACAAAGCATTCACCTTCACGCTGTTGCGTTAAAGTGATAATTTTTTCAATTTGACCGTCTAATGAAGATTGATGATGAGCACTGATGTCAATCAAAAGAACCATTTTAGGTAATTCTGCTCGGTTGGCTTTTGTGGTGTAATGCACGGCTTTAATGTAGCGAGCATCCAGATGTTCCATACCAATCAAATCAACGTCGTTATTATTATCTACACTGTCTTTAATGGCGACAATGGCAGACACGGCATTGTCTAAATCGTGCCCAAAAAACTCTAAACACAAGGTGTTGATTTGCTCAAGCGGTCGGTGGAGGATGAATTCAGCCGAGGTGATAAAACCATCGCAACCTTCTTTTTGAATGCCAGGTAAGCCGCCTAAAAATTTATTGGTAACGTCTTTACCCAAGCCACTCTTACGCATCTGATTAGCATTGATGGTGAGTGTTTCAGTTGTTCTAAGGGTTTTACCATCACTTTTTAGATGATTTATTTTGAAACTAACGGTATCAAGCAATTGAATTTTGTCTTGGTTGTGGTCTAGGCGTTTAACTTGTAGCCAATTGCCATCTGGCATTACCATTTTCCAAGACAACAAGTTGTCAATGGTTGTGCCCCAGCGCAGGGCTTTTTTACCGCCAGCATTCATGGCAACGTTACCGCCAATGGTACAAGCGTCTTGTGAAGTTGGATCGACGGCAAAGACCAAGTTGTTTGCAGTAGCGGTTTCACTCACACGTTTGGTAACAACACCCGCACCAACATTAACAGAATGGATGCCATTTTGATTTTGAATGGCATCAATAAAGCTGATTTTTTCTGTGTTGACCACAGCCGTTTGTGCACTGAGTGGAATGGCGCCACCGGTGTAACCTGTGCCACCGCCACGAGGAATAATGGTGAGCCCTAACTCAATGCAAGTTTTGATAATATCGGCAATTTCGAGTTCGGTATTAGGCGTGATAATCACGGCTGGGTATTCGACACGCCAATCGGTGGCATCAGTAGCATGTGCGGAACGAGACAAGGCATCAAAACGAATGTTGTTGTTGCTCGTGACTTTAAGCAGGGCTTTTTTAATGCGTTGCTTGTTGTTTTTAAATTCACTCAGGCAATGCTTAAAGTCATCAACGGCTTGGTCGGCACTGTCCAGTAATGTTAAGACCTTTTCATTACCATTAGCGCGAGTACGAATTTGATTAAGGCGCGAGTAAAGGGCTTCAGTGAGGGCTTTCCAGCGGCGATTATTTTTAATTAAATCTTCTTGTAAATAGGGATTTCGGTTTACTGCCCACATGTCTCCAAGCACTTCAAACAGCATTCTGGCGCTTCGACCGGTGTTGCGGTTTTCTCTGAGTTGGTTGAGTAAATCCCAAGCATCGTCACCTAAAAAACGACACACAACTTCCTTGTCTGAGAAAGAGGTGTAGTTATAAGGGATTTCGCGGTATTTCTTCAAGTTATTAAAGAGAGTGGTTAGTTTCGCTTTATTTTACTATAATGACTAGCAACTATATTTATTGTTAGGAGACTGCATGTTGTGGATTAAAGCTTTTCATATTATTAGTGTGATCACTTGGTTTGCTGCGTTATTTTATTTGCCGCGTTTGTTTGTCTACCACGCAATGAGCGATGATAAGCCTAGTACAGAGCGCTTTAAAATCATGGAACGCAAGCTTTATCGAGGCATCATGATGCCAAGTTTTATTGTGGCTAGCGTATTGGGTGTGTGGATGACAATGGATGGTTGGGTGGTTTACTCTGTTCAATATTGGCTACATGCTAAATTAGCGTTGGTAATAATGCTGATTATTTATCATTTTTACTGCGGGCATTTAGTACAGGTATTCAAAGAAGGTAAAAACACCCGTTCCCATGTTTTTTATCGTTGGTTTAACGAGTTTCCAGTGTTAATACTGGTGGCGGTTGTTGTTTTGGTTGTGGTTAAGCCGTTTTAATTACCTTTCAGTAAGTTTTAAGTAGTTATCCGCCAGTGCTTCGTAAATGGGCTGGGCAAATATTTGTTTTGAAACAAAATTAGCAACAAAGGCTACCATTAGTCCGGGGATTAGAAGATTAAGCGTGGCGGTCATTTCAAGAATAACAAAAACTGAAGTAAGTGGCGCTCTAATAACGGCGCTAAGATAAGCAATCATTGCCATTATAATAATAATTTGGACGTCTATTTGTGGGTAAAAACTGGCCGCTTCTGAGCCAATACCCGCACCAATTGAAATACTTGGCATGAATAGCCCGCCTGGAATGGTTGAGGTAAGTGAGGTAAGGGTGGCAAAATATTTCATTGCCACAAAGTCCAATCCTAGTTTTTCAGCGTTAAGCATTAGCAAAACTTCCTCTCGCCCAGACCCAGCAATTTGACCGGCGGATAGGTAGTTAAAAATTGCCACAATAAATCCAAGAACTAAGGCGATGGTAATGACTCTAAATTTAGTGTGAGTGATGAATTTGTTTACTAAATACAATGTTGCTTTGGAAAAGATACCACCTAAGAATCCAGCTAATATTGCCAAAGGTACAAGTTGCCAGATTAACAATAAATCAATTGAGTAATTGGACATATCGCTTAGGTAAGTTTCATTGCCTCGATACAAGGTAGCAAATAGGTAAACAATACCACTAACAATAGCAATTAGGATTAAGGCTTGTTTTTTAAGGTTGCGTCCAATTTCTTCATAGGCAAATAAGAATCCGGCAATGGGCGCATTAAAAGCCACAATAAGACCAGCACTACCGCCAATAGCAATCAATCCATGAATAAGCAGTTTGCGTTTGAGTTTGATAAAACGGTTGAACCCATAAAAAATGGAACCACCAATGTGAATACTTGGCCCCTCGATGCCAATGGGCGCACCACCCAACATGCCTAAAAAGATGAAGGTGATTTTTCCGAGTGCTACTCGGAAGGAGAGCAGCCTCGAACGAATGTTTTTGTTACGAGAATCAGTGGCTGCAATCAGCTGTGGAATGCCACTGCCTTGCACGTAGTGACAAAAATATTTAGCAATATAAACAATAAGAACAAAAACAATGGGCGTAATTAAAAGGCTTAAATAAGGCTTATCAGCCACAATACTCTTAAATAAGTGTTGCGCATAATCACTGGTTTGTAAAAAGAAAGTAATGACTACCACCGAAGCTAAGCTAGCAAGTAGTAAGGATAAATAGGTTTTTGGCTCGTTTGGTAGTTGGTGTAGGACGAATCTTTTCACGCTTTATTGAGAAAATAACCCTGTTGATAGGTAGCGATCTCCACGGTCGCAAACAATGGTTACGATGGTGGCGTTATCCAATTTTTTTGATAATTCCATTGCTACGGCAACAGCACCACCACTTGATACACCTGCAAAAATCCCTTCTTGTGTTGCCAGTTCACGCATGGTTTGTTCGGCAACGGCTTGAGACACGTCAATGGTTGAGTCTACTTTGGAGGCGTCAAAAATTTTAGGTAAGTATTCTTCTGTCCAGCGACGAATACCAGCAATTTGCGCACCGTCTTCGGGTTGTATGCCAATGATTTGAATGTCTGGGTTCTTTGTTTTTAGGCTAGTAGAAACTCCCATGATAGTACCAGTAGTACCCATGGCTGAAACGAAATGAGTAATTTCACCATTGGTGTCTTTCCATATCTCTTCTGCGGTTGTGTTGATATGGGAATTAGTGTTGTCTTGATTGGAAAATTGATTGAGCTGTTTTCCTTTGCCTTCTTTTTCCATTTTATCAGCCAAATCACGTGCACCTTCCATTCCTTGTTCTTCAGTGACTAAAATTAGGTCTGCACCATAGGCGGCCATTGCATCTCTGCGTTCTTGAGAGAGGTTATCGGGCATGATGAGAATTATTGTATAGCCTTTAATGGCTGCTACCATTGCGAGTGCAATACCTGTATTACCACTAGTGGCCTCAATTAGTACATCTTTGGGTGTGATTTCACCACGTGCCTCGGCTTGAGTAATCATATTAAACGCGGCACGATCTTTGACAGAACCAGCAGGGTTGTTACCCTCGAGTTTTAGTAAAATAGTGTTGGATGGATTAGGATTTAACCTTTGCAGTTTGACTAAAGGCGTGTTACCAATGGTTTCATCAATGGTTTTATAATTCACGGCACTCCTTTAGTTAAAACCCTCTAAGCAAAACTTAGAGAAATTACATGTTGTTTAAAATTGCATCTCTTACTTCATCCATGACTGGATTGATGTTAATCATCTCATCTTTGCATTGTGAAATCGCTGTATCAGGGTCTTTTAAGCCATGGCCCGTTAAGGTGCAAACTACTTTTGAACCTTCTTCGATTTTACCGCTTTTAATGTCACGCATAGCACCTGCTATTGAGGCTGCTGAAGCAGGTTCACAGAAAATACCTTCTTTTTCAGTGAGTAATTTTTGTGCCGCTAAAATCTCTTCGTCGGTTAGTGAGTCAAACCAGCCACCCGATTCTTTTTGTACATTCCAAGCCAGATCCCAACTTTGAGGATGGCCAATGCGGATTGCAGTAGCAATAGTATCAGGGTCATCAATCATGGAGCCCTTAATGAATGGTGCAGCACCTGCGGCTTGATAGCCAAGCATTTTAGGTGTGTTGTTTACCTTGCCATATTCTTTATATTCAGTGTAACCCATCCAATGCGCAGAAATATTACCAGCGTTACCTACGGGTAGGCAATGATAGTCTGGAGCAAAACCTAACTCTTCTATAATTTCAAAGGCGGCGGTTTTTTGCCCTTGCAAGCGGTAAGGGTTGATGGAATTAACGATTGATACGGGCGCATGGTCTGCCACTTCTTTTACAAGACGCATTCCATCATCAAAGTTACCTTTGATTTGAATGATAACTGCACCATGGATCATGGCTTGTGCTAGTTTTCCAAGGGCAATTTTTCCTTCTGGGATTAGCACAAAAGCTTTAATACCAGCACGAGCCGCATAGGCCGCTGCTGAGGCAGAAGTGTTTCCCGTTGAGGCACAAATAATGGCTTTTGAGCCAGCTTCAACGGCTTTTGTAACGGCCATGGTCATGCCACGGTCTTTAAACGATCCGGTTGGATTTAAGCCTTCGTATTTGACGTAAATATCAACGGCTTTTCCCATTTCACGTGGAATGTTATCCAGGCGAATTAGTGGGGTATTGCCTTCGCCTAAGCTGATTATGCGAGTGCTTTCACTGACAGGAAGCCTGTCTTTGTAATTTTCAATTAGGCCGGTGTATCTCATCATTATATTTTTTTCCTTATTTGTTTAATCCAAGGTTTCTACATGAATAATTTTAACAGTTTCTTGGATAAAATTATTTTTTTGAATCTCCTTAACTGCCATGTTTAATTCACTGGTTTTTACGTTGTTAGTAATAATAGCAATGTGCGCATTGTTTTGTGCATCAATTTGCTTTTGTATAACAGCCTCTACGCTGATGTTGTGATCGGCTAAAGTGGCGGTAATATCAGATAACACACCCGGCTCGTCGGAGGCTAATAAGCGCAGGTAAAAAATACTTTCAATTTCATTCTTACCTTGGTGCGGTATTGCTTCGAATGATTGCCAACCTAGTACATCGTCGCTAATGGTGCCTTTAATGATGTCGATTAAATCTGCAATCACAGCACTGGCAGTAGCCTCATCACCCGCGCCAGCTCCGTAGTAAAGCGTAGGACCAACCGCATTGCCTTTAACCAATACGGCATTCATAACACCGTCGACATTAGCTAAAAGTCTTGTTTTGGGAATGAGTGTAGGGTGTACACGCATTTGTATTTTTCCATCTATTTTTTTGGCAATGCCTAAGTGTTTGATGGAATAGCCGAGTTCGGTGGCAAAAGCAACATCCTCACCTTGGATTTTAGATATTCCCTCAGTAGAAACTTTGTCAAACTGTAATTCACAACCAAATGCAATTGAGGCTAGGATGGCCAATTTATGTGCTGCATCAATGCCTTCAACGTCAAAGGTTGGGTCAGCTTCAGCATAACCCAATGCTTGTGCTTCTTTTAAAACATCGTCAAAATCTCTACCTTTGTCTCGCATTTCAGTAAGAATAAAATTGCCTGTACCATTAATAATGCCGGCTATCATTTCAATTTGATTGGCACTTAAGCCTTGTTCTAATGATTTGAGAATTGGAATGCCACCAGCAACCGCCGCTTCAAACAATAAATGAACGTTGTTTGCTTTTGCAAGGGCAAGTAATTCATTGCCATGCATGGCAATTAATGCTTTGTTAGCGGTAATGACGTGCTTGCCATTTTTGATGGCTTGTTCTACCAGGTCTTTAGCCAGACCCGTGCCACCCATGAGTTCTAAGACAATGTCAATATTTTTGTTATTGATGATTGTGAACGGATCTTGAGTAAGCTCAAGATTGTCGGTTGGGCAAATTCGTTTTTGATTAATGTCTCTAACGGCCGCATGCGTTACTTTAATGGTTGTGCCACTGCGACGGGTAATTTCTACTTGATTTTTTGTTAAAACATTGACAACGCCACCACCAACGGTGCCCAAACCTAAAATCCCAATATTCACAATTTAAATTCCAATCTTTAGATAATAAAGGCTCAAATTATACCAATAGGGACTTGGCCAGCTAAGCTTATTCAGCCAATGCAATGGCGGAGCATTTAAGCGGGCGAGAGTATTGAGGAGGGATGCTGTGTTGATTGTTAAAAAGAATGGGCGCTAAAGCTTTTAACATGTCTTCATAAATGGGTTTTTTAAAGTCGATCACTTGTTCAATAGGGTGCCAATAATCAACCCATTCCCAATCATCAAATTCAATGTCAGAGTGGGTATCTAATTTAATATTACTTTCATCACAAGTGAGTTTTAATAAAAACCAAACTTGTTTTTGACCAACGCATAAAGGCTTTTGTCTGCGTCTGATATGGTGTTCGGGCAGATCATAGCGTAGCCATTTGGGTGTTTTGGCAATGACTTCAACGTGTTTAGAAGACAGACCTACTTCTTCATCAAGCTCTCGAAATAAAGCTTCAAGCTCTGTTTCATTTTTGTCAATACCACCTTGAGGCAATTGCCAGGCGTCTTGCTGGTACCGTTTGGCTAGGAGTATTTGCTGTTTGTCATTGGTAATAACAATGCCAACATTGGCCCTATAACCTTCGTTATCTATCATTTTTCACGCTAAGGTGCTAAGGTTTGGGTTTTTAATCCTCGCCAGAGAATGCGCCTAATAAATGTAGGAGACTAAGGAATAAATTATAGATTGAAACAAATAACGTTACCGTTGCCATGATGTAGTTGGTTTCACCGCCATGGATAATGTTGGATGTTTCAAATAAAATTAAACCACTCATGAGCAGTACAAAGGCAGCTGATACTGTTAATGATAAAGCTGGAATGGCAAAGAAATAAGCGGCAATACCGGCTAAAAATGCCACAATGATGCCAGCCATTAAAAAGCCTGACATGAAGCTAAAATCTCTGCCAGAAACCAATGCATAAAAAGACAAAGATAAGAAGATAACGCCCGTACCCGTCATTGCCATGGCGACTAATTCAGAGCCATTAGAAAAAGCCGCGGTGTAACTACCAATGATTGGGCCTAGGGTTAAACCCATAAAGCCAGTTAGGGCAAATACAGCCAAAATACCACCGGCTGAATTTTTAAATTTATGGGTTAAATACAACAGGCCAAAATAACCACCTAGAGTGATTAAGAAACCAAAGTGTGGCAACTGTAACGACATTGATAAATAAGCCATTAAACCGCTGAATAACAGTGTTGCGGACAGTAGTTGGTACGTGTTTCTTAGTACGCTGTTGATAACAATGCCGCGCGATGCAACTTTAACATTTGTGTTCATAATTTTTTCCTATGTTGTATAAGTGTAAAATACCTATATTTTATACCGAAAATTAAATAAAAGTATGAAACTGGTTTTAGGTCTTGGCGATACGGGTTTGTCCATTGCTCGCTTTTTGTCAAAACAACACATTGCTTACCGACTGGCTGATAGTCGGTTAAACCCTCCGATGTTGGATGATTACGTTGAAGAGTTTCCTGGTTCAATTCCCGTACTGGGCGATTGGAAACAGGCGCTTCTAGCTGATGTTGATGAAGTTTTTATCAGCCCTGGCATTGCGCAAACGCAATCCATTGTTATTTGGGCCCGTGATAAAAACATTCCAGTGGTGAGTGATATTGAGTTATTTTCAAGATTTGTTAAAGCTCCCGTTATTGGTATTACTGGCTCTAATGGTAAATCAACCGTGACCCAACTGTTGGGAGATATGATTACCAATAGTGATAAAAAAGTTGCTGTGGGGGGTAATATTGGCAAACCTGCGCTGGATTGTTTGGACGACCAGATTGATTATTACGTCTTGGAATTGTCGAGTTATCAGTTGGATTACACCAATCAATTAAAACTGTTAACGGGTGTAGTGCTTAACATTACTCCTGACCATCTTGATCGATATGACAGCTTTGATGATTACACGGATTCAAAACTTAGCTTGTATCGGTATTGCCAAGATTTGGTGGTAAACCTTGATGAGGTAATTGTTCCTAAGAAAAATAACGCCAAACATTTTGGTATTGATATGCCTAAACGTGCCGATGATTTTGGTACGGTCACTTGTCATGGTAGCTGCTATCTTATTAAAGGCGATGACGTGGTGATGAGCGTGAGCGAGATGCAACTCATTGGCGAGCACAATGTGGCCAATATGTTGGCAGCGTTGGCATTGGGCGATCAAATTGGTTTGAGCGTTGAACTGATGGCGCAAAGCATTAAAAATTTTAAAGGCTTAGAGCACAGACTTGAGTGGGTGGCTAAAAAACAAGGCGTCGACTATTACAACGATTCAAAAGCCACGAATTCGATTTCAACCATACAAGCACTTAAAGCACTGATTGATAAACATGAAAACATTGTTTTGATTGCAGGTGGTATTGCTAAAGAAGAGGATTATTCAGTAATGTTTAAGCTTATTGATGAAAATGTTTTTGGTGTGGTGTTGATTGGTCAAAGTGCTGCTGATTTTGGTCAGAGCCTTAATCGGCCTCAAGTTAGTTATGCACAGACAATGTCAGAGGCCGTTAATCTGGCCAGTGGGATGCTGAATGATGGGGTTATTGTGCTTTCACCTGCTTGCGCGAGTTTTGATATGTTTGCCAATTTTGAAGAGCGTGGACAAGCCTTTAAAGATCAAGTTTTTGAGTTGTCTTGAATAAATTCTACGGCTTTTTTTACATCCGGTTTAGTCATAATTAATGCGTCTTTTTCTGCATTTAGCCAAGTACTTTGGTGTTTGCACAATTGGCGTGTGGCAATAATGGCTCTTTCAATCATGCTGGGTTTATCCATTTCCCCGTTTAAATACTGCCAGGCTTGTCGGTAACCCACGCAACGTATTGAGGGCAGGTCTTCGTTTAGATTTGGATTTTGTTTTAGGTGTTTAACTTCATCCAAAAATCCGTTATCCATCATTGATAAAAAACGCGCCTCGATACGCTGATGGAGTTCACTGCGCTCCGGCATAAGAATTATTTTTTTAATTGGATAATTGATGCTTGGTTTTTTATTACCTTGCAATTCGCTAAGTGTTTTACCACTTAAGTCGAACACTTCTAATGCACGAGTTACTCTTTGAGAATCGTTAGGGTGAATTCTTAAAGCAGCTTTTTCATCAATTTTAGCTAAATCTTGATGCAACTTAGCAGAGCCTTTGTCTTGCAAAAGTTGGTTAAATTTCTGTCTTGATGCACTTGTGGATTCTGGTAAATTGGATAAACCGTGCTCGAGTGCATTGAAATAAAATGAAGTACCACCGACGAGTATGGGTAGTTGATGATGGTCAAAAGCAGTCTCGATTTGTGCTTTAGCATCGAGCACAAAGTCGTGCGCAGAATAAGACTGCTCAGGCTTGCAGATGTTAATTAAATGATGCGGGTATTTTTTTAATGTATTGGCATCAGGTTTTGCAGTGCCAATATCCATGTCTTTGTATATTAATGCGGAATCTACACTGATTAAGCGTGCACTAAAATGTTGGGCCAGTTCAATGGCGAAATCGGTTTTACCCGAGGCCGTTGGACCCATTAAAAACAATACTGTTTTGTCTGTTGAAACCATCATAAAGAGCTTTTAATTACTAAGCATTTGTTGATATAACCTGCATTATAATGTGAGCACTAAATTTATTAGGTAAAAACGCATGTTTACAATTGAAAATCAAGTCAGCGGAAAAACTTTTCAAACCGATGGCCATAGCAGTATTTTAGATGATGCATTGGCTCATGGTTTAAATTTCCCTTACGGTTGTCAAAAAGGCGCTTGTGGCAAGTGTGTAGCCACCATTATTGAGGGTGAAGTAAGTTACGAGGGTGAAATCCCAAGTGGCATCACTCCAGAAGAAATTGCTGACAATATGGTTTTACTTTGTCAATGTAAGGCAACAACAGACGTTTCATTAGTGGTGGCTGAATTAGACAGCGTGGCCGACATTGAAGTGAGAACATTGCCTTGTAAAGTGCAGAGTATTAATCGCCTTAATCATGATGTGGTGCAAGTATTTTTAAAAATTCCCGGTGATGAGTCCTTGCAGTATCTAGCGGGGCAATACATTGATTTAATTCATCCTGATTTTGACCCACGCGCTTTTTCCATTGCCAATGCACCGGTTAATTCAAGCTTGATTGAGCTGCATATACGTTTGGTTGAAGGTGGTAAATTCACTAATTTTTTGTTTAATGAATTAAAAGAAAAAGCATTGCTTAGACTTGAAGGCCCAAAAGGCACTTTTTATTTCAAAGAAGACAGTAAAAAACCAGTGATTTTGGTGGCTGGCGGTACAGGTTTTGGTCCGATAAAAGCCATTGTTGAGCATGCCATTGAGATCAATTTAAAACGTCAAATTTATATATACTGGGGTGTGAGGGATGAAGTAGATCTGTACATGAACTTGCCGCAACAATGGGTAAATGAATACAATAATATTCATTTTGTGCCAGTATTGTCCGAACCAAATGAACAATGGAAAGGCAGGACAGGTTTTGTACATGAAAGTGTTTTGGTCGATTTTGATGATTTAACTGGCTATGAAGTGTATGCTTGTGGACCGCCAACCATGGTTAAAGCTGCCGCCGATACTTTTTTAGACCAAGGCATGATTAAGGACAACTTTTTTTCGGACGCTTTTGAATTTGCTTTTTCAGGAGGATAATAATGAGAGACATGCAACAACACCTAACGCAGCAATTAGAAATTTCGCTCAATCCGACACACCTTGAAGTGATCAACGAATCACACAATCATTCTGGACCAGCTAGCGAATCTCACTTTAAGTTGGTGGTTGTGAGTGATTATTTTTCTGATTTAAGACTCATTGATCGGCATCGTTTTGTTAATCAACTGTTTAAAGAAGAGTTGAGTCATATTCATGCATTGGCTATGCACACTTATACGTGGGATCCTCTAGAGTCGACCTGC
>JGI24915J38486_100744_pt1 | contig 30919 bp, 26 predicted proteins | sample LinPfosmplate3_FD_38486 | JGI IMG/M metagenome (IMG submission 38486)
ATCCATCCATCCATCCATCCATCCATCCATCCATCCATCCATCCATCCATCCATCCATCCATCCATCCATCCATCCATCCATCCATCCATCCATCCATGCCCAAACACAATACCGCTCGTGAGAGTGGTGACGCCTTTCCCGCACCAACCACTCAGCACAGTCAGCGCGCTCGGACCTTGCGCTTGCCGCCTCACCAGTCCCCTTGCTCCGGAACGGGCGTCCAGTCGGGGGTCCTCCCCCCGCAAGGATGCCGGCGCCTCCGAGGGCCCGCTCCGCAAGGAGACCGCCTCGGCTGCGCAAGGGCCTCAGGCTCCGACGGTTCTTCAGGCCGCCGCCACTATGGATGCCACCCTCTCCTCTGGCAGGTTATTGAGCCGAGCTAAGGACATGTTCAATGAAGTGAGGACGATCAGGCTGATTGGTGGCAGCGTATTGGCCAGCCCGCTGATTTTCATGTCTCTGATGTGGAAGAGCTGGTTGAAGTGACCGTCTTGGCGCTCAATAGCGGTGCGTCGTCGGTACTGCCTCTAGAGTTTCGGAGAATCCCTCGGCGTTGCGCCCAGAGAAGACTGCTATTTCTCGGCGAAGGAATCGGTTGACCCATGCGCATTTGCCACCGGTAATCCCCACCACAGCAGTACTTCCTCCACGGCCCTTCGTCCAGCACTCTCCTTCCCGCCCCATGCATAGTCGCCGAAGGAAGCCATAAGGACAGAAGCTCGCCCCGTGACATTGTTTCCGGGAAGACCATGACGCCGGGCAAGTAACTGCTGGCTATCCTGCCTCCGTTGACAATAATTGAGCTTGCCCCGGGCAGTAGAGGTCGCTTTTATCTTCACCGACCAGTCTTTCGGAGGCCGTATGAGTTCACGCAAATCCGTACTATCAAGTTGTCTGCTCGCAATGATGGCAGGCTGTAGTTTCACAACACCACCCATAATCAGGGTCGAGGGTATCTCCGAACCGCCCGGTTCTCACGTTTGGGCAAAAGGCCAGTATCTTGGGGAGGCACCAGTATTCGGCGAAGTCAGTTGCACCTCTGAGAGGGGGGAGAATAGTGTCGGTTTCCGTTTCGAGCTTGCTGGCTACGAGACTAAGCACGAAGTAGTTCTGTGTCGGTGCCGGGGCGATGCTGTCGTTACGGTCTTCTTGCTGCCGAAAGAAGTAGCCATTGCCCATTCCGGCGATGCTCCGGCACCAGATTCATCTTCGTCGGCATCCCCTGAGCTTGCTGAGATTCTGGCAGAACGACCTGTTGTAGCGGTCATGGACATACAAGATAACGAGCGGGTTTTCGATAAGAGCGACAATCGCAGTGCCACTGAGATGCTCCGAGGGCAGTTTTCTGCATCCGGTCAATTCGTGGTGATAGATACGTCCCGACAAGAGGCCAAGCTCAGAAGTTTGATTGATCAACGGAAGAGGGAATCCCACAATCCTTGCGTGGATGATGCCTGCCAGATTCCGTTGGGAAGGGCACTGGCCGCCGATATTTTGATCCGCTCTAGCATCTCCTGTTTGGGGGATTCCTGTCAGTTCGCCATTGAACTCATTGACTTGGCCAAGGAAGCGGCTGTTGGCGGCGGCACCGCCGATTTCGACCAGAGCCCCAAAGATCTTGGTGCCGCTATCAAGGCTGTAGTTCGCAGAATCATGGAATGACAGTCGTTCCTCCCGACCCCAAAGCCCCCCGTACCCGCCTGTGGCGTTCGGTAGCTCTTTGCTACTTCGGCACGCCAGAGCCAACGAAAACGACAACTGCCAGAAAGACAAAGACAGCGGCCTTGGCTTGGCCCGCCCGCCCGATGTAATATGGTCCGGAACTCAGAGGAATGGAGGCAACCGGAACGCCCGGATGCACGCACCAGAAGAGAGTGACAGTAACTGGCCATTTCGAGTTGAACCATTCCACTACGGCCACAGAAGGATCTTCACCAGCACATATATGCTAGCGGCAACGAAAAGAAACGACAAGAAATGGTTGGGCTTGAAGGTGAATGGAGAGCCGGTGGAGCCGAACTGGAACCCGGCGGTGTCAAACTTCTCCCCGGGGATTGCACATAGAACTCCTTGGATCAGAAGGGAGATGAAGAGTACTATCCGAGGCCAGCCGGAGATTTCGTAGACGGGGTCACTTCCAAGCCGGAGTAGTTGGTTAAGACCGACGGCATGCATGACACCATAGTGATATATGCAAAGTAGCATGATGATTGAGAAGACATAGGCCGCCAGGGCAAGGACGAAGACCAAGGATTTCGCACCGAAGATTTCGGCAATTACTAAGAAACACAGGTAGACCACCGTGCAGTAGAATAGGATGGTCATCAGTCCCAATATAGCCCCGATAACCAGCCCGACCTTCTCCGATGGCGAGTTTTTGGACTCGCCTCTTTCTTTGACGCTACTTTTGACGCTACTTGAGTCGCAGTCGCTGATTTCACTATAGAAATCGCACTCAAGGAAGCAACGAGAAAGATGCTCGGCCTTATTAGCCTCGAGTTCCTTGAGCATCTTCACACAGTCGCTCCGCCGTTCAGCGGTCCTGTCCACGACTTCTCTTTGCTTGGCCGTTACGTCTTCCTTGGCCCACAAGTTGATGACGTGCGTGCATGCCTTTGCAGTCAGTTGTTCGCTAGTGTCGGCACAAGCAAACTGCAGGAGGCACGATACCGAAACACACAACAGCAAAGCATTCTTCATGCTGGCTCCCTCGAATATGCGCTCTGTCTAGATTGTTGCGAGCACTGCTGAGGTTTGTCAAGGATTGCCGAAAAGCAGGCAGACTTCTGATGGCAGCTTCTGGCTGGCCCCAAGAAAGACCGAGGCTCACCTCCCCGCCTATTCCAGCAGAGACAGCTAAGATAGGCTGCTGGTCCATCGAAGAGTAACCGGTTGTCTGTCGCATCCCACGAGCAGACCGCCACGACAACAACCACAGCCTTGCCCTCCCCCGCCAGCAAGAGGCCACGACAACTACCACCGCAACATCAGCGTCAGCCTTGCCCACTCCTCCCACCTGCGATATGATGGCCGGGAACTCAAGCAACATGATTTGATGGAAGAGAACTGAATGGGGTACTCAAAATGAACAGAAAACCTCTGCTGCCGCTCTCGCTGGCCGTTGTCGTGGCATTCCTGTTGTACGGTGGAGACGGGATCGCCAACGCTACGGAGAGTTGCGAACCAAAGTGCAAGACCTTCAAGGACTGCCAGTTGGACTGCCTCGACGGCAGCGAATTGAAGAAAGATGAGGCGCATCTCATCGTGTGGTGCGAGAAGGACGGGGAGAAGCACGGGTGGTGGATGCGGTGGAGAGAAGCAGGGGTGCAAGAACTCCAGGATGCATGGCGTGGACTTGCAGTGGGATCAGACCGGACAGGTTGTATCGCAGGCCACTTTTTGGGGACGGCATCCCTCACGGGCCATACGTCTCCACTTCAAAAGAGTTGTTGGGAGAGTATCGAGATGGCATACCGTGCGGTGGGTGGTGGTGCGGTTTTAAAGAGAAACAGGGGCCATGTGGCACGAAGATGTGGGATAGAATAGCCGACTTCGGCGATCCACAGGTGCTGTTCAAGAAAGCCAGTGATGTCGGGTCTCTCTTTACGTGCAAGGACACACCAACCGGGGGCAAATGCGCCCCGTGCAAGGAGTAGCAGTTGTGCATGGTAGATTCCATTGCTCGCCAAGGAACCTTGGACGCTGGTCTGAAAGTTACCGGGTAGTACCGGTGTAGCGTTACCACGATGGGTGGTCACATGGTTCCGGGGGTTGCTGTCGGGTCCTCTCAAATCCTCCAAAATACGACGAGATGGTGAGCCTCAGGGAGAATGGTCTCCGAGAGGGAAGCCATGCGAAAGAAACGTCCATGCGGTATCTGCCGTCGGTGGTTCCTGCCGCGGCCGCACCAAGTCGGGAGGCAGGCCACCTGCAGTAAGAAGTGCCAGCGAGAGAAGCACCGGCGCGCTTGTTGCGATTGGCATCGTCAGAATCCTGAGTACGACCGCGAGCGTCGCTTGCGAGGACGAGTACTCAAGGAGGGGTCTGCGGAAGACGTCGCCCTGATTCGAGTAGATCCTCTGGCCCGACTTGACGAGTCTGCGGTGCGAGACGCAATCGGCCTGGATAGTTCTGTAATCATTATCGAAACCGGAGAAGTAATCGTCGATTGGGTGCGAGACGCAATAGAGGAGGAAACCGAGACGCGGTGTGGGTTTGCTCGCCGACTAGTGCCTCCGTGGAAACGAGACGCAATAGGTTCTCCAGCGATGTCGCCATAGGCTGTCCCTTTTGGGGGCGGCCATGCTGATAGAGCTGCATCAACTGAGTCGAAAATACGAGTGTCTGAGGGTTTGCAACCGGCGAGAAGAATCGAGTTTACTGGCCTCTTTGGAGGCCGAAGGCCAACGGGCCCCCGTCATTGTGGTGGAGGGCGGCGGCGAGAATGCCGCTTTCGTCGTCATCGACGGATTCAAGCGTGTGCGAGTAGCCGTGCGTCTGGGAATTGACCAGTTGAATTGCCTGGTCTGGGGGATGCGTGAGTCCGATGCGCTGGTCCATCTTCATACACTGCAACGGCCCCGGGAACGCTCTTCACTGGAAGACGCCTATCTGCTCCGGGTTTTGCATGAAGAGCATGGCCTTTCGCAAACCGCGATTGCCCTTCGTTTAGGCAGGACACAAAGCTGGGTCAGTCGTCGCCTGGGCCTGGTGAGGGAGTTGCCAGAGTGGTTGCAGCAGCATGTCCAGAAAGGCGACGTGCAGTGCTACGTGGCAACGAAGTACCTGCTGCCTATGGCGCGCACCAATGGAGAGCACGCAAAGCTACTGGCCAGGGAGCTTGCCGGGATGAAGGTGACCACCCGGGACGTCGCCGACCTCTACTACGCATGGAAGAGCGGGACCGAGGAAGAGCAGGTAACCGTGCTGACTCGTCCGGATTTGGTGCTGGCTGCTCGCCGAGCCCAGAATACTGGGACTGACGGGGATGAAGCTTCCGGTATCGACGCGGTGCTGCAAGACCTTACCATGGCGGAATCTCTCCTGCGCCGTGCACTACGGCTCACCGGACAACTGAGCAATAGGGGCCTGGAGCCCTGGTGTGTGGACTCGTTGCGCCCGCGAAAGCGGCGAGTATGGGAGGCAATCACGCTTCTCGATAATCAGTTGGTGGAGGTCATTAATGAAGGTCCTGGATCAGGAGACACGTCGTCTAATTCTGCAGCTACATAGACGAGGTGTTGCCAGGCGAAAAATCGCCCGGATGGTCGGCCATTCTCGACCAGCCGTAAGTCGGGTGATTGCCGATGGTAACGAAGAGCCGGTGCTGGCCGGTCGTGGCAGCAAACTCGATGAGCATCGGGCTGACATTGAGAAGCTTATCGGCCAATGTCGTGGCAATCTACTCCGAGCCCACGAGGAGCTGGTGGACTCGGGCGTGAAAACCGCCTACACAACGCTTACCGACTATGTACGGAAGCACAATCTGAAGAAACCGCCGCCAGTGCCGGCGGGGCGTTACCACTTCGACCCCGGCCAGGAGATGCAATTCGATACGTCGGCCCACCGGGTGAATTTTAAGGATGGCGAGCGCAAGTGGCAGTGCGCCTCGGTGGTGCTGTGCTACAGCCGGGTCTGGTACTTCCAGTACTATCCCCGCTTCAGGCGGCTCGAGTGCAAGTCCTTCCTGACTGACGCACTGAAATACTTCGAGGGGGCCTGCAAGCACTGCATGATCGATAATACCAACCTGGTGGTCCTCCACGGCACTGGAGAGAATGCCGTGATAGTCCCAGAGATGGTCGACTTTGGCGAACGATACGGCTTCAAATTCATTGCTCACACCATCGGTGATGCCAACCGGTCGGGTCGTGTGCAACGCCGATTTCATCATGCTGAAAATAACTTTCTGGCCGGACGCACCTTTGCAGATGCTGAGGATCTGAATCGGCGGGCAGTGGAGTTTTGCGACCGGGTCAACCGGAAGCCTCAGCGTCGCATCGACGGGACTCCCATGGACCGATATCCGGCGGACCAGGCGGCCATGAGTCCCCTGCCTCCGGTAGTGCCCGAGGTCTACCAGGTGGCCCATCGCATCGTCGATGTCGAGGGCTACATCCATCTGGCCGGCAACACTTACTCAGTCCCTTACAAGCTCATCGGCAGGCAGGTGGAAATACGGGAAAACCTTGCCCAGCTCAGAGTCTACCACGGCCCACGAGAAGTAGCCGTGCATCCACGAGCACTGACCAAACGGGGTCACCGCACTACGGACAAGAAACACCGGCCAAAGCGCAGTACAGCTGGCCGCCGTAGTAAACAGCCGATTCCCGAGGAACGACATCTGCGGGGCGCAGACCCGCTCCTCGATGGCTACCTCGGCAAGCTGGTCAAGAAGGCTCCTGGCCGAGGTGCGGCCACGGTCCGGCGACTCTACCGGATGTACAGCGAGTATCCGCAGGAGGCTTTTCTCACCGCGGTACTTGAGGCCGACAAATACAACATGCTCGACCTTGCTCGGCTCGAAAAGATGGTCCTAAGAGCCCTGGCCGGACGCCTCTTCCCACAAGACCACCTCGACAACCAGGAGGATGGTCATGAATGACGACCTTGAGCAGCTCTGTAAGCTGCTACGGCTCAAACGAATCCCGGAGATCATGGATCGGGAACTCAAGAAAGCACAGAAAGATAAGCCGGGTTTTTCGGATTTCGTCGCACGGCTGCTGCGGGCCGAGCACGAATTTCAGCGGGAACGGTCCAGCGCATCAAGAGTGAGAAGAGCGAAGCTGCCAGAGGTCTGGTCCCTGGATTCTTTCCCGTGGGACCGACAGCCTGGCGTAGACAAGCGAGCCATACGTGAACTTGCAGAACTCGACTTCGTCCGCTCTGGAACCAACCTTGTGCTCCGTGGGGGTACGGGCGTCGGCAAGACCGGGCTGGCCACCGGAATCCTCCTCCGTGCATTGCAAGACGGCTTCCGTGGGTACTTTTTACGGGCTCAGGACCTCTTCGACGAACTCTACTCCTCCATGGCTGACCGCTCGTCCCGCCGCCTCCTGGACAAGCTGATACGCTACGACGTATTGCTCATCGATGAGATGGGATACCTAAACCTGAGACCCGAGCAAACCAACCTCTTCTTTAAGCTCATGGAGGAACGCTACGTCGCCCGCAGGGCCTCCATCATCACCACCAATCTCGACTACGACCAATGGCGTACTTTCCTCGGAAATGAGCACCTCACCAGCGCACTTCTATCCCGCATCAGACACCGCTGCATCACCATTAACATCAAGGGACCCACCCTCCGCAATTCCAGCGAACAAGAATGATGACCAACCAAAACTCTTGCGCAAAAATCAATCCCGAAAACCAGTCCGGATAACCGACTCGGTCAACTACACGCCAGCACAAACGGTAAATCTAAGCCCGGCGGCGAAGGACAAGAAGACGAATTTGACCTGGCAGGTCTTGCCCACGGGCAAGGATTTGGACTGGGACGAAGCCCCGGCGCATTGCGCCAGTGTCCATGGCGGCGGTTGGCGTCTGCCAACAATCGGCGAGTTACGATCACTGGTTCGCGGTTGTCCGAAGACCGAGAGAGGTGGAACGTGTAAGGTTGACAGTGGTTGCCTGAAGAGGGATTGCATGACATTGAAGTCGTGCAACGGCTGTGGCACCAAAACGGGACCTGCACATGGTTGCTTCTGGCCCGACGAATTGCAAGGAGAGTGTGGTGAGTACTGGTCATCCTCGACCATAGTGGGGGGAGGGTTCGGCGAAGAAGTGTGGGAGGTCAATTTTTACACTGGCTCCCTTTACAGCAGATGCGGCCCCGACCCAAGGGTCCGTTGCGTGAGAGATGCGCCGTAGGATGGCATGTAGCCGCTAAGTAGAACCGCAGTCCCCATTCATAGTCGCCGCTGGCAGCCACAAGATTAGATGTTCGCCCACCGTCATTGTTTCCGGGAAGACCATGACGCCGGGCGAATAGCTGCTGGCGACCCTGCCTCCGCTAACGAGACCCCGGCCCGCAAAAAGGGATGCCCCAGGGGCGAACCCCTGCTTTTCTCAATGATTTCAGAGGGGCTGAACAGAAGGCAGCGGACATCAGGGCTCTGGCGATCTGCAGCAGCGGCCCCCGGCGTCGCCGTAGACGGCCGACGGAGGGTCGGCAAGACGATTCGACACACGCAGTGTGCGCACGTCGCCGCTGTTGGCGCTGCCCCCACGCGAGACCCGGGATGTGCCACAGTTCTCTGACCAGTCCGGATTGCCCACCTCCCAATCTCCTTCCCCATCTCCGTCCAGGTCATAGTTCTTGTGCCAGCAGTCCTCCACCCACTCCCACACATTTCCAGACATGTCGTACAGACCGAAGCCGTTGGGTGCTTTCTGCTTCACCTCATGCTTGTGGCCGCCGGAATTCGACCCATACCAGGCGACTCCGTCCACGCAACCAACTCCATCGCCGCAGTGGTATGTCGTGGTTGTCCCGCCTCGCGCTGCGTATTCCCATTCCGCCTCGGTACAAAGCCGGCCTCCCACAGCTTCGCAGAATGCCCTAGCCTCAAACCAGTCTATACATTCCACAGGTGAGTTAGGACCACTCGCGTCGATGTCGCACGACTGGATCTTGCCTGTCACCATCTCATACTGTGCCTCGGTCACCTCCGTCTCGAGCACATCGAAAGCGGACACCGTAACCATATGTGCAGGCTTCTCGGAACTCCAACAGTCAGAATCATTCGGCGAACATCCCATCAGGAACGTGCCGCCGGGAACGAGTATCCACGGCATGACCAGTTCGACGACATTCTCAAACTCGTAGTTGACCCACAGAGTTTCATTGCGGGCGAAGTCACGGTACTTCACCCGTAGCTTTCGAATCGTGTCATCCTTCAGCCGCACGCAACCCTGAGTATCGAATGTCGTCCACTCCCCTATCGCCATCTGGTGCTCGCTGCCCGCATCGCACGAAATCAAGCCCTCGTCCACCGTGACGCAAATCTCCTCATCCGCCACTCCGGGTTCGCAGGCCTCTACCCACATTTCATCAGCCTTGACTACCCCAAAAAGCATGGTTGCATTCAGACCACCGGGTTCAAGCGAAAAGAGCCAGCCCCCGTCCGCACAAGTCAGGGTACCTCCCGTCGGCGGCTGTCGATCCAGCACTACCTGATTCGATAGGGTTTGCGACGAATACCCTTTGGCATCCAGCAACCGGACAAACACCGTCCGGGGGCCATCCTCTGTGTCTGCCAGCCCACAATCCAGATCCCATTCATCTATCCGCCAGTTAGCCCCGTCCTTCGACAGATTGGGACCCTCAGCCGGTTTGTCACCGGGGACCAGTTTCTGCTTGCAGGCAGCAAAGTCGTTGCTGTTGGCGACCTCTACTGCGACAGCGTTGGAGGTATCGAACGTCAGGTTCACAACGTTGGTTGCCACATAGCAAGTGGGACAGGCATCAGGCCCCACCGCCCCTTCAATTACCAGACTCGAAATCACCGGGGCTTGCGCCATGACGACCGACACGTCGATGTTGACCTCTTCCTCTGGACTGAGGGAGAAGGGTTCCGAGATGCCGTACCAGAAGATGTGTGCATCGGCAGTTAGTTCCTTCCTGACTTCAAGCACGATGGCCAAGTTGTCACCGTTGGGAACCTCCGAAAACTTGAAGCTCATGTCCGCATTGTAATCCTGCGGTTCAGCCAACTCTGCCAGCGTCTGGCCCAATTCTCTCGTATCGGGGTCCACATGAACTATCCTGCCAAAGATCCAGATGGCTTCGGCCGGTTCGCCATCTCCCCATTCGAAGCCTATTGAGACGTTTCCGGGCTCCGCCACGCACCCAAACGACAGGATTGCAGCGCACCACAGAAGTCTTGCGGAACATATCATGTCTGCTCTCCAATTGGGCTGATTCTATAACAAGCTGCGGTGTCGGCCAAGGGCGGCGTTTGTGGCAGTCCAGGTGGCACGACGTGGCCTTCTTCGGGGCCATTACGGGTAGATGGTGCGAGTTGGCGATGAGGAGGCGGAAATGGGCCGACGTGAGCGGCGGCAACGACGACATCGGTCGCCTCGTCAACCTCTGCTTTCTTCACCTCGGAGTGGTACTCCATCTTCTTCCTCATTGCTGTCGAACGAGTGGTCTCTCACGTCATCAACAAAGGCCTTTCCTGGCGGATACCTTGTCCTGTAGCATTGCTATGGAATTGGACAGATACCTTTGGCGAGAGAGGAGGAGATAATTGAATTTTGTCCCGGCACGTATGGTCATGGTTGTAGTTGCTCTCGCAGTTTCTGCTGTCGCGTGTAGTCGGGAATCGCCTACAACCAAGAAGGCTGGGCGTCGAAGCACTGCTTCTGTGCCAGAGGACGAGCCGGGGCCCAGCAAGACCCTGGCAGCAGCGGGAAAGAAAGGGTCGGAGATTGTGACGGAGCCAATGTCAGAGGAAGAGAAGACGCACCAGGCTGGGCATGCGAGAATAGCACAGGAGTCCACAGTCGAGGTCTCTTCTCCTGAGAGCAGACAGTGCGTGGCAACGCTGGACCTTATCCGTCTGCGAAGTTTGGTTGGTGGGAAGGGCGTCAGGCTTGCGTATAATCGCTACTTGCGAGAGGGACCACGGGAGGATGTACTCCAATGTGCAATGGAAGCCGGAAAGCGCAGAACCGACTGCAGACTACCTATAATTTTCAGTGTGCATGTCCACGTCAACACCAACGGCAGCAGCGAATCGCGCATGCTCCGAAATGACAATGGCGGGGCGGAGTTCGGAAAATGCATACAGGACAAGGTTCGCAACTGGCAGTTTCCCAAACCTGTGGGAATGGAGGCGGAATTCACCCTTCCGATGTTCGTGCGTTTCCGCCGGAACCGGATTCCCTCAAGTCGACATTGACCCTGCTGAAACGAACTGCGTTCGGGCTGCCATTGGGTTCTACAAGGGGGGGCAGGTACTATTACCGGGTGACGGGCCGTGACGGCGTCGGCCACGGCGATCAGGTACGCCGTGGCTTCACCATCGACTCTCACCGCCAGCGGATGTTCCTCCACCCCGTATGGAACCGCCTTCGAGACACATCAACCAATGACCAGGCCTGCTACGTCGAATGGGAGATGCCAACTTGCAGCCACCCACGTAGCGGGGAGCCGCTATTTCCCGGTAACAGCGTCCGGCTCGAAGGGAGCTACCACCTGGGAAATCCGCGGGAGACCTTCCAATACGAATCGCCGCCGGAGCACGTCACCTGTCCCCTTCCGGACCCCTGAAATCATTACCCAAACACGATTCTATATGCTTGGGACGTTCCTCCTCCCCGATATACCCACTGGATCCGCATCCATTTTTCTCTTTTGATTCGGCCGGTTAGGTTCGGGATCGTATTCTTCGAGTCAGGATGATAAGGAATAGGTCGGAGAATAACGAAGTGAGGCGGCGATCCTTTGGCGGGACCCCGCCGCCTCACTCCTCAAACAACGGAGCTATCATGGCACAGTTCAAGACCGATGTCATCGCCGGGACAGAGCTATCTAAGGGCCTTCCAGATTGGACAGGGGAATACGTGGTAATGGCCGAATGGCTTCGCCTCGGAGGGGTCTCGAAGCAAGTTGATGAGCGACTTCCAGTCGACCGCGGGAGCGGGTACGTTGCCATTGACGGATTCATGTTTCTGCTGAGCTACTTTTCCAGCGGGAAACGGTGTGGTCTAAAGGCCTTCGCTGGTGCGACGAGTGGCTGGGGAGGGCAGTTGGCGGCATTGATGGAGCGTGAAAGGTGGCCAGTTCAGTCGTCGATTTCCCGTCTCCTTGCGAGTGTGCAAATGGAGGACGCAGAGCGTTTCGCATCCTGGCTGCTTGCGGAGGTGTCGGGGAAGTTGCCAGTGCGTTCCGACTATGTCTGTCACCGGGATACGTTCGGACAGGAGTGGCACACGTTTCACTGGGACCCGACTGTAATTGCGCTGCGGAATCGCGGGCTCCCACATGGGGACGGTCTTCCCGACGGCCGTCGTCGCAGTGAGGGAATTGCTGCTCCCGGCTATTCCGGCAGAAAGCGAGGCCAGGTACAGATGATCCGGTCGACGGTTCAACATGCCGGTTCGGGCCTATGGGTGACAGCAGGACTGGGGCCAGGCAACGGCAATCTAGTACAGCAGTTGCGGGAAGCAGTGGTCGGGGTCGAGAAGTTTGCCGGGATAAATGACATTCCGTTGAGCCGCTGCATATGCTGCGCAGACGGCGTCGGGGGAGGACGGGGTCAGATGCGCGCTTTTCAGCATTCGCAGGTGCACATGGTCACTCGCCTCTCCGAGTACAGCTTGCTGGACAAGGCGGACGTGTGGGAGAAGCTGAAGGATGCCCGCTGGCAGGAAGTGGAAGACTCCGGCAGCGGCCCGAAGCGGTATGCGACGGAACTGGGGACGGTGAGCTTCAATGGGGCCAGCGATGTCCGCCTTGTTGTCTCCCGGTTCGAATTGAAGGAGGGCAATGGCAAGCGCGGTGCTGGAGTCGTACACGATGGCTGGCAGTACGAGATTTTCGCTACCGACCTCGATGACAGCGCGTTTCCCGCTTCTGAAATCGTCACAATCTACTACTCACGCTGCGGAGTGGAGAACCAGTTCGCCTGCGAGAATCGAGAATTGCGGACGAACCGACTGCATAGCTACAACCCGGCTGGCCAGTTGCTGGCAACGACTGTTGCCCTATTTGTCTGGAACATGCGTCTGCAATTGGGCGGCGAGATGGTAGCCGCGGCTCCACCAGTAGAGATAGAAACGTCACCGCGTCAAATCGTCGATACGGTTCTCGAACCGCCTTCGCTCGCACAAGACCGCTACGTCTCTCCTCGGGATGACAAAGTTGTCGAGCGGTCACCCTCGAACTACCTCAGCAACCATGACCTTTCTGCTCAGGCCCTGGATGCTATCAACTGGAACAAGCGGCTGGAAAGATACCCGAGATGGACGTGGAACATCGGACAAGGAGGGCTCATTTGCCCAAGCGGTCAATGCCTACGACTACGTCGCATCCAGGTGAAAAAGAAAGGGAATCTCGTACTCTGGTTTCGCGGAACAAAAGGATGGTGTCCAGCCTGCTCCAGGCGGAGCGAATGCTCCTCATCCACCGCACGAGATTTTCGCAAAGAGCTCTCCATTCCCATCTCTGCGGAGGAGACAGCTCAAATCTACCAACTTCAGGGCAAGCCCACGTCGCCACAGGCTCACCCGGTGGCTCGTCGTAGCTGGAAACCAGCCCTCCTCGCAAGACCAGGTCCCTACCGAATGGGCATCCCCCTTCTACTGCCTGCCGAACTGCGAAAGGTGTTTACGCAACCATGTCAGCAAATACGGTCGGTGGTCACCGTCATCACTCCGCCTCCGCCGCCCAGTCTACCGCCATACCTCGCACTCACTCCGGCACGCCGCCAGAGACGCCGCAAAAGCTGGGCAGAGCGCAGGGCATGGAACGCTTTGCCGGATGAGACTCGAGTCACCCTCATCGTACGGGCACCTCAGGAGGTAGCTCCACTCCTGTGCCCCAGTAAACCTGTCGTGAAGGGGGCAGCATGCAGTAATCATTGACTGATTTGGATCCGCATCCAGTGGGATATAGGGGGTGGAGGTTATGGACATGGAATCAAGGGTATTCTCAGCAGGGGTGATCGGAGTTGATGGGTATCTCGTAGAGGTGGAGTGCGATACGGGCCCTGGACTGAACTCCTTCGAAGTGGTGGACCTGGCTGAAACCGCCGTGCGGGAATCACGAGCGCGAATTCGCTCCGCCGTGAGCAACTGCGGATACGACATGCCACGGGGACGCATCCCCATCAACCTCGGCCCCGCAAATGTCCCGAAGCGGGGCCCTATTTATGACCTGAAAGGCAAAAACCTCAGCCTTGCCCTCGCCCGCCCGGCTGCTGTAGTGTGGAGGCACGCTCAAGGAGGTGACGCGAGATGACAAGGCTATCAACACTTTGCATGGCGGCTCTGTTGGCTGTCTCGCTGCTCTTCGGCGGGTGCCAGAAGAAGAGCCTGGTAGGCGAGAGTTGCGCCAGTGCCGAAGATTGCGAGGGCAGTCTTCGGTGCGTACGACAGGTTTGCGTTGATTGCTATCCCGCCTGCAGGTACGGCCTGATTTGCGTTGAGGGGGAGTGCACTCCTGACCCGGACAGTGCCCGCGGGGACGACCAAGCTCGCGTAGAGGGGAAGCGTATTGACGACACCGGCGGCATTTGCGGCAAGGCGGCTGCCTGCTGCGAGAAGGTTTCGGAGGCATCAGGCAATATCGAAGCAGCTAAGAACTGCACAAACCTAAGGAAGATCGGCGTTCCCGATTCAGCTTGTCAGTCATCCTTCGACGCGTTCGAAAAATCAGCCGAGGCCCTGAAGATCACCTGCGAGTAGGTCGGTGAACAGTGGTGGACCCCCACCGTCAACCCCCCATCCATAGTCACCGAAGGAAGCCATAAGGACAGAAGCTCGCCCCGTGACATTGTTTCCGGGATAACCATGATGGCCCGACGATTATCCTCCATTATGCCCCTCATGACCGTAGAAGAGGCGCTGGAAACCACGAAGGTCTACAGCGTCGCCGGCCAGTTCACACATGGTCGGGGATTGGCAAATGCACGGCCCTTCCGCTCACTCCACCAAACTCTCAGAAGCGTCGCACTCTTTGGAGGCTAGCGATTCCTCGCCCTGGCGAGGAATCGCTAGCCCACATTGGCGTACTTTTCCTGGACGAATTACCGGAGTTTGCCGAAGTAGCAAGGACTTACCGAACGGTACACGGTTCGTGGCCTGGAGCTCCAACAGCGTGTAGCAATCGGGCTGGCCCACGTCACCGGCACGGTAGGAGTGTTTCGCGGTGGGAGCTACGGTGACAGCTACAAACTGACGCGCGTCGCTGGTCGCCTATCCGCCACTTCTACGGTCCAGAGCGACGCCTATGGCTTCCGATGCTGCAAGTCGGAGTAACGCTCAGGCCGCTCATTCACACTCGCATCTTTGACAGAGTCAGAAATATGTGAAGCCATCACCCATGCTGCTTTCAAGTCTCGCAAGCTCTTAGGCGCGCAATTCAGCGCAGGGATGACAGGAGACGCCAGTTGTTGCTGGCCCACTTGAACACTGCGCACAGAAGGACAGTGGGCAACGGAGCCGAACGCTATCCATCTCCCTCTGAGTATTTGCATTGGCGGGCCTATAGCCGAATCTCCTCTCCGCATACCCGAAGAACTTTTCCAGACGGACGGTGCTCAATCTTGGGAATCATGTCATCTGTGATGGCTTTCCAGCTAGAAGCGCAATGATGATGCCATACTTCCCTGTATTCTCCGTGTTCGTAACTGAATACATCTGCGCTTATATAGGCAGAATCCGCCCTTCCTCCATGCCCCTGGTATGACGGTGTATCTCTCGATAAATCTTCTATTGTCGGCCAACCATACAGAAATAAGACTTCGACTATATTGTCATTGTTTATGTCAAACCAGAAGGCGTCGCAATACGAGCCAAGGTCACCGATTGAAAAAATGAGCTTGTCTGTATCAGCATCCACTACTCCTGACTCATCACCACCGAGATACTTCAGAATTGCGTGCCGCCCCGGCATATACATGAAACGCTGCTCTTCCATTATCTCAGTGAAGCCTGTTGACTGAAACGTCTGCCTGTACGTGTTCTTGTTCAGGTCGTAACGGATCTTGGTGGTGACTCCCTTATTGACCGCTGCAGCTAGGCCGTGACCATCAATCTCTACCCTCACATTACCGACTGGCCAGCCACTCACCTTGCAGGGTGTGTTCTTGTCAAGTTCCCTAGCCCCGACCTTCACGGGTAGGTCAGGAGGGATACTCGTGACAATCAGATTGCCGACCTTCGCCTTCAGGGTTGCCTGTGATGAGTCGTTTAGGCTCTCCACCTTCACTGAAGACGGAGCCAGTCTGAAATGGAACTTCACAAGTTCGTCGACTTTGAAAGCTAGCGTCTTTTCCACATCTGCGTACCCTGGATATCTCGCCTTGACCCGGTGAGTTCCAACCGAAATTGCACCGGACACTGAAGGGTCAGTCTTTCCCACGAAGCTGCCATCGATGTGGATGGAAACCCCGGTTTGGTCTGAGCTGAATTTGTAGAATGATTCCTCTTGGGCAATGGCCTCAGAACTAAGAATTCCGACGACGAGAAAGACCGCAACCCAGCAACCACAATCCAACTTCATCTCAGCCTCCTTCAGAATGAATTCAGAATATAGTAGACGGTCAGTGGATGGCAAGGGCGGCGTCTGCCGCCGAGAGGCGTTTCCGCCCTAGCCCGAGTTTCCTAGTTATCAGCGCCTGGGCACTCCCTCTCTTTCCGAATGTAGCACGTAACTTACCGAAATTGGATCATTTCCTGGTTGCAGCATCCATTGGTTCGACAGGGCCAAACGTATGGCCTAAGAGAAATAAAAATGCAAAGTAAAGCCATGTTTTGACGATTTCTGCTTGACCGCCCATCTTCTCTGTTTTATTGTATGGCCTAAGGAGAGTGACGAGGAGGGCGGTATGAGCATCTCGCTTAGGAAGAAAAAGATCAACGGCCACCTTTACTACTATGCTCGGGAATGTCAGCGCGTCGATGGACGACCAAAGATCGTATGGCAGAAGTACCTGGGCAAATCGGCGGACATTGTTAAGGCAATGGAATTTGGAGGGGGTCCGCCGGCTTATGCGGAGGTTTTTGAGCACGGCTTATCTGCGGCAATGTGGAAGGAATGCGTCATCAGCGAGATTATTGGTCATGTAGATGCAGTCTGCCCAAAGCGCAAGCAAGGCTTGTCGGTGGGGGAGTATATTGCCATTGCCGCCATCAACCGGGCGATGGAACCGGTGAGCAAGAACTCCATGTGGGAGTGGTTCACTGGGACCTCGCTACTGCGGCACCTGCCCGCAGCGTCGGCAGAAGCGCTGGCCTCCCAACGATTCTGGGACCACATGGACAAAATCAGCGGCGAGAAAGCCCAGCAGATTTGGAAGAGCATCATCAAGGGGGTGCTGGAGCATGAACAGATTGACCTGTCTTCGGTGTCGTACGACGGCACGAATTTCTACACGTTCATCGATACATTCAATACTACGTGCACGGTGGCAAAACGAGGCAAGAACAAACAGGGCCGAAGCAGTCTGCGGCAGGTGGCCTATGCTCTGTTCTGCACTGCCGATGGTCATGTTCCGCTCATGTACGATGTCTATGACGGCAATCGCAACGACGCCAGGCAGTTCCCCGAGATGATAGCTCGATTCGGCGAGTTCATGAAGGAAATCAACTCAGAGCACAACGTGTCGGAGAAGACGACCGTGATATTCGACAAGGGTAACAACTCGAATGAGAATTTCGCCCTGGTCGATTCTCTCAAACTCAAGTTCGTGGGTGCGGTCAAGCTGGACCAGGTCAAGGAACTGGCCGGTACTTCCAACAAGGATGCTCGGTTCATCCCCTGTGAATCACCTGACCTCGAAGGCACCCAGGCATTTCGAGTTTCCAGGAGTTTGTACGGCAAGAAGCGCATGCTTGTGGTCACCTACAACCAGAATCTGTTCAACGCACAATGGCTGACCGTCCAGAACGATATAGACTCCGCTGTCAAGAAGTTGAACGCTCTGTCGGAAAGGCTCAACCAAAGGGCCTTGGGGCTCATCAAGGGCGGCAACGCTCCCACGATCCAGACAGTGACGAAGCAGTGCACCGCGATTCGCAAAAGACAGTACATGAAGGACGTCATCCGCGTCGACGTGACTGACAAAAACGGCGGGCCCCATCTGGCATATGAAATCGATGCCATCGCACTGGCCAATCTTGCCGATACCAATCTGGGCAAGAACATCCTTGTCACGAACCGTGACGAATGGACCAACGACAAGATCATCCAGGGCTACCGCAGCCAATACATCATCGAGGACGTCTTCAAGGAAATGAAGGACCGGCAGACCGGCAGTTGGTGGCCGCTCTTCCATTGGACTGATTCCAAGATTCAAGTGCATGGCTTGTACTGCACCATTGCCCTGCTTCTCAGGGCCCTTGCATACCGGCGAATTCGGCGGGCCGGGATTGCGGTTTCGATGAAACGGATGCTCACAGCACTTAGCGACGTAAAGCAAGTTGTCAACGTCTTCAAGCCAAAACGCAAGGGGAGTAAAGAGAAACGGCAGGCCGTGTTCTCCAAGACTTGCGAGTTGCAGCAGCGCATGCTCGAAGTGCTCGATTTGGAGCGGTAGAAAAGACAGTTAGGCCTACAGCGGAGGCCCCAAATTCCGCTGATATTTCAAGCGGTTCTGGTTGGCCATTTTCATAACTAGGAAACTCGGGCTAGGCCCGTTGAGTGGCAGCGACCGCAGCTCCCAGATGTCATCCCGAAACGCAGCGAGGGGTCTCTCTGCACCAGCAGTGCCAAAGCGCAGTTGTTGTTAGATCCTTGTGTGGGGGCCGATCTGCCGGCAAAGTCTTTCCCGCACCACCCAACCAGTCAACTCAGCGCGCTCGGGTTTTGCGATTTCCGCCTCATAAGTCCCCTTGCTCCGGACCACACAGAGCTTGCCCCGAGCGTACCTAGCGAGGGGTCCCGGCGGGTGTGCTCCCCCGTTACCAAAACCTTTGGCAATAGCTGTCCTCCCGTTCTACCATGCGAGTAAGTGCAATAGACGGAAGGGGACAACGGATGAAGCCGCTGATCTTGGTTGTGGCACTGATGTGCATCGCTTGCGGGTCAAACAACGGGGCGAAGAGTGGGCTGAAGGATGTTGCAGGGCTGGACGCTCAGGGCGAAACAACGACCCTTGATGGCCGGCCCCAAGACCTGAGCGCACCCCGGGGAGATGGCAAAGGTGGCAGCGATACGCCCCTCACAGATTCCGCCGTGGAGCAAGATAAGGTGGATGCATCAATATCCGACGTGAAGGACACTCTCCTCCCGGATTCGGTGCTAGATGTTGGTTCTGACTCCGAACCCGACATAGAGATTGAAGTAGATGTGCCGCCCACAGCCATCGGCCCGCTCTGCTTCCCGGCCGTTTACGAAGAGGGTGCGAAAGGGCCCCAATATGACCAATTCGCACCGATCATTGGAGCCCACTGCTACGGCACCAACCATCAGCAGATTGTTGGCGTGAAGGAAGTTGTCTTTCTAGGTGACTCAGTAACCGTGGGCACGCCCAACGTTGCCCACGTTCTATCCGTTGAGAACAGCCACTTCTTCCGCAACCTCCTGGCCGAATGGCTGGCCAATAAATTCGGCCTCGAAACCGGCAACATGTGGGATTGGGGAATTTGGAAAACCTACGACTACTTCAGTGGAAAAGGGGGGGCCACGCAGGAAGGGGATTTCCGCCACTGTGCAAAGTGGGGCGCCCGCACCGACGATTTGCTGCACGGCGGCAGCCAGGTTCAGGAGTGCTTCCCCTCAGGCGGTCATGATGAGCCAACCCTGCTGATTCTCAGCGTCGGCGGCAATGACATTGCGAATATCACTGAGCTTGGAGCAGAGGCCAGCCCCGAGGAAGTAGCCGCGGGGTATCCCGCGGCATGGGGCTTGGCGGAGACCACCGTTGCTTACCTCGAAGAGGCGATGGTCTACTTCAAGGACCCGGCCAATTTTCCCGCCGGCGCTTATGTCATTTACGGCAACGGCTTCGAGTTCACCGATGGCACCGGGGAGACGAGCTCTTGTTCGCCTCAGTTCATATTGGATATTCCTCTGGTCGGTGAAGTCGACCTCTCTGAGTTGGCCATTCCCGTTGCGCTCATTGCCGGATATGGCGAATGGGAGAAGCCGGAGGTCCAGGCGGACATCGTGATTTGGATGTTGGAACAGTATATGCGAATCGCAGTGGACCATCAGGTCGATATGATCTGGACTCTGGAGGCCTTTTGCGGCCACGGATACAAGGCCGCCGGTGCCAATCCCGACCCCGAGAACCAGTGCTACCTGGGACCTGATGCCGAGCTCTACTACGATGAGACCTGCGTCCATCCCAGCGAAGCTGGTCATTACGCGTTGTTCGAAATGTACCGGGGAGTGGTAGAGGAGTAGCCCCCTGGCACTCAGGTCAATCAGGAAGAACTTCGTGCGGGTACTCGCTCGAGCGATTCTGGAAGGTTAGAATCTTCTCGTTTCGTATAGTTCCGTCCTGAATCTCGATGGCCCGTCTGATAGTTTCATTCTGCTGCCAACTTTCTGGACCGCCCATTACCGTCGGTAGGAAGGGCAGGAGTGCTTTGGAGATTTCCCACGACGCACTCTTCCACAAGTATGTCGGAGTGTGATCCACTGCATAGTAATCAAGCTGCCCAACTTTGAAGGTCGGTTCCGCAAAACTGGTGGGCTTGGCAAAGGGGAAGCCCATGCCCTCATCGCAGCTAACGTCGACAATGAGACAGCCGGATTTCAGCTCCACACTCTCTGCAGCGCTCACAAACATCACCGGATTGCTAGGGTCCTGGAAAATGCCGTTCACCAGCAGGTCAGCTTCGCACAGGATCTCCACCAGTGGCCTCTCCTTTCCGGCGGCGGTTTCAACAACCATTGATTCACCCCGCGGGCGCATGCGCAGGTAACTACAACCTGGCACCTCTTCCCGGAGCACCCAATCGGGCCTCACTATACAGACAGTGATGTCCGTGTAGCCCCGGGCCCTTAGTGCATAGATTGCCCCTCGACCGACAGAACCGAAGCCAAAGATGACAACCTTTCCTGCCTTCCCATAAAGTCCGTCGCTTCCTGTTAACTGGAGGGCGTGAAGAACCGCGCAGTAACCGGCCATTTCATTGTTCTTGTAGAAGGTGTGCAAGCCCCACTGCCCCTGGGGACCCCAGGCAAACATCTCTTCGAACGCGATGAGGGTCAGCTTGCGGTCGATGGCGGTCTGGGTAACCGGGCGCTGTTGGACACAGTGGGGCCAGCCCCAGACGGTCCCCCCAATACGTGCCGACTGGAAGTCCTCCACCGAAGGCTTGGGAACCAGCACGATGTCGGAGCTCTCAAAGAGTTCCTCCCGACCGCGCAGCCCACCACATTGCGCCGCAAGCTCACCATCTGCCATCCCAAAAGGTTCACCATAGCCTTTCTCAAAGAAGATCCGTTCCCTCAACTCCGCCGAAATGCGACCGAGATGTTCCGGATGGATGGCAACTCTCTTCTCATCCTCTTTGCGCGAAGTTCCTATCACTCCAAGTTTCAGCATGATTACTTTCACTCCAATTGTTGAGCCTTTCCAGGCCTCGGCAGAAGTTGTATGCTGCGCGCGATTTTGACTCCTCACCCCATCGCTGTCAAGCGCGTGAACGTTGCATGCGAAAGGCGAAACTGGCAACGCGTCGATCATCGATGGGGGTACCGTCATCATAGTGGAAGAGGGTCGGAATCTCCCTATTCTGCCGGATAATAGACTCGCTGATAAGGCCGTTGTCACAGCCCCAACATGCGGTGAGGACCAGACCGTCCAAGGGAAGAGTCTCCCAATGATGAAGGGCGCTGCCGACGATGAGGACCGCAGTACCGTTGGTCTCCAGTCCAAGGTCCTTGCTTGCCCGCTTAAGGACCGCGTCAGTATTGGGCAAGGGGAGCCAGGCATGAGTTGGGCGCACCAGGGAATAGAGCCCCCGCCTAATAGCCAACATGTTGACAGTGAGGGCCGCATTGGCGGCCGGTTTGCTCTTCCTGCCGAAGAACATATTGGGGTGAAGGCGGGCGAGGAACATGAAGAAGTCGGAGCCGGGCTCAGCAATCATGCGCACCCCTTTGTCCCCCAACATCTGAAAGAGACCTCCTGCCGCGAAATCATTGGACTTGGTCATGAGGTCGCCAGAGACAAAGACCTTGCGGAGATTGCCATTGCCAGTGCCCAATCCAGCGAAATCTTTAGACGCTTCCCGTATCAACTGTATGGCCCGGTATTGGTTGAGCCCCAAATGGGGAGCCGCACCGAGGCCGCGCGGGGCTGGGTCTGCCGCAAGCTCCACAAGCCGCTCACAATATCCTCGATAGAGTTTCTCTGCCGTCCCTCTCTCCGGCTCCACGGCAATGTGGTAGAGATAGAGTTGTCGAAAGAGATCCTGGGCAATGAGGTAGACCCATGTTCTCAGCAGCATACCAATTCCACCCGCCAGCCGAATCGGATAGACAACGACCCGGTCGTCTATGCCCATGCGCTCCACCGCCATGCGGTCCTTGATGGCGAAGACTCCGGCTCGACATTGCTCACCCGTGATGGTCATAAGGCGGATCTGCTTGTCGGTGGGATTCGCATCGAGATACTCACGAAATGCTCCCCACATCATCTGATATGAGAGACACTCCTTCCCCGAGCAGTCACGCTGGCCCAGGGCCAGATTCGACTTGGAAAGTGCCGGAGCCGCAACTGCATCATATCCGTATGAGCGATAGACGGCGGCGAAGAGCTCCCCGAGATACTCGGGACCACTCAGAAACAAGTATCGCACGCTACGGTCCATATAGGGACCAGCGCTGCGACTCGGCTCTACGAATTCAAGTATTGATGGTTTGGAGGCACTCTTCGACTCAGAGTGAGCAGTCCCAAATTGCCGTACCGACTCAAGGAAAGCCTGAATCCGAGTAACGAATCCCGCCTCCCCGCCGTGCCCGTCACTCTCCAAAATGGTGTGTGGGTAGCCACCCAATAAGGACTGAAAGAAGTGCTCCACAAAGGAGGCGGGGCCGCAGCCGAAAGAGGAGATCATGAGGGGAAAAACATCACCCATTCGACGTGCTGTGTCTGCAGCTCTCATGGCCCGATTGGAATCCCCCCAGTAGACCTTCTTCATAGGCGGTGAATCTGCATCGATTGGCAAGCAATCCATGGGAATGGCAAGGGCCCCGTTTCGACGCAGCAGGTGGGGGATGTCAGCGTTGATGGCAGGGTCATGAATAACGTGGAGGGAGCCACAGACCACGACCATTGGCAATTCGTTTGCACGAGCGTACGAAATGGCCTCTTCCCCCGCCCTCTTCAACGCCAACTCATACTGACGTTGAGCTTCGACTGCTTGTTTTGCTGCGGCGAGGAGAGCGGAGGACCCAACGGTAAGCTTGCCGAGGGCGAGGCGCAGAGTCTTGGCTAACTCTCGCGCCCGACCGATATTGCCCTCATCCAAATCACTACCAAAGGATATGACCGGCTTGATAAGCGTAGTCGACCGGCCCCTGACACGCAGAGACTTCTCGACGATTTCAGGCAACGACTGTTCGGTAACGCAGGGCTGACCACCCCGGCCTTCGCGGTCCCCGATTTGAAGGATCTTCGGGAAGAGCAGATAGGGAACGTCAGGGTCGCAAATGGCATGGGTGATCTTGGCAGGACCGCATGAGTCGAAGCTGTTGCACATGCGCTCACCCTCAGCCAAAGACTTCCCATCGGAGTGCAGGAGCCGAACCGAATATCCCAATTCCAGGAGGAAGGTGGAGAGCCAGGGAACGTATCCCCCGATGGGACCGGTTACCGGAATTGCAATGGATATTGCGCCCGGCAGCTTTCGCTCAAATCCGGCTATCAAATCACGCCTGGTGGCGAAAGGGTCAGGGGCATCAATTGCTAACTTATTGCTCCGATTGCCCGCCACCTCGTACTTGGGGCAGGCACCGCCGGAGAGGGCAGTTCGTCTGGAATCGCCCACCTGAATCACGGTCCTCTCAATGGGACAGAGAACTGCACAGCGGGGGTCTTTGCAACGGAATTCTGAACGCTCCCTAATTACTGCTTCCAAGACTTTCCGTAAGTCGAGGCGTCTACCACCCCGGGCTTCGTCAGCGCCTAACTCTTCCAACGCGCACAGACCCACTCCCCAGGCCCCCATCGCACCGGGGGAAGGTGGCACCATGACCTCTCTTCCGGTGAGCCCCGCGAGGGTCCATGCCAGGGAAGGGTTGGTAGCCGGCTTGCCCTGGAAGAAAATTCGGCTGGCCAGAGTGCGCTGCCCCATCACCCGATGCAGATAGTTATGGAGGATGGAATACTGAAACCCGGCGAATATGTCGCCGGTAGAAAAGCCATCCTGCTGCGCTGCGGATGCCGCCTCCGCGACGTAAACGGTACACATCTGACCGAGGTCCGGCGGGCGTTTGGACTGGGCTGCAAGCTGGGCGATCTCTCCGATGTCGGTTACCCCGTAAAATGCAGCTTGCTCCTCGAGGAAGGAGCCGGTACCCGCACTGCAAGCCTTGTTCATATCACTCTCGACGATGCGCCCACCGCTAATCCGGATGTACTTGGCATCCTGTCCGCCAATCTCAATGATTGACAGGTCTCGCCCTCCATCGGGGTCCACTCGGACTGCGGCAGTGGCATGAGCGACAATCTCATTGCGAACAACGACATCCTCGCTCTGGGGAAACACAGCCTTCAGGAGCGTCGCGACAGCCTCCCTACCAGATCCAGTGACACCTATGGCAACCACCTTCGGCTCCCCTTGCTCCAGGATCGTCGTGATGAGTCTGCGACTGGCATCAACCGGATTGCCACTGGTGCGGTCATAGATGTCAAGCATGGGCTCGCCAGTTGCCACTGACGTAAGCACCGCCTTAGCACCCGTGGAGCCGAGGTCGAGCCCTAGCACGACGGGAGCGTTTGGTGTACCCGGAGAGCACTCTTCCTGCTCTAGACGGGTAACCATGGACTCATACCGGACCGCTGGCTCCAGGAGAGAGAATCGCTGCTTCTTAATGCGCACGACCTCTAGGGGGTCGGCGGGAAGAGGACGTCCCCCATCTGAGTTCGCAATCTGTGCGGCCAGCACCGCGGCCCCCAGCGCTTCAAATGATAGGGCGTGCGCGGGCATGAGAACCTTCCCCCCCTGGATCTCTTCGAAAGAGCGCCTGAAGGCATCGAATCGCGAACACCCGCCTATCATGTAAACCGGACCATCAATTCGGTTACGCGCCAGCAACGCACTTGCGTTCCGTGCAACAGACTGAAAATAGCCGGCAAAGAGGGCCCCTGCCGCCTTTCCCTGGTTGGCGAAGTGAGTCATTTCGCTTTTGGCGAAGACCGAGCACCGTGCGGTGATGGGGATTGCCTCATGCGCACCCATTGCGAGGTCGTCAGCAGCCTCCACCCCGAGGCCGAATCTCTCAGCTATTCTCTTGACATTTTCGCCTGTTCCGGAAGAACACTTCTCGTTCTCCAAGAACTTGTACCGGAAGTGCTCGCGGGCTTTCCCTTCATCGCTATGTCCACTGCGCCGCTCAAGCTCTCTGGTCAGCACGCTGTAACCACGCGCCCCGATACTCACTAGATTCAGATTCGGTGGCAACTCGGTGCTCCACTCGAGTGCGGCCTCCTGACAGCCATCCTCAGGGAGGACGTGGACCGGCTCTATGAGTTGGTCAGCGAATGCCCCGGTGGCGCCAAGGGCGACGTACCGGGCTACTTGGTGCTCCACGTACCATTTCGAGAACATTTCAAAGGGCTTGCCACCATGGTCCTGGCTCTCACTACTCTCCACCACCACTTTGCCACTCTCATCCAACCTGCCAATGACAAAGCTGATGGTCGCCTTTCCCAGATCACAACCAGCTACTCTAACCGATCCCATAAGCTCCCTGCCCTTTCACCCCTGGGGAGATTCCCCCTGCGGATAGGGGAGTATAGCAACCCACGCACCGAGGTGAAAGCTCTACCATATTCCTCATCCCTGAGGTCCCCCCATTACTAAGCGGCTCCTGCAAAACAATTCGCATTGACAGTCTTGCAGGACAGTGTTAGAGGTGTCTAACAGGTCGCTCCACGGAGGTATTTGCCATGCGAACCGCTCAACTCTTCTTCCTACTAACCCTGGTCGGTTCTGTGCTGACTGTTTCTCTTGTCCCCCGCTTCGCCCAGGCTACGGGGGGCATATCTGGCGCCAAACTAGCTACGCCCAATACAGAGACCGTACCGCACTTCCGCATGGAGTTTGAACCTTGCTTTGTCGTCGCCTATGACCTTGGCAACTTCAACGACTCCTGGAGGAGCTCCGCCAACGAAGGTCGTGCCCGTTCGCTGGTAAGCGGCCTCCGATTTACTGTGGGGCTCTCCAGCAACTTCGAGGTTGGCTTGATTGCCCCCCTAATGCTCAACAAGCAGTGGGGGCCCGGCGACTTGAAGCTATCTGGCACTGGATTAGGTGACATTCCTATCGGTGCCAAGGTGCGCTTCGCTGAGGACGAAGATTGGTCCCTTGCATGGCACGGCGGCGTTACCCTTCCGTCGGGAGACAGTGATCCTGGTCCATGGGAGTTGGCCACCGGAGAGGGTACCACAGTCTTTGAAACTGGCCTCATTGCCACTATTCAGGCAGCTAGCAACCTCTCCTTCGATATCAATCTTAACATTGGAACTGCCGTGCCGACCATGGACGGTTCACATGAGGAGTGGTCAGTTACGTTGGAACTCGCAGCCGGATACACGTTCGGGTCCTTCCAGGTGGTTGTGGAGCTTCTTCAAGAGCATGCCGGTTGGGAAGAGTACGACTCATCTTCCTTCAGTCTGCTCGCTGGCTTTACTTATGAATTGAGTGAGGAAGTCATCATCGTGGCAGGTCCGCAGTGGGATTTCGCTGGACGCAATGCCACCCACGCTATCGGCGGCGGCCTGGCCTTCACGTTACTACTTTAGCTGCAGGGGGGGCCCCCACTCGGAGAGTGCCCATTCAACCCACCCTGGAGGAACAGCACAACTGTTCCCGCCCGGTGAAGTTCAGGCACGCCACAATTGTTAGTCCCGCGCCCGTACCCGTTGTGGTATAAGTAGAGACATAGAATTACTGGGGAGGTGCATCATGGTGGGTAAACTGAGTTCGAGCGCTAGCTTATCACAGCCAAGGCTTTCACTTGCTACCGCTATCGGATTCTTCATTCTTGCAATGTCCTGGGTCACTCCTAATCTCGCCCTGGACCCTCCACACGATGCGTCAAATGGCATCGGCTGCGGTTCGTGCCACTCCATGCATTTCGGTTTTATGCCACATGGCGAAGAGTTGGAGGCAATGTGCAAATCATGCCACAACCCTGCTGGCATGGCCTCTGAAATGCACGACGTCGCTAACCATGTAGTAAGTGGCGGAGCGTTGATGCTCGATTGTGGTGCCTGTCATACCGTGCACAAGCCGGAGACATCTGTGGACTCCCATCCCGGCGGCATTGAAGCTGTGAACCTCTCCTTGATTAGGCCGGACACCGACGCCTATTATCCAGGGGCTTTGACTCCTGCAGTCTTTCAGCAGTCCCCCGATCATCTCGCTTTCGGTGAGGGCAACCCTCCCTGGAACGGAATTTGCCAATCCTGTCACACCAAGACTATCCACCATCGCAACAATGGAAGCGTCGACCATGCCCACGAAATGGCTACGTTGCAGACTATCTCCTGCACCGTGTGCCACGCGCACGGCAAGGGCTTCCTGGTCTCGGGTGGATGCGTGAAGTGTCACTCGGCCCAGATGGGAACCCGCCGTCAGATAACCGGTGAAGGCGCTGATTTTGACGTTACGTCTCACCACGTCCAGGGGGACCCCGAGGATGACGACTGCCTGGCTTGCCACAATGTCGCCAAGCATAAATCCGGGACCGTGCGCCTCCGCGATGGTGACCTCGGTGACGCCAAGGTCTATGAGTACGACCCCGAAGACCCCTCAACCCTGGAGCCATTCTGTATTGGCTGCCACGATGCGGACGGTGCCACGGATCTTGGAGGCCAACCCTTCACCGATGGTGCGTTCCCCCCTAACGTGGCTGGCTTGCCCGGTAGCACCTGGGTTGGCTCCGCCCACAACTCAATGGGCTATGCCGCCAACAATGGCAAACCCCTTTCCTGTTTTGGTGATGGAGTGACTACTGGCTGCCACGGTAACGGACACGGCTCAGAGAACGTCCGCTTGCTCGCTGGCGACCTTCAGGAGACGGTGGGCGATACCTGCCTCCGGTGTCATACTGAAGGAATGGTCGCCAACAACGCCCTCTCCGGTCCCGAACTGGCTGACGATATCGAAGAGGCCTTCAGTCTGTCCGAGAAGCATGACCTTGGGTCAACCATTACCATCGGTGAGTCCCAATATCAGTTGGACTGCACGAGCTGCCACAACCCGCATATTGTTAGCGGACGTCACGACGACACTGGCAAGGGCCTATCCCCTATCACCCGTCCAAACTTCAGCGACCCGGTGAAGAATCCTCGCGCAGTTGGTTCGCAGTTGTGGGGGGCTACGGCGGGCCAGAAGATGGACGACTATGCGGCTGAGGGCATCTACCGCGCACCGAACCCCGACACGCTCGATGGAACCGCCCTACCCGACTACGTGACCTTCTGCCTCGATTGCCATGGTCCCATGAAGGAGCCCAATGGCGGCATCAGCTGGGGCAATGACAACCACGGTTTGAAGTCAGCCAACGTTGGTAATGGTGGTGGCAAGATCCCCGATTGGTATAGCGCCGGCAAGGGCCTCTATTGGGACGGGGACGACTGTATCGCCGAAGACGAAAAGGATTGTTGGCCGGTTATCTCCCGGAACAAGGGTGAGATGGTCTTTTCACGCCGCCCCTACAATCAGGAAGAGCGCATGGCGGGGGGTAATTTCGTCCTCAGCTGTTCCGACTGCCATGAGTCCCACGGCGGCAATGCAGCGTCGATGTTGCGCAGCAGCCTCAACGACTGGGAAGGTTCCGGAACCCAAATTTGGAACTCGAGTTGCAATGCCTGCCACTACTACTACAGCGACTGGCATGCTGGAATGTCTTGCGGCAACGCGAGTTGCCACACAAATCCGAGGCTGCCCGGCTCCAGTTCCATACATGGCATGAACGCTGCCTCCGGTTCCAACGCAACCCGCTTCTGGGACCCCGACCTGGTGGGACATTACAAGTTTGACAAGAACCTCAACGATGCGGGTACCTGGCGTATGCACGGCCGCTGGTTTGACCAGAATACCGGGTACTCGTCAGGCAAGAGCGGATACGCCGCCGTCTTTGATGGAGACTCCCCCATTGAGGTGGGAACCCGCAACGAATACTGGTCTACTGATGAGGGCAAGCACGGCACTTGGAAGTACACCGAAATGAAGTACAACATGACCCTGGAGAGCTGGGTCTTTCCCACTGACTCCACTAACGAAGAGAATCTTCTCTTTGCCAAGCACACCTACAACGACGGCGGCTACGCTTTCATGCTTCGGAGGATCAACGGCACCCTTCGGGCTGCGCTCCTTACCAACGTTACGGGCGGTGCCCCTACCTGGGGTGAGAATAGCTGGGATGCCGTGGACTGCAACGGCCTACGCGGTGCCTTCAGCACGGTTGCGGTCCCTCTCAACCAGTGGACGCATGTTGCTGTGACCTTTGACAGTGCCCTACCCGACCGCGACGCAGCAGATCTGAGTCAGGGCCGGATTCGAATATACGTAAACGGTGAAGACGTAACCACGAGCAACGCCGACATTTCCAGCTGCCTGGCACAGCCCGGTCCCGGTGAAGAGCACATGTTCCCGTACAGCGACCATAGCCCCGATAACGAGGGGATTTGTTACGTCGGCCACTGGTGTGGTTCGGCGCTTTCTCTGGGCGGTGTCATGTGGGGTAGCGGCGGCCGCAAAGGCCTCATTGGCCGCATGGACGATGCCAAGATTTGGAATGTTACGAAAGAGGCTGAGTTCTTTGATACCGTGGATGAATCGTCGCCGCCTCGCATCGACGCTGCCTGGGGTGAGGTTGGCAGCCCGACGCTGGCAGTGAGCTTCTCCGAGGGTGTCTGGGGAGCGAATGAGGGCCCCATTGTGGCCGATGACCTGGTTCTAACCGACCTCGACGGCCGGTCCATTGTGCAAGTGAGTCATACACCAGGCGACCCAAGTCTTCTCCTCCAACTGAGTTCCCCGCTCTCACCTCTCGGCGACTTCGGCCTCGATCTGCTGAGCGCCTCAGCCGGGTCCATCTTTGACGAGTATGGCAACGGTGCTGGAATTGACTCAATCGTCATTCAGGGGGCCGCCGTCTGTCCTGATGACGAGGTAATCTTCAATTTCTCGGAGGATTCTGGGGCCACCCACGTGCTTGACTCCCAAGGGTTGTTGGTAGGAGTCGTCGCCGACCCTTCCGATACTCTTACAGGTGGCGGAATGTACTCAGGTGACGGCGTGAACAACAATATTGCTTTCAATTTTGCCCCAGACTGCCTCACTGCTGCATCGCAGATGACGCTAGAGGTACGCGTGAAGCCCACAGTGGTAGATTCTGGTGAGGGTAGCACCGTACAGCGGATCTTCGCCCGAGATGATTTCAAGGATTACCAGATGAGTATCTGGCGCTCGGTCTCCGAGGTGTGGACCCCGACCTTCCAGCCTCCCGCCGGAGTCGCATCGGTTGCCTTCTGGCTGCCGCCCGTCGACCCCCACGGTGGCTCGGGTTGGAAGCCGGTCCTGACTGACTACACGATTTGCCCGATTCAAGCCGACCACTGGTACCGGATTCGCCTTGTCTTCGACTCTTTGAAGGAGGGAGGCATCCCCGCCGACTTCTTCGTTGATGACCAGGGCCCTGCTGGGAACAACATTGGCGAAGCTTGGGCTGGATTCGTCAACTGTACTGACTGGCAGCAGAACCAGATTCCCGAAGACCGCAGGCTCTACGAAGGCGACCAAATCACAACGGCTGGCGGGAGCTTTGCGGTTGGGGCCAACGTCAACAATCTACCCAACAATCAGTTTAGCGGGCTAATTGACTACGTCATCTGGAAGGCAGCCCCAGACTTCACCGGCGTTGACGGCGGACCGCTACCCTAGTCAGGCCCTCATTCTCTCCACTCCACAGTCCGATTATCGCCCTCCCCCTTGACGGCCGCCTGAACCGTTCCGATATTTCCCCGTGGGATCCTCTAGAGTCGACCTGCA
>JGI24915J38486_100576_pt1 | contig 30439 bp, 25 predicted proteins | sample LinPfosmplate3_FD_38486 | JGI IMG/M metagenome (IMG submission 38486)
TCGAGCTCGGTACCCGGGGATCCCACGGTCGACATGGAACGCTGCAGTGCGGCAATTTGTTTGTCCGACAGGGCCGTTTGGCCAGTTTGGGCCAGAAAATCAACAATTGCATCGACTAAAACCTGATCTTCCGCGCCACGAATATGCTGGCCTGACAGATTATCAAGCTTTTTGAAGTCAAACCGGGCCGGCGATTTGCCAATTCCCCCCAACGTAAACCACTGAATTGCCTGTTCAGTTGTAAAGAATTCGTCATTGCCGTGGCTCCAACCAAGGCGGGCCAGATAATTGCGCATGGCTTCGGGCAGGTATCCCATATCGCGATATTCTTCGACACCAAGGGCGCCGTGGCGTTTTGACAGCTTTTTCCCGTCTTCACCGTGAATAAGCGGAATATGTGCAAAGGTCGGAACCTTCCAACCCATCGCCAGATAGATAAATGTCTGACGCGCTGCATTCGAAAGATGGTCGTCGCCCCGAATGATGTGCGTGACACCCATGTCGTGATCATCCACCACGACCGCCAGCATATATGTCGGGGTGCCATCTGCGCGCAGCAACACCAGATCATCCAGCGTATCTTTGCGGTAGGTGACTTTGCCCTGAACTTTGTCGCGAATGGTAATTGTGCCCTCTTTCGGGGCTTTCAGGCGCACCACATAAGGCGCGTCCGGATAGGTTTCCGGATCCGCATCCCGCCAAGGGCTTTGAAACAGGGTTGCCTGACCTTCGTTTTTGGCGCGTGTGCGGGCAGTTTCAATTTCGTCCTTGGTGGAAAAGCACTTATACGCGGTGTCATTTTCTAGCATTTCAAGGGCCACTTCGCGGTGGCGGTCAACGCGCGAAGCTTGTGAAACAGCCTCGTCGTCCCAATCAAGCCCCAACCATTTCATACCTGCAAAAATGGCCTGTGTTGCCTCGGGCGTGGAACGGGCATGATCGGTATCTTCGATCCGCAACAGAAATTTGCCACCATTGGCGCGGGCGAACAGCCAGTTGAACAAGGCAGTTCTAGCCCCGCCAATATGCAAATAGCCGGTGGGCGAAGGCGCAAACCGGGTGACGACCTGTGGACTTTGTTCAGTATTTGGCATGATTTGTTAACCTTTCGGCAACCTTAAGACGGGCATAAACGAGCAGAGTAAGGTGCTGTTTAGGCAATGATTTGAGCGAGAACAAGGGTGCGTGCAATTCCTGCCATGAATGATCTGGCCGAAGCGCAGCGTGGCACGTTACTGCTGTGGATGCCATTTGGTCTGGCACTTGGTATTGGCGCCTATTTTACCCTGCGGTTTGAACCGCAATTAGCGCATTTTGGCACCTTGGTAGGTATCGGCATCGCGTGTTTTTTACTGATAAGGATTGCACCTTTTTGGTTAAAGATCCCACTATTGGCGGTCCAACTGACCAGTATCGGATTTCTTAACGCTGGCATTTCGGCCAATCGCAAGGCGGCACCTGTGCTTGGTTATCATTATTACGGACCGGTTGAAGGGCGCATAATTGCCATTGACCGTTCGGCCAGTGACAAGCCGCGAATTACGCTGGATCAGGTGCGCTTGAGGCGTCAAAATCCACGATATACACCCCATAAGATCAGGATTTCCCTACATTATCCGCGCCAGTTTGTTCCTCTTGAACCGGGCCGTATTATTGCCGTTACGGCCAGTCTTTCTCCGCCTTCTGGCCCAGTCGAACCGGGTGGTTTTGATTTTCAGCGCTTTGCCTGGTTCCGTGGCTTGGGGGCAATTGGTTACAGCCGCACCCCACTTTTGGAAATTGCTCCACCCAAACAGCAAGGCTGGACAAAGGGCTTGATGCAATTGCGGATGCACTTGGCCAGTGAAATCCGCAGTAAAATCGACGGGCAGGCCGGGGCGTTTGCCGCCGCGATCTTGACGGGCGACCGATCTGCCATCAATCCGGAAATGTTGAAACGATTGCGGGCCTCGAACCTGGCGCATCTTTTGGCGATTTCCGGACTGCATATGGGCCTGTTGACCGGATTTGTATTCGCTTTCATTCGTTATGGATTGGCCCTGATCCCACCGCTGGCCCTTCGCTTACCCGTCAAGAAAATTGCCACCGCCGGTGCGTTTTTTGTAGCCGTCGCATATCTTTTTTTGTCAGGCGCCAATGTTGCCACCCAACGGGCGTTTATCATGGTGGCAGTGATGTTGTTGGCGATTTTGCTGGATCGACGAGCGCTTACCCTGCGCGCGGTGGCGCTGGCGGCTGTTATCGTATTATTGCTGCGCCCCGAAAGCCTGATCGAGGCTGGTTTTCAGATGTCATTTGCCGCCACGACCGCACTGGTGGCGGTTTTCGCATACTTAAGGGATCACAACATCTTTGTCGGTTCGGGTGCAAGAATTCCCGGACCTGTGCGTTGGGTTTTGGCGCTTTTGCTTTCGTCGGCCGTGGCGGGGGCGGCGACCGCACCGATTTCCGCCCTTCATTTCAATCAGATCGCTCAATATGGATTGCTTGCCAATCTGCTTTCAGTCCCTGCAATGGGGTCTTTTGTAATGCCTGCCGCCGTGGTGGGGATCCTGCTCGCACCTTTTGGCTTGGATGGGTTGGCCTGGACATTGATGGGTGCTGGAATTGATTGGATCCTGTTTGTCTCGGGAAAAATCGCCGAACTAAAAGGCGCGCTGGTCCATATAGTTAAGCCTGCCACTTCGGTTCTTGCCTTGATTTGCGGGGGGGCGATTGTGCTTATCCTGTTGCGCAGCAGGCTGCGCTTGTTTGCAATTACGCTAATTCTGGTGGGGTTTTGGCTGTGGAACGCAACCGAACGCCCGGCCATGTTGTTATCACGAAACGGTCGGTTGATGGGGGTTATGACCGAAACGGGTCGCGGGTTGAATCGCGAAAAGGGCACCGGGTTTATCGCCCGAAACTGGTTGGAAAACGATGGTGACGGGGCGGATCAGATTGCGGCGTCAATGCGGAAGGCCTTCACAAATCAAGGGGATTTGACAGTCGTAGACCTAAACGGATTGAAGGTGGCATATTATTGGGCAAAAGGGCTGGAAACCAGGGAAATTGCAAAGCTGTGTGCTGAGTTTTCGCTGGTAATTCTGCCGCAATCCAAAACCCGCCAAGCCGATTGCCACCTGATTAACAAAAGCGACTTAAGGCGAATGGGTGCCGTTGCGATCACATCTAAGGGGCAGGCGTTGAATATTATCGGCGCGCGCCAGGTTACTGGCACACGCCTTTGGTCGCGCTAGTTTAATATGTGCGAATTAATCCGACCAGACGGCCCTGAATTTTCACCTGATCGTCGCGATAAACGCGGGTTTCGTAAGCGGGGCTGGCAGCTTCAAGTGCTATTGCCGTGCCGCGCTTTCGCAGACGTTTTAACGTTGCTTCCTGACCTTCGACCAGCGCCACCACGATTTCGCCGTTATCAGCATCGGGCTGTTCGCGGATGACAACCACGTCGCCATTGTTAATGCCCGCATCAATCATCGAGTCACCTTTAACTTCAAGCGCATAATGCAACCCCTTGGCCCGCAGCATCGAACCCGGAACAGCAACTGAAGCCGTTTTATGGCTGATCGCTTCAATCGGGGTGCCTGCCGCGATTTGGCCCATGACAGGCAAATCCAACGCATTGGTCCGCTCATTCGTGCGTTCAACCGACAGGGATTCGCGTGGTCTGCCGGTGGCCGAGCCTTCGATCACATGAGGTTGAAATCCTGTAACCGGCGGGGCGGATGCCAGTGTGTCAGGCAGTTTTACAATTTCAATGGCCCGGGCGCGGTGGGCAAGGCGGCGAATGAACCCGCGTTCTTCCAAAGCGGTAATCAATCGGTGGATGCCGGATTTTGAGCGCAGATCAAGCGCGTCCTTCATTTCGTCAAAAGAGGGGGGAACCCCGTCCCGCTGCACACGTTTATGGATAAATCCCAGTAAATCCAGTTGTTTGCGCGTTAACATTGATATTCCCTCCTGTAGAAATAGCGGCTCAATAATGCGGGAAATACCCGCGAAATCGCAAAGTGGTCCCTTGCTTGTTCAGGCTAAGTTCTACAAGTGTTCTTGTTTTGTGTCAACAGGGTGGAAATGACGCAAAGATCGATATCTTAGGAATATCTAATAACTTCAACCATTTCGCCTGTTTCACGAGCCGGATCGTTGGCTGGGCGAACTAACAGGGCGTTGGCTTTGGATAAAACTGTTAACAGTCCTGAATCCTGGCGATCAAACGGATGCACGGTTAATTGGCTGTATTCTATGCCAAGTGCTGCGCGCATATAGTGTTCGCGCCCGCCGTTTTTGGCCATGTCCTGGCCCAGTCGCGCCAGCTCGCGCGGCAGCGGATGGCCACCCAAACCCTTCATCACATTCAGGGCGGGTCGCAGAAAAACGTAACCGCAAACCATTGAAGATACGGGGTTTCCCGGTAAACCGATCATCGGTGTGCCATCCAACATTCCGGCCATCAGGGGTTTTCCCGGACGCATTGCGATTTTGTAAAACTCGGTCTTCAGGCCAAGTTCACTTGCAACAGATTGAACAATATCATGGTCCCCGACGGACGCGCCACCAATGGTAACAATCAGGTCGGCGCCTTTGCAAAGTTTAAGGGCCAGCGTTAAGGATTGCGGCGTATCCTTGGCAATTGGCAACATGCGAATTTCTGCGCCTTCGGCCTCAAGTAAGGCCGCTAATCCGAAATTGTTCGACGCAATAATTTGATCCGGTCCGGGTGTTTCGCCGGGCATCACCAATTCGTTGCCTGTGGCGATCAAAGCGACAACTGGGCGTCGACGAACCGGAACTTCAGCGATATTCATGCTGGCAAGCAGGGCAACATCTGCGGGTGTTAGTTTTCGCGGGGCCGACATTATGTCACCGATCTTGAAGTCATCACCAGCGGGTCGAATAAACAACGCAGTTTCAACGGCTTGACTAATTGTGATCACATCTTTGGACCGGGTCACATCCTCCTGAATGACCACCCGTTCGACCCCATATGGAATAGGGGCACCGGTAAATATGCGGACGGCTTGACCCGAGCGAACATTACCATCAAAGCCTGATCCGGCCGCGGCCTCACCAATGACAGCCAGTTTAGCACCGGATTTTACGTCGCTATCAAGAACGCCGTATCCATCCATGGACGACGCCGCAAAAGGCGGTTGATTACGCGTAGCGGCCACATCGCGAGCCAGAATTCGCCCGCTAGCATGACGTAATGATACCATTTCTTCGGGCAAAGGGGCGAACAAACCGGTGATTTTTTCAAGCGCTTGGGGAACCGTAATCATCAATTGGCCTCGTAACGTCCTGATTTTCCGCCATCTTTCAGATCGACCCGAATATCTGAAATCTCCATCGCCCGATCCACAGCTTTTAACATATCGTAAACTGTCAGGGCGGCAACAGACACGGCTGTCAACGCTTCCATCTCGACCCCGGTTTGGCCGGATGTCTTTACCGTGGCTGTGATCACAATTTGCGAGTTGGCTTTATCAGCCTTCAAATCCAGCGCAACTTTGGTGATCGGCAGCGGGTGGCACAGTGGAATAAGATCGGATGTTTTCTTGGCTGCCATAATGCCGGCAAGGCGCGCGATGCCCAGAACGTCACCCTTCTTGGCGTCACCTTTCATAACAATATCAAAGGTATCAGGGTGCATCTTAATGTTACCAGATGCCGAAGCAATGCGATCGGTTACGGCCTTTTCAGACACATCCACCATATGGGCCGCACCGGATTTATCAAAATGTGTCAGCTCGGCCATGTCTTATCCTTGCAACAGGTTTCGTGTGGCCGTTGCCACGTCGTTTTGCCGCATCAGGCTTTCCCCGATCAAAAACGTCCGCGCACCATATTCCGCCAGATCGGCCATGTCAGACGATGTGAAAATACCGGATTCCGCCACGATCATGCGTTTGTCGGGCACAAGTCGCGACAAGGTGCGCGTGGTATCAAGCGTCACTTCGAATGTTTTAAGATTGCGGTTGTTTATGCCCATCAACGGTGAGTTCAGCTTGCAAGCACGATCAAGTTCCACTGCATCGTGCACCTCAAGCAAAACGTCCATGCCCCAGGAAAATGCTGCTGCTTCAAGCTCCTGCGCTTGTGCGTCTGTAACAGACGCCAGAATGATCAGAATGCAATCTGCACCTAACGCCCGGGATTCCGCCACCTGATAAGGGTCATAGATGAAATCTTTGCGTAGGGCGGGCAGGTCGACGGCCGCGCGTGCGGCGACAAGGAATTCGTCAGCCCCCTGAAAGGAAGGGGTGTCCGTTAGCACACTTAAACAGGTTGCACCGCCTTCCTGATAGGCACGTGCCAGTGCGGCTGGATCAAAATCGGCCCGGATCAATCCTTTGGATGGGCTGGCCTTTTTAATTTCGGCAATCAGGCCATAACCCGTTTCAGCGGCTTTAACCAAAGCTTGGTGGAACCCCCGTGGTGGTGGGACCGCTTTGGCCAAGGCTTCAACTTCGGCCATGGATCGCGCAGTTTTACGGGCGGCAACTTCTTCTAGTTTATATGCTTTTATACGCTCAAGAATATTGCTCATGATGGGTCCGTAGTCAATTTCGCCAGCATCTCTATCTTGTTTTTGGCCGCGCCACTGTCGATGCTTTCCTTTGCCATTTCAACGCCTTCCGGCAATGTTCTAACCTTGTCAGCGACCACCAACGCAGCGGCAGTATTTAACAGCACGGCATCGCGATACGCACCGGATTGTCCGTCCAGCAACGCCTGAAAAGCCGCGCCGTTTTCTGCAGGTGTTCCACCCAGAATATCCTTGAACGGATGTTCCGGTAGGCCCGCGTCTTCCGGATGGATTTCGCGATCTTCAACTTTGCCGTTCTCAAGGGCCGACACCCAAGTTACGCCGGCGATGGATATTTCATCTGTGCCGTCAGAGCCATGCACCAGCCATGCTTTGTCCGAGCCAAGCTCGCGTAACGTTTCAGCCATTGGTCGGATCACGTCCCGTGAATAAGCCCCGGTTAGCTGGCGTTTAACCCCCGCAGGGTTGGTCAAGGGGCCAAGGATGTTGAAAATTGTGCGCGTGCCCAGTTCCTGGCGCGACGGCATCACATGGCGTGTTGCCGGATGATGCATCGGGGCCATCATAAAGCCGATGCCAGCTTTGTTTATGGCGCGTTCCACCACATCCAGGCCGACCATTACGTTAACGCCAAGGGCGCCCAAAGCATCAGCTGCGCCGGATTTTGAACTTAGGTTGCGGTTGCCGTGTTTGGCGACCACCACGCCGGCACCTGCAACAACAAAGGCGGTTGCGGTGGAAATATTTAATGTGCCTTTACCGTCGCCGCCCGTGCCGACGATATCCATCGCCCCATCTGGGGCCTTTACGGCCAAACATTTGGCCCGCATTACGGCGGCGGCGGCGGCATATTCATCAACCGTTTCGCCGCGGGTGCGCAGGGCCATCAGAAAACCGCCGATTTGCGACGGGGTCGCCTGGCCTTCCATAATCGCATTAAAGGCGGTTTCGGCCTCATCACGGGACAAAGCGCGATCCGCAGCAATTCCCATCAGGTTTTTCAGGGCGTCTTTCATGCCGCTACTTTCACCTCGCTTAAGAAGTTTTTCAACATCGCATGGCCATGTTCCGAGGCAATGCTTTCCGGATGAAATTGCACACCATGGATGGGCAGGGTCTTGTGCTGCAATCCCATGATTGTGCCGTCTTCCAGCCATGCGGTAATTTCAAGGCAATCAGGCAGCGTGTCACGTTCAACCACAAGGGAATGATACCGTGTTGCCTGAAACGGGCTGGGCAGGCCAGCAAACAGGCCTTTGCCGTTGTTCAGCATGGTTCCGGTTTTGCCGTGTACGATTTCCTGGTTGCGAATAGCCTTGCCGCCAAAGGCCTGACCGATGGTTTGATGGCCAAGACATACCCCGATCAGTGGAATTTCAACCTTGGCCGCGGCCAGTGTCATTTCCAGACAAATTCCCGCCTGATCCGGATCACACGGGCCGGGGGACAACAGAACCGCATCGGGCTTCAGCGCCAAGACATCGGCAACAGATTGCGCATCATTTCGAAGCACCTTTACCTTGGTGCCCAATTCGCCCAGATAATGTACCAGGTTCCAGGTAAAACTGTCGTAATTGTCAATTAGCACAAGCATTTTGCGTAGCTTTCAAAGTTATCACCATAGTTGCGTGAAATAGGGGTGAACCCGCGATGATTTCGCGCTATAAATGCCCAGAGCCACGACAGATGGTCAAGACCGGGTGACCGGTTAATAACATAATTTATGACGGAGATGCGGTATGAGTGGCGGATTTGGCATGGGTTTCCTGAAAGGCGCCTTGATTTCGCTGATGGGTTTAAGTGCGCTTTCGATGGTTTCGCCCCTAAAACCGCTTGATCCGGGCAAATCTTCGCAGGTGGATCTGACTACGCCTAAGGGGTCTGGCTTTAATGCGGAACGCGCGGATAGCAACCCGGTTTTGCCCAGCACGGACCAAACGGTTGAAAAGGAAAACGTGCCTCTTGGCCAAACCGGTTCAAATACACCGGATGATCCGTCAACCGATACTAGCACGGCCAGCCAACCAACGGCGCAAGATGGCATTGAATTGCCGGATGTAGACGCGGGTTCAGATGATGTGGCGATGGTATCGCCGGGGGCTGATGCTTCCCCGACAAACACACCGCCCGCCCTAGGGGTCCCCATGCCGCGCATCGATAACCCGGTGCGTGAAATTCCGGTAAACCAATTGCCGATTATTGAACCGCCAACCACCGAAGTAACAGAACCACCTGCGATCAATCAGGATGGTGACCAAGTCGATGATAACGCTACTGGCGAAACAGCGACGGCGTCTGATGTCAGCTCGTCTGCGTCAGAAACTACCAAGGCAGGCGCGTTGCAGCGCAACAAGGTTGTTTTTCAAAACCCTTCTGACAAACCGCTGATGTCGATCATTCTGGTTGATGCAGGTGACAAGGGTCTTGATAAAGATGTTTTGCTGACGTTTTCATTTCCTGTGACTTTTGCACTGGATGCCAGCGCAGTTGACGCAACAGCGGACGCAAAAGATTTTGCCCGTAAAGGGTTTGAGGTTTTGGCCATGGCCCCAACTGGTGACGTTAAGTTGGAGCAAGCTGAAAACGATGCGGATGTCGCAGCTGTCTTAAACGGGATTTTTGCAGGCCTGCCACAAGCCGTGGGCCTGATTGATGCAGTTTCAGCGGATATCCAACAATCCCCGGAACTTGCAAAACAAGTGATTGCAGGATTGCGAAGCTCGGGCCATGGCTTGCTGACCTATGACATAGGGCTGAATTCAACCGATAAAAAGGCCGGGGATGCAGGGGTATATTCCGGCACAGTTTTTCGGGTGTTGGATGGCGAGGGCGAAAAAGCGGCAACCATTAAGCGCTATCTAAATCGGGCGGTTTTAGAGGCTGGAAAGGACGGGCATGTCATCGTTCTGGGCCGAACATATCCGGAAACCGTAACGGCCCTGTTCAGTTGGGCGTTAAGTTCTAAGTCTTCGACGGTTGCGTTGGCGCCGGTTTCGGCATCCCTATTGGCAAAATAGCAGAGAGCTTAATTTCGCCCACTAAACTTTACAAACAGGCCCGCGTCTTTGGCTGCTTGCAATAACGCCTTGGATTTATTGATGGTTTCCTGAAACTCAGCTTCAGGATTACTGTCATAAACGACACCACCACCCGCTTGAATATACAGTTTTTCATCTTTAGTGACCGCTGTGCGCAGCGCGATACAGATATCCATATCCCCGTTAGCCGAGAAATATCCAACGCCGCCGCCATAAACGCCACGTTTTTCGTGCTCTAATTCATCAATGATTTCCATGGCCCGGACTTTTGGCGCACCAGAAACCGTACCGGCAGGTAAGCCAGCCAGCAGGGCTGAAAGCGCATCTTCGTCTTCGCGCAACTGGCCAACAACGTTAGATACGATGTGCATCACATGGGAATAGCGTTCAATCAGGTATTGTTCATTGGGGTTCACCGTGCCGATCTTGGCAACCCGGCCCACATCATTGCGGCCCAAATCAAGTAGCATCAGATGCTCGGCACGTTCTTTGGGGTCAGCCAGAAGATCAACCTCAAATGCCTTGTCGGCCTCAGGGGTGGCACCACGCGGGCGTGTTCCGGCGATAGGGCGGATTGTTACTTCATCGCCTTGCAGGCGTACCAGAATTTCCGGGCTGGCACCAATAACCTGAAATTCGCCGAAATTGAAGTAAAACATATAGGGCGAAGGATTAGTACGGCGCAGCGCCCGATAAAGCGCAAAGGGTGGTAGGGGAAAGTCCTGGGTCCAACGCTGAGAAGGGACCACCTGAAAAATGTCGCCAGCGCGGATATATTCCCGCGCCTTTTCAACCATGGTAAAATATTCCGCCTTCGTGGTGTTGGAAACGGGTTCGGATGCGTCGGATAGATCGCCAAGATCACGGCTTTCATTTGGGGCCTGACGATCCAGATCCCGCACCGCATCCATCACCCTTTCAGCCGCCTGTGCATAGGCCGCACGGGCAGACAGCCCACCACTCGCCCACGCGGGGGAAACCACGGTCACTTCGCCCTTAACCCCATCCAGAACCACCACCACAGAGGGGCGCATCATTACCGCATCCGGCAGGTTCAGAGGGTCAGGGTTGACGTTTGGCAGATGCTCGACCAACCGGATCATGTCATAGCCCAGAAAACCGAATAAACCTGCAGCAATAGGGGGCATGCCTTCTGGCAGATCAATACTGCTTTCAGCAATTAGGCTGCGCAGCTCGGTCAATGGATCGCGACTTAGGGACTGAAAAGCATCCGGGTCAAAACGCGCATCGCGGTTCAGACGGCTGGTTTCGCCATGACATTGCCAGATCAAATCGGGTTTCATACCGATGACGGAATAGCGGCCGCGCACTTCGCCACCCGTTACACTTTCCAGCATGAAACTGTCTTTGCGGGCTTGTGCCAGCTTAAGCATCAGGGAAACAGGCGTATCCAAATCTGCGGCAAGCCGCGTATATACGACCTGATTTTGACCGGCGTCAAAGCCGCGTGCGAAATCCTTGAATTCCGGTTCAACCGCCATGGCGTGGGCTTTGACTTGAGGTTTGAGAATGCACCGCATTAATCAGTGGTTGGTTGATGCTGACACCCGCTTCATCCTGCAAAGCGGCGGTGAATGCCGCAAGCATATCACTGCCGACTTGGGTGGAATATTGCTGCGCGACCGATGTCAGCAATGCTTTGCTTATTTCCGACCCTTCATCAAATGCAGTGATCGACGTTACTTGGGACAAGGCAATGTTGTCCCCACTTTCCGAGATGGTAACCCCATCGTGGGCCAGTTTGAAAATGTCCAGAACCAGACCCCTGGGGGCCGTATCAACAAAAGCGTCCCGGCGCATATCGGTTTCTGCTTTGGCAACAAGGGCCATATCGGCAAAGGTTTCCCCTGCCTCAAGTCTGGTTTTCAGTTCTGCTGCCAATTCCAGCACTCGTTTACGGGTTTCAGCGGATTTCCAATCGGCAATAACGCGAGAATTCACTTCGGCCAAGGGAATAAGCGCTGGGGCAATGATTCCATCCAGACGCAGCGCAAAAATGCCGCCATCTTCCAACGTCACAACTTCAGGGAAATCCCCTTCATTCACTGCGTCGGCGGCTGTGCGAAACTCGTCGTAAGCGGCAATGCCGTCCTGATCACCGGATGTATAGTCAATAGTTGACAGAACCATCGGTGTTTCGTCGGCGATTTCTTCCAGTCGTGCGCCGCCGGCCAACAGATCGTCAACATTTGTTATGTCATCGTCAATTTGACGGCGGGCCTTGTCAGCAACAAATTCCCGGTGCAGTTCATCGCGGGCTTGATCAAACGTCGTGTTCTGCGCGGCAAGGACTGCATTGACACGAAACAGCGCCGGGCCAAGGGCAGATTCCACAGGGCCAATTAAACCGGGCTGACCTACTAGAAACACCGCTTCACCAGCGGCGGCGGACAAATCACCTTTTTGTACTTCGCCCATATCCACGTCGGCTAGTTCCAAGCCGCGCGTGGCAACGATGTCGGCAAAAATTTTGCTGCCTGCCGTGATCTGGTCCAGCGCTTGTTGCGCTTCGGCGGTTGAGGCAAATACCAAACGATCAACAATCCGCCGTTCCGGCTGATTAAAACGCGCGTCTTGATCCTTATAAAGTTCAAGCAATGCAGCGTCATCAGATTGAATGCTATCAATCAGCATATCAGGGCTTAACAGCAGATAAGTAATCGTACGCGCCTCAGCTGAGGTATATTGATCAGGGTTGGCCCTATAAAGCGCTTCAACTTCTGCAGCGGTTGGTTCACGAGTTGGTTCGGTCAATAGGCTTGCGTCAACCTTTGCCCAGGAAAAACCGCGAACCTCGCCAAAATACCCAAGCAGGGCCATGCCGTAAGTGTCATTGGCTTGCACGCCGCTAACGACCGCGGCCTGCAACAACGTGCGTGCCGTGTCCTTGCGGATGGTTTCATCATATTCAGAAGGGGTCAGATTGGCCCGTTCAAGGGCAAATTCATAGGCCGCTTTGTCAAACTGGCCGGTCAGGCTTTGGAAAGCCTGGGTTGCCAACAGGTTTTCTTTCACCAGATTATCGCCAATAGACAGACCAATGCGATCATTTTCACCAGCAAGTGCCGCCGTGTTGAAAACCTGGGTAATCACCTGTTCGCCAAGGCCAAAGGAAAGACCTTGTTCCAGCGTGATATTCTGACCGATCTGCTGTGAAATCGCCCGCAATTGGTTGTTCAGGACCGTCACATATTCATTCACGGTAATCTTTTGATCGCCGACTGTGCCAATGGCCTGGCTGCCACCCGATCCAACCGAGCGGACACCAAATCCGGTGAGCGAGATTACCAACAGACCAAGAATGGCCCAGACTATCGTTTGGTTCTTTTTCTTGGCGCGAAGCGGTGCGGTCATGGCAAGGCCTTCCATCAACTGAGTTGGGGGCGAGTATTAGGGCGTGCGCGGGGGGGATACAAGAGAAGGCAGCGGCATATAAGCCGACTTTCGCCCGCCTGTCGCGCTTGTGAAGAATTGCGAGTGTCAGGACAGCATTTTGTCCACAATATCGGCTGGCAACGCGTTTGAAAGCTGGGAAAAATCACCGGCTTCAAACATCGGTTTTGCCGTATCGAGGATGGTTTGATGGGTCACGCGCGCCAATGCCGCGCCGATTGATATGCGCGCCACCCCGACGCTGGCAAATTCAGCTCGGCTGGTTTTGGTAAATTGACCCGCAGCCAATGCATTTACTGGGGCTTTGATTTCACTGCATATACGTTTGGCATCAGCGAATGATTTAGGAAAGGGCGCGTATAGGCAATCTGCGCCCGCGTTTTCGAATGCCTTTAGTCGCCTTAGGGCTTCGTCAATGTCATATTGATCGCGCATAATGCCATCTGCGCGCGCGACCAGCACAAAATCACGCGGCAAATTGCGTGCCGCGGCGGCGGCTGCGCGGATACGGTCAACGGCAAGGTCAAAATCGTAAGGCGCCTCGCTCGGCAAAGCGATATCTTCGATCGAGATACCAGCCAATCCTGCTTCGCACGCCAGTCGAACGGTTTCGGCAACGGTTTCCGGTGCCTCACCAAAGCCATTTTCAAAATCACCTGACACTGGCAAGGGTGTTGCGCTGACCAGATCAGCAGCATGTGAAAGCGCCTCGTCCCGGCTGATTGTGCCTTGATCTGGTCGACCAAGGGTAAAGGCCTGTGCACCTGAAGATGTGGCAATTGCCTGGGCGCCCAATGCTGCAAGCATCTTGGCAGAACCCTGATCCCAGGCATTGGCAAGGATGAACGGGTTACCGGGCTGATGTAAGGCGCGAAAGGCCGGGCCTGGGTCGTGTTTTGTCATCTTGGTGATCCTATATCCGAGCTTGTGCAAATGCAGCTAATCGTTTCAGGGCGTCCACGAAACGGGTGTCTTCCACGGTCATGGCTACGCGAATATGGCCAGCCGCAGCTTGGCCGAAACTTTCCCCTGGCATGACGGCAATTTTTTCAGCATCCAGCAGGGCAAAGGCGAAATCCTGACCGCTTAGGCCTGTGGCGCGGACATCCAGCATCAAATACATCGCACCGGACGAGGGCACCAACCGCAAAGCGTTCGCGCCTTGTAAGGTGTCATGGGCCAGTTTGCGACGACGCTTGAACACCTCCGCAACTTCGTTTTCCAAGGGTTCGCCCAGACCAAGCGCAAACAAAGCGGCGGCCTGAATGAAACCCGGCACGCCGTAGGTGGAACAGGTCGAAAGATCGATCAGGCGTTCAATTACGGGGGCAGGGCCAACAATCCAACCCACACGCGATCCCGTCATTGCGTGGCTTTTGGACATCGATCCTATTACCAATGTGCGTTCGGCCATATCCGGCTGGGCGCGCGGGCTGTGATGTTCGCCGTCCCAGATTTGTGTGTCGTAAACCTCGTCTGAAATCAGCCACAGGTCGTTTTCGCGCGCCACATCACAGATCAATTCGATGGTTTCACGCGAGTAAACCACACCGGTTGGATTGTTGGGCGAGTTTACCAAAAGGGATTTTGCACCATTTATATGGCTTTCCAGTTCTTGCCTTGTCGGCTGGAAATCATTGCGGGGCCTTGTCAGGATGGGATCAGCAATTGCGCCCGCAGCCCGCAAAGTGCCGGGGTAAGTTGCGTAATAGGGGTCAAGATACAAAGCCTTATCGCCGGGATCGAGCACAGCCGTATGGGCCGCAAACAGTGCGGACTGGCCGCCCGGCGTCACCACGATGTTTTCAAGTGCAGTCGGCACGCCCGTGCGCGCTTGAACCCGCGCGGCAATTGCTTCGCGCAATGGCTGCATGCCGGGAACCACGGCGTAACCGGTATTACCGGCCATCGCGCTTTCATACATCGCTGTCAGGATTTTTTCGTCTGTGCCAATGTCATGTTCACCAATGGTCAGCTCGATAATATCCGCACCGGCGTCTTTCAACGCGCGGGCTTTGATGAAAACCTCCCAGCCGTCGCCGCCGCCTTGGGTGATATTGGTAATACGCTTGGAAAGTTGCATGGGCTGCCTCGTAATTTGAAAGCCGAGGCGATCATGATTCGGGTTTCCTTGGCAAGGGGTGGATTTTAGGTTCGCGGTGCCAATAGCTTGCAAACATAGCTAAACCGCGATAGATGAAATTCCATGAGAACAAGCATCAATATTTGTGGAACCTGTATTACCTGCTGACATCATGTCGTGCGGGCCGTTCTGTTGTTTTCAATTTCGATTCATAATGATAGGTCCGCGAGGGGAATTTTGCGCGTGGAAGATCAATGACCGAAATCAAATTATACAATACCAAAAGCCGAAAAAAAGAGGTGTTTACGCCTTTGGACACAAACGATGTGCGCATGTATGTGTGTGGCCCAACGGTCTATGACCGCGCCCATATAGGCAACGCCCGTCCGGTGATCGTGTTTGATGTTCTGTATCGCTTGTTGCGGCATGTTTATGGCGAAGATCACGTGAAATACGCCCGGAATTTCACCGATGTGGATGACAAGATTAACGCGACAGCCTTGTCGCGTCAGTCGGCAGGGGCCGTGGGTACGCTGGAAGAACTGATCAATGAGCGGGCCGACGAAACCATCGCCTGGTATCTTGAAGATATGGACGCGCTAGGAAATCTGCGACCGGATCATGCGCCAAGGGCGACTGAATTCATCGCTGAAATGGTCACGATGACCGAAGAATTGATCGCTAGCGGTCACGCTTATGAGGTCGAAGGACATGTGCTGTTTGATGTGACGTCCTATGAAAAATACGGCTCGCTGTCTGGGCGATCCATTGATGATATGATCGCAGGTGCGCGGGTCGAAGTTGCCCCTTACAAACGCAATCCGATGGATTTTGTGTTGTGGAAGCCTTCCACTGGCGAACAACCCGGGTGGGCGTCACCCTGGGGCAAGGGACGCCCGGGCTGGCATATCGAATGTTCCGCTATGACCAAGGCGCTGTTTGGCGATCGGTTTGATATCCATGGTGGCGGGCTTGATCTGGCGTTTCCACACCACGAAAATGAAAAAGCGCAAAGCTGCTGTGAAGCGGGCGAGGGCAGCTTTGCCCAAGTCTGGATGCATAACGAGATGCTGCAGGTTGAGGGCAAGAAGATGTCCAAGAGCCTTGGCAATTACTTTTCGGTGCGGGAGTTGTTGGAGCAAGGCTATCCGGGGGAAGTCATTCGGTTTGTGTTTTTAAGCACGCATTACAGGAAACCGATGGATTGGACGGAGAAGAAGGCGGAAGAAGCGGAGAATAAACTTAAAAAGTGGCACTCAAAAATAAAGTACAACGTTGATTTCAATGAGATAAACTCATCGCAAGTGTCTAACCGTCTAATTGAAGCAATTGGAGACGACCTAAACACTCATTTAGCATTGGTAGAGCTTGATCAGATTTATTCATCGGAACCTGATTCACACAATACCGCTATGACAATGGCCAACAATCTTAGTTTTCTTGGACTGCTGCATACAGACTATCTGTTTAATCGAAGTGCTGTTTGGATTGATCCGAATTCTGAAATTGATGAATTATTGCAAGTTCGCATTGAATTTCTCTTACAAAACCGAGCGGATGCTAAGTCTTTAAAAGACTTTTCACGCGCTGACAAAATTCGCGATGGACTAAACGCAGCTGGGGTAGTGGTTACTGATACTTCTGATGGTCCCAAATGGGAACTTTCGTCAAATTTTGATCTGGACAAACTAAAGGCCCTAATATGAGTGTTTCTTTTTTGCAAAAAACTCTCTCCAACACAAGGACAGCGCCCGAGCCGGGGCTAGGTGCGAAGCGCCCGCCCATGGGGCGGATCGGGCGCTGTCCGGGATTTCATCTCGAACGGGGACTTGCCGTGATCGGGTGGCAGCATGACTAAGCAAACCCTCTCCCTCTTCGACACAACCCTAAGGGACGGCCAGCAAACCCAAGGCGTGGACTTCACTGCCGAAGATAAAACACACATCGCCTTGGCGCTTGACCATCTTGGTATTGATTATGTTGAGGGCGGCTGGCCGGGGGCCAATCCGACTGACAGTGATTTCTTTGACAATGCACCGACCCTAAAGCGCGCGACCTTCACGGCCTTTGGCATGACCAAACGGGCGGGGCGTTCGGCCGAAAATGACGAGGTTTTGGCAGGCGTTCTGAACGCCAACACGCCTGCTGTTTGTCTGGTTGGCAAGACCCATGATTTTCACGTCACGACCGCGCTGGGCATCACCTTGCCGGAAAACGTCGAAAACATCGCGCGTTCAATCCACCATATTTCAGCCCAGGGTCGCGAGCCGCTTTTTGACGCTGAACACTTCTTTGACGGCTATAAGGCTAATCCGGATTACGCGTTGGAATGTATGCATGCAGCCTATGACAATCACGCCCGCTGGGTGGTTTTGTGTGACACAAATGGCGGCACGCTGCCTGCTGAAATTACCGAGATCACCAAGGCCGTGATCGCCAGTGGTATTCCCGGTGACCGTCTGGGCATTCACACCCATGATGATACGGGCCACGCGGTGGCGAATTCACTTGCGGCTATTCTAGCGGGCGCGCGGCAAATTCAGGGCACGCTGAACGGCCTTGGCGAACGCTGCGGCAATGCCAATCTGGTCAGCCTGATCCCGACATTGCTGTTGAAAGAACCCTTTGCCAGCCAGTTTGACATTGGTGTTAACCACGATGGGCTGCAAAGCCTGACCATGCTTAGCCGGATGCTGGACGACATTCTGAACCGGGTGCCAAACAAAACCGCGCCTTATGTTGGGGCCAGCGCATTTGCCCATAAAGCAGGTCTGCATGCCAGCGCGATCCTGAAAGACCCGTCAACTTATGAACATATCGAACCCGATCAGGTTGGCAACGAACGCATTATTCCGATGTCAAACCAAGCCGGGCAAAGTAACCTGCGCAAACGGTTGGATGAGGCCGGAATTGTTGTTGAAAAGGGCGATGAGCGTCTTTTACACATTCTTGACGAGGTAAAGGCCCGTGAAGATCGCGGTTATGCTTACGACACATCCCAAGCGAGTTTTGAGATGGTGGCGCGGCGGAACCTCGACATGCTACCAGATTATTTTGAGGTCAAGCGCTACCGCGTCACGGTGGAGCGGCGGCGCAATAAACGCAATGAAATGGTCACGTTATCCGAGGCGGTGGTGGCCGTTAAAATTGCGGGCAAAAAGGTTTTGTCGGTTTCAGACAGTCTTGATGTGAACGGCAAGGACAGTGGCCCGGTCAATGCATTGTCCAAAGCTTTGTCCAAAGATCTTGGTCCGTATCAGGCCTGCATTGACGATATGCGGCTTGTCGATTTTCGCGTGCGCATCACGGGTGGCGGCACCGAGGCGGTGACCCGCGTAATCATCGACAGTGAAGACGGGCAGGGGCGGCGTTGGTCCACGGTTGGGGTTTCTGCCAATATCGTGGATGCGTCGTTTGAAGCGTTGTTGGATGCGATTCTGTGGAAATTGATCCGCGACGATCAGAAAGTTGCACAATGAAGATATTTAACAAGGTTTTGAATGGTGTAGCGATTTCGCTGTTGATCTATTTTGGCATCGCGCTGGGCCTGATCTATTCACAAAATCCGCATGAATTGTCAGGACAAGGCGGGTTGGACTTTACTCGGCAAACCTTGGTAAATGCGGCCGACCCCGCACCGCTTGAAACCTATACTGCGCGGGATGGTGCCACACTTTACGCGCGCCACTATGGTGCGAAATTCGCGGATGCACCTTTATTGGTGCTGGTGCATGGCTCGGGTTGGCATGGGCTGCAATTTGATGGCTTGGCGCGTGGTTTGGCGGATGACGCCGAAATAATCGTGCCTGATTTGCGCGGCCATGGTGCACATCCAGTGCGGCGCGGCGATGTCGATTATATCGGCCAATTGGAAGATGACATTGCTGATCTGATTGAACAAAACCGCAAGCCCGACCAGCAGGTCATTCTTGCCGGTCATTCATCGGGTGGTGGCTTGGTTATTCGTTTTGCCGCGGGCGAACACGCACAAATGATCGACAAAGCCGTGCTTCTGGCGCCATTCCTGAAATATAACGCCCCCACCACGCGCGAAAACTCAGGCGGCTGGGCGCAGCCTTTGACCCGCCGGATTATCGGGGTTTCGATGTTGAACCAATTCAACATTTTTCGCTGGAACCATCTTTGGGTGATCCAGTTCAATTTTCCTAAGTCCGTGTTGACTGGACCCTTGGGCCACACAGCAACAAACGCCTATTCCTTTCGGATGAATACATCTTTTGCGCCGCGGGGTGACTATTTGGCGGATGTGGCCGCGTTGCCGGAGTTTTTGTTAGTTGTTGGTAAGAAGGATGAGGCGTTTATTGCCGATGAATATGAACCCTTGATGTCGGCGGTTAACAGCAAAGGCCAGTATTTGCTGGTGGACGAAGTTTCGCATCTGGATATCGTAAATGCTGGCGAAACCAAGGCTGCTATGCGCGCGTTTATCCTGAACGCCAAAGAATGAGCATTGATGCCTGCGCTGAAAAAACCCGTTTGGGCGATCCTGACCGGTTTCTTTCTGCTTTAACCGCACCACCTGAATTGCGGGGTCGATTGATGGTGCTTTATGCCTTTAACCTTGAGATCGCCCGCGCACCTTTTGTCAGCAACGAGCCGCTGATCGGTGAAATGCGTTTGCAGTTTTGGGCCGATGTGATCGCCGATATGGTGGCAGGCAAGCCGCCCCGTGCCCATGAAGTTGCTGGCCCCTTGGCTGAATTGGTCCAAAGCGCTGAACTACCCTGCGACGTGTTGGCCCGAATGGTTCAGGCGCGACGGTTTGATGTGTTCAAAGAGGCCCATGAAACCCAGGAAGCACTGGTTGATTATATCGCCGAAACTGCGGGCAATCTGATGTGGATGGCGGCACTTGCGCTCGGCGCGTCGGAGCAGTGTGAGGCTGTCGTGCGCCAGTTTGCCCTTGGTTGTGGAATTGCCGCTCTGTTGCAAGCCAACCGTAAACTTACGGATTTGGGCCGGCTTCCCTTGGTCGACAGCAGTCCCGCGGGAATTTCCGGCCTAGCGCAACAAGGACTTCAGGAAATACGTTTGGCTCGTCGTCAGCGTCGCGTTATTCCGGCGCAGAGCTGTGCTGCATTGCTGGCAGGGTGGCAGGTGGATGGGCTGTTAAGGCTGGCGCACCGTAATCCTGATCTGGTGATCAGAGGGCAGCTAGAACTGCCTGAAATATCACGGCGCGGCCGTTTGCTGTTTCGCACTATGTCGGGCCGCTGGTAAGGGTATGCGATGCACCAGTATTGGTCAGAACGAAAGCTTCAATTGGTGTGCCCCTCACAAAAAACCAGATGCTTGCGTTGATCGCAGCGCGTTGGAACCTCCCTAGCTAACTGAAAATACCTCTGACCGTGTTCGTTCAGTTGCTGATACTTACAAGTTTTTCCCAATAATTGCCTGACCGGAATTCAGCGACCAAATTGTGTTTTGTCAGACGGTAAGAAATCTTTTCGGCTACAGGTTTTTGGCCGCGCCTGACGGATAGGTGAAACCATTTACCCTGTTTGACCAAATTAGTTTGATAGGCCCCTTCAAGTTTTGATTCGGGTCCAGCCTTGTACGAGTTTATACGATTAAACTTGCAGTTCCCAAGTGCGAACGAACATTCATACGGCTTGAAAGAAGCTTTGACGTTGTAGTATTTGGGGAAGTTTTTTTGTTTTAATCTTCCCTGTGCATCGTATTGCGCCATCCAATTTTTCACCCCAGAAAACCGAACCCGATAAGTGTTTCCGCCTCCGCCCATGAATTCCATTGTATAGGTCTTGCCCTCTGAGGTCTGGTATTTGACCTTTGTCCCATTGGGGATTTGTTTCACGAGTAATCCGTAAGATTTACTTCCGCTTGGACTTGGTTGGCCCGTGGTTTGCGTTGGCACATTCGGATTTGCTGGTTGAACACGAGTTGTAGGGCTTTGGGGTGTGAGTTTGACCTTGGAAATCTTGACATTGAAACCACAATTGCGAGTCAGATAATCCAAGACCTCAATCGTTTTGCGCGCATCGAATTGGAATTTACGGCCGTCTGGTGTGATGACGCTAAATGACTTTCTTGAACCAGCCGACTGTTGCAGAGCCACAAGTCTCGACAGAGTGTCCGCCTTTTGTTTGCTGTTTCTCGGAAAATAGCCTCCATGTTCATATCCTGCGGGGTGTTGGAAACGCAATTCGCTTCCACCGATTATGACCCGGGCCAATGCATTTGCTTTGGCGTTTGACCGCGTGTCAAAGCGAACTTGAGAGTGAACTTTTCCCTTGCTGTTTATAGCGTAAAGGCCAAACACGGGCAGTTGCTCTCCTGCGTGAAAATTATTCGCGGTGCAGCCTTTGTCACCATTTGCCCAAGCAGATTTGTGGATATACCAAGGCCCGATTTTTTTAACAAAGTAACTTTGCAGAGCCTGATCAACTTCTGCCTGTGCAGATGCCGAAAAAACAAAACAAACTAATAAAAAAGCGGCAAGCACACGGTTTAATATTATTGGCATTTTCACTCTCCCAATTGCTCATGTGAGTTAATGGTATGCCAACCCGAATTTCGCGGCCATGATATGTGTCAAGTCTATTACGTGGGCCGCGGGAGCTGTGCCGATCCCAATTCTGTTTCAGCACTTTCAATTATAGACTTCACAGGGATTTCACCCAGTGTCCCAGTTTAGCCCCAGCGACATGCAACGAACATTGGCGACTCTGGGATAATTCAGTGCTGAAATTGGGGTACCAGCATGGAATATGGAGCATGAGTTGTTTGAAGCTCAAGAAAAAATTGGGATTTTGGCTCAAAAGCGGTGCGCTATTTGCCCGCTCTAATCCTCTTTCGGACGCATCGACAACCAGATCAACGCACCACCAGCCAGCATCAAAAACGGTGCCATCGCATAGTTCACAGCGTTCCAGCCGTGAGTCACGGTTTCTACGGTCTGAATAACCTGCCCACCAGAACAGTTCATCAACCCGCCCGATGCTAACGAGGCGACGGTCACCATGCCAAACACGATAAAATCGTTGATGCCCTGAATACGGCCTCGTTCTTCAACCGTATGGGCCGAGGCCAGCATTGTAGACGCGCCGATAAAGCCGAAATTCCAACCGATACCCAACAAGATCAGAGCGATATAAAAATTCTCAATCTCGATTCCCGCAAGCGCAACGGCCCCGGCGGAAGCTAGGATAACAAGACCGGTTGCCATAATTTTTTCCACGCCAAAGCGCACAATTAAATGGCCTGTGAAAAACGAAGGTCCAAACATTGCCAGCACATGGCCCATCACCACATTAGCGGCCTGACTTTGCTCATAGCCACACCCAACCACCGCAAGCGGGGTCGAGGTCATAATCAGGTTCATCAATGCGTAAGAAACCATCGCGGTAATGATCGCCACCAGAATGCGCGGGTTTTGCAGCATTTGCCAACGGGTACGCCCCTTTGCCGAACCTGGCTCGGGTTTTGGTGGTGTCGGTATATCAAGAAACAGAAATAAGATCGCGCCAAAGATGTTGATTGCAATAACCGCCAGATAAGTGCCCAGAAATGGAATAGCGGCTGCATCGGATGTTAGCGTCGACAGTTGCGGGCCAATGATGGCGGACGCCAAGCCCCCGGCCATCACATATGACATGGCCTTTGGGCGGAATGCCTCGCTTGCGGTATCAATGGCGGCAAAGCGGTAAAAACCGTGCGCGGACATGTAAATGCCAGTGAAATATGACCCAAGCAGGAATAAAGGAAACGATGATATGGTCAGGGCATAGGCGCCAATAGCCGCACCGATTGCCCCGCCAGAAACACCACAGAAAAATCCGACCCGTCGCCCAAAACGCTGCATGATCGCAGACATCCACGGCGCGGTTGTCATCGAGCCAAACACAATCAGCGAAATTGGTAAAGTCGCCCAGCAAATATTGCTGGCAAGCGATTGCCCGGCCAACCCGCCAAGCACAAATATCATCGGCATCTGCGCCCCGATGGTCGCTTGCGCAATCACCAGCACCCATACATTGCGAACAGCGCGCGAGTCGGTTTGTGTTATGTCAGTCATAGGTTATGACCTATCGTGGCAAGCCAAGGCTGCCAAGGGTTAATTGACCCCGTCAACCATCCCGTCAGCCGTCCGGTCAATCACATGGGCAAATGAACCCGAAACCCGTTGGTCAATCAGCCCCATAGGCGGTAGATCGTCGCCTTCGGCATTGCGCGCCAGAAAAAGGGGATCACCTTGTTCTTTGGTTGTGGTCGAATAATGAAACTCATGCGCTGCCAAATGCCCAGCAAAAGGTCCACCAAGGGCAATTAAGTGCCGGTATCCAAGATGCAGTTTACGTTTGGCAAAACTGGTTTCAAGTGGCAATAGGCCAGCCATTTTATGGGCCGTTCCGTTGGCATCCACCAGACCTTCGCCCAGCACCATATAGCCGCCGCATTCCCCGTATACATTTGTTTTCTCGGCGATTTTTCTAAGACCCTCAAGGAAGATATTGTTACCCGCCAGTTGGCCCGCATGCAGTTCCGGATAGCCGCCGGGCAAGATGACCAGATCACAATCTGATGGTGCTTGATCCGCTAAGGGCGAAAATAATTTGATTTCGGCCCCGGCCTGTTGCCAATCCTTCAAAAGATGCGGGTATGCGAAGGCAAATGCGGCGTCCTGAGCAATGGAAATGCGTTGGGCTGGCGGCGGTAACGCTGGTATTGATTCAGCATCCGGCAAGTCCCCAGCAAGGGAAATCAATTTGTTCAGATCAATGTTATTTTCAACTATATCCGCTACGCGGTCCAAAAATTCCTCAAGATCCGGTCGTTCAGCTGCTTGCACCAAGCCCAAATGTCGCGAAGGATGCACAAGCGCTTGCTGGCGGCGCACTGCTCCCAGTACTGGCAGGTTTGATCCTTTCAGCGCGCCTGCCAACATTGCTTCATGCCGTTCTGACCCTGTGTTGTTAAAAATTACCCCGACAACGCGCACATCTTTTTGGTGATTTGCGAAGCCTTCCACGACTGCCGCCACAGATTGGGATTGTTTTGCAGTATCAAGGATCAGAACCACGGGCAGGTTCAACTGTCGTGCCAGATCAGAGGTCGCGCCTTTGCCACTGGGCGGCGCACCATCAAAAAGCCCCATCGCGCCTTCGATCAGCAAGGTTCCCGAGCCATACGCCAAACTGAGCAACCGATCCGGTGTCATCGCCCAGGCATCAAGGTTCATGCAGGGTTGCCCACTGGCGGCTTCGTGAAATCGTGGGTCAATATAGTCCGGCCCAGATTTGGCCGACCGCACATTCAACCCACGCCGTCTAAGGGCGCGCAATATCCCCAACGTTAACGTGGTCTTACCGCTGCCTGATGCGGGAGCCGACAGAATTAGTCCTTGGCTTTTGCTATTCACGGCACACCTTTAATGTGGGGATTCGTCTTAATGCTTTATGGCACTCTGGCATTGGGTGTAAAACCCCTTGGAAGCCGTCCAATATCCCGCCTATAGTCCGCGTCATGAGCCGTAAACCTGATACCGAACTGCGCAAAGGCTGGACCACGGGCGCTTGCGCGACAGCGGCCACCAAAGCGGCGCTCGAGGCGTTGTGGGGCGGCCAATTTCCACCAGATGTCAGCCTTACCTTACCAAAAGGGGAAACCCCGGTATTTGCGGTGGCTTTCAGCGATCAGGGGCCGGGTTGGGCCGAGGTTGGCGTGTTGAAAGATGCCGGGGATGATCCGGATGTGACCCATGGGGCGTTGATCCGGGCGCGGGTTGAAGCCGGGGAAAACGGTGTTAGTTTTCATGCTGGTGTTGGCGTGGGCATGGTCACAAAACCGGGCTTGCCAATTGCCGTTGGCGAACCTGCGATCAACCCCGTGCCACGTCAAATGATGGAACAGGTGGTTACCGAACAAGCGCAAAATTTCGGGCAAACACCTGATATTAAAATCACAATCACTATACCTGGCGGTCAGGAACTGGCGGCGAAAACCTGGAATCCTCGGTTGGGTATTGTCGGTGGACTATCGGTTTTAGGGACCACAGGCATCGTTCGGCCATTTTCCTGCGCAGCTTGGATCGCCTCGATCCATCGCGGCGTGGATGTGGCAATTGCAACGGGGCAGGATCACGTGGCCGGATGTACCGGATCAACCTCGGAAACCACGGTTCAGCGGCTTTATGATCTTCCGGATCATGCGATGTTGGACATGGGTGATTTTGCGGGGGGTGTTTTGAAATATCTGCGCCGTCACAAAGTAAAGCGCCTGACCATAGGCGGGGGAATTGGCAAGATATCCAAGCTGGCGCAAGGGGTGATGGATTTGCATTCGGCCCGTTCGCAGGTTGATTTTGGCGTGCTTAACGACTGGTCACAGGCGGCGGGACTTGCCGATGTTTCGGACGCGAATACCGCTTTGGAAGCGGTTGAAATTGCAGGGGCTGGGTTGGCGCAGATCGTGGCGACGCGGGCGAAACTGCACGTTGATGAATTTTTGGCGGATGGCTGTGACACCGATATCGTGGTGATTGATCGTGCGGGCAACATTCTTGGACGGGCCCCTGCGAAATGAAGGTCTTATTGCTTGCCGGAACCAGTGACGCGCGCCGGATCGCAGTGGAATTGACTGCGATGAACGGTATCAATTTGATCGCCTCGCTTGCCGGGGTAACTCGCCAACCGGCTAAAATGCCCTGTGAAACAAGGGTCGGCGGATTTGGGGGTGTTGAGGGTCTGCGCGATTATGTGCGGCAAGTGGGCATCGATGCGATCGTCGATGCGACCCATCCTTTTGCAGCACAGATGTCGGCGAGCGCTGCACAGGCGTCGTCAGATTTGGGCGTTAAACATATTCAAATGCTGCGCCCAAAATGGCACCCACAGGCCGGGGATCTATGGACGGCGATTGCGAGCGAGGAAGCGGCGGTTGCACATATCGAACAGGGGGCAACGGTGTTTCTGGCAACAGGTCGACAAACCCTGCCAGCATTTGAAAATCTTACAAATAGACGCTTGATTTGCCGCCAGATCGACCCGCCGGATGGGGATTTTCCTTTTCCGAACGGGCAGTTTTTAATTGGTCGGCCACCGTTTTCAGTGGCGGATGAAATGCAATTGTTTCAGGCGCTAAACATCGACTGGCTTGTGGTTAAAAATTCAGGCGCCGAGGCAAGCCGAAGTAAATTGGATGCTGCACGGGAATTGGCAATCAGGGTGGCGATGATTGATCGGCCAATACAGCCGAAATGCAATCGCGCAACCCGGGTAGAAGAAGTTGTTAATTGGGTCGCAGCCTTGAAAGATGCGGAATGAGCAGCAGAATTATCCTGTGCGATCAAGACGTTGCGGAAGGGGCTTTGTGGCTTGCGGAAACGGAGCCACGATTTGCCTTTGCATTGGAACAAACGGGCAAGTTGCCCTTGCGCCGTCGACCGGGTGGATTTGACAACCTGTTAAATGCGATTATTGGCCAGCAGGTGTCCCTCGCCTCGGCCAATGCGATTTGGACCCGGTTAGAAGAGGCTGCGCTAACGGATGTTCAAACTGTTCGCGCTGCCAGTGAAGATGATTTGCGCGCCTGCGGCCTATCGCGTCAGAAAATTCTGTATGCCAAAGAACTCGCGCAAAGTGGCATTGATTATGAGGCGCTTGAAACCCTGTCTGACAAGGACATTATTAAAACGTTGATCGCGGTCAAAGGCATCGGCAGCTGGACGGCCGAAGTTTATACCATGTTCTCTCTTGGTCGTGCAGATGTGTTCGCACCCGGTGATCTTGCCTTGCAAGAAGCAGCCAAGGTGTTGTTTGAATTGGATGCGCGGCCAAACGAAAAGGCCCTGCGACACATGGCGCAAGACTGGTCGCCATGGCGGGCGGTTGCGGCGCGGTTGCTGTGGGCCTATTACCGGGTCATTAAAAACCGGGAAGGGATCAGTTAAGTGCGGGAATTGAATTCAGGACGGCGTGGCGCGGCCGTTAGGCAAGCAAAATATCTGATCATTTTGGTGCATGGCTATGGCGCGGATGGAAACGACCTTTTAGGTCTGGCCGATCCCTTGGGCGAGCATTTGCCGGATGCGGTTTTTGTGGCACCTGATGCACCAAATAAGTGTTCTGGCAATCCGTTTGGATTTGAATGGTTCCCTATTCCCTGGATGGATGGTTCCAGCGAAGAAGCTGCGGAATCCGGCATGGTGGAGGCGGCGCGTGATCTGAACGGGTTTATTGATAAAACCATGTCAGATGAAGGGGTTACCCCGGACAAAACGATTTTGCTCGGCTTTTCACAGGGCACAATGATAAGCCTGCATATCGCCCCACGACGTTCGGTGCCATTTGCCGGGATTGTTGGGTTTTCTGGCCGTCTATTAGAACCGGATGCGCTGGCTGAGGAAACAATCAGCCGTCCGCCGATAATGTTGGTTCATGGTGATCAGGATCCGATGGTGCCGATTGCATCCTTGCCCGAAGCAGCGGAAGCTTTAAGTGCCGCTGATTTTGAAGTTTATACCCACATATCCAAGGGTACAGCCCATGGTATCGCGCCGGACGGTTTAGGTGTGGCACTTCATTTCATGCGTGAAAAGCTGGGTATAAATACCTGAACGAAAGGGCTGATTTCGATCCATCCACAGGCATCCGGTGAACCCTCATATTGGGGGTTGTGTGCAATTGTCCACGATATATAGTTTTAACAATTGCCGGAATGGGCAAAGTTAATGATGTCCTGTTTTGGCGGCGTTTTTCACAAACGCGCAATAGGGATGACTTTGAACGATGGACGGCGACTTTTCGACGAATTTTCTGCATAACCAATCCAGCCCGGCGCGGCATCCGGCGTTGGTGTTGAACGCTGATTATCGACCGCTTTCCTATTTACCACTTTCCCTTTGGTCCTGGCAGGATGCAGTTAAGGCGGCTTATTTGGATCGTGTGACGATAATTGCGGAATATGACGAAGTGGTGCACTCCCCTTCGATTGAAATTCGTATCCCGTCGGTTGTTGTACTGAAAGATTATGTTCATCCGACAAAATCCACGGCCTTTACCCGGTTTAATTTATTTTTGCGGGACGAATTCACCTGTCAATATTGTGGCTCCAAAGGCGAAATGACGTTTGATCATGTTATTCCACGGGCTCGGGGTGGTAAGACAATTTGGGAAAATGTCGTGGCGGCCTGCGGGCCTTGCAATCTGAATAAGGGCTCAAAACTGCTTGATCAGACGGCGATGCATCTGCGTCGTCCACCGCGCCGTCCCGAAGGTGAAGACCTGCGCAATAAGGGCCGAAAATTTCCACCAAATCACTTGCATGAAAGCTGGATGGACTTTCTGTATTGGGACGCGGAATTAGAAGCGTAACCGGTAAGGACGTCATGGCTTGGCCTAAGAATGCACCCGAAAAAGATGTGACCGATCAAATGCGTGCCGACTGGCAGGCAAAATTCGGGGCACAAGACCGCGAACTTGGCTTTGAAATAAGAAAGGATTTTCAGCCCTTTAGCCAGATAAACGATATATTTACCCGGGCGTTTTGGGACCCAGCCGTAAAATCCAAAGACACCGATGCCTTTTTTGACAGCTACCGTGTGGCACCTGAGGCGCGGCGTGGACAAGGCTTTGCCCAAAAAGATTTTGCCCTGCGCAATGCGTCTTGGATCATTTCGGATCTGATTTCCAATCGCGGTGCTGAAATGGGCCTGCGCGAGGGTTTTCAGGCCGCAATTGTATCAGATACGCCGATTGCGGAACAAAAGATCGAAGTTGAAAACAGTGCAGATCAAAGCACCGAAATCAAGCGCATCGCCAAGCTTTTTGGGGCGGATCTTGTCGGAATTACCGAAGTTGATGAACGTTGGCATTACGCATCAAGGGTGGATACGAGCGATCTTTCTTCGGTGCCCAACGATTTGCCCGACGACATAAGCCATGTCATCGTTATGGGCCATTCCATGGATTTTGATCTGGTCGAAACCTATCCGTCTGCCCTAGCAGGGGCGTCGACAGGGCGGGAATACAGCCATGAGGCGGCGATATGTATTCAACTTGCGGCCTATATCCGCGGCCTTGGTTATGAGGCGGTCGCGTCAATGAACGATACGGCCTTGGTTATTCCCTATGCGATCAAGGCAGGGTTGGGCGAATATGGCCGCAACCAAATGGTGCTGACGCCGGAATATGGGCCGAGGGTTCGGTTTTCCAAGATATTCACGAACTTACCTTTGGATGCGGATGTGCCCAAGCCACTGGGGTTAAACGCATATTGCCAGGGGTGTACGGTTTGCGCTGATGCTTGCCCGCCCAAAGCCCTGCCAAGGGGTGCGCCAGAGGTTGGTTCAGGCAGTCCCTCAACAATCAAGGGTGTTAAAAAGTGGTCGGCAAATTGCGAAAAATGTTTTGGCTATTGGGCCAAGCTGAAAACTGATTGCGCGATTTGTATGCGGGTTTGCCCGTTTAACCGTGAATATAACCGCTGGCAGGACCGCCTGTGGCGTTGGCTGGCAATGGGGCCTGCGCGAGGGTTGGCACAAAAGTGGATGCGACGCGTTGGGGTGCGTAAGCGAATGAAGCCGGTGGACTGGTGGCAAAATTAGCTGGTTAATCGAGCGGTGTTTTGCCTGTAGGGCCTGTAAAAAACGAGGTTAACTTCTTTGACCCGATAAAACTACTAAACCGGTTTAGTGGTTCTGTTGAAACGTCATAAGCTGATGATAAATAACAGCTTTAGGTGCGAATGCAGGATATTGTGGATTGGATTTAGATGAGGCCGCTACATCTGATGGACATGTGTGCGGCGTCAGACACAAAGCTAGCGTTTCCGAAATGCTGCCAGCCATAGCCCCAATAGACCAAGTGAGACGATCCCGTTCCAAGCTGCCATCGACAGGCCAAACATGCTCCACGGGATTTCGTCACACCGAACCAAAGGCGCGTTCATGATCTGCGCCATCAAATCCTCGGCAGACAGCCCACCAATCCCTTGGGACGTGCATGTGGTCGGCCCCTGCCACCAATGTTGTTCAACCCCGGTGTGGTAAAAGGCAACGCCCGCACCAAACAAAACCGCAGCCCCACCAAGCAGATACAGCCAACGATTGAGCAGAACAATCGCCAACAGCCCAATTGCAATTGCAATCCCATGCGGCCAGCGTTGCCAGATACACAATTTGCAGGGCGGCATTTCACCCAGATATTGAAAGCCAAACGCCCCAAGCAGCATGGCTGCGGAACCAAATGTTGCAAGCATCGCGATTTTTTTAGCGTTCACAGAAACCTCAACAACATAAAACCGCCAATCAGCAGAACGACAAAGATCGTAAACATCAGCCCAAGCCGTTTTTCGATAAAATTGCGAATGGGC
>JGI24915J38486_100171_pt1 | contig 30369 bp, 24 predicted proteins | sample LinPfosmplate3_FD_38486 | JGI IMG/M metagenome (IMG submission 38486)
TGCAGGTCGACTCTAGAGGATCCCACCCGGGTCAAGTGAATCAAAAGAGTTACCGGAACGCTCTAAAGCGATCTTTAATGCCGTTGGTACCGGAACTACAAATCTTGTATTTACATTCAACTCTTCCGGAGAACCTGTTACAGGAGAGGGTGGAACCTTGAGAATTACCTCTGAAGGATCTTATAATGAAATTATGGTTGAAAATATGACAGGAAGAGCAACTATACAATAAACAATGATTTGCAGAATTTTATAAAATACAAGAAGACTCATTAAAAACATTAAAAATATGAAGATTAATCTATTTAGAAACCGGATATGGAATTTGAAGTCAGAGAGAGGCTTTACGCTTACGGAGCTCATTATGATTGTAACCGTAACCGGCATCCTCTCCTCTACTCTTGTTATACCATTTACCACAGGTATAAAGCAGGCAACCAGACCGGAAATATATGCAACAGCCACGTATCTTGCACAGGAAAAAATAGAAGAGTTGAGAAGCAGTGGTTATACCACTACCAGCGGCATCCTTGGAACTACGTCCGTTAACGTTACAAAGAAAGGACGTGTTTATACTGAACAGGTTGTTACAGAATATGTCAGCCATTCTGCCGGCAGTTTCAGCGCCGAAGCTTCTTCTACCGAATACATAAGAGCTACCATAACCGTGAGTAATACAACTATACCGGACGATATCGTCCTATGGACTATTCTAGCAAAGGACTTCTATGACCCGGATCCAGTCTAAAACAAAAAACGCATCTCAATCCACTCAGAATGGAGAGGCAGGCTTTACCATGATAGAACTGGTAATCGTGCTGGTACTCACCTCTATTCTTGGGATCTTTGTCTTCAAGATCTCTACCAGCAGCTTAAAGACATTAATTACCATGCGTACCAGAAAGGAAAGAGCTGACGATGCCGTACTGGTACTGGAAAAAATAAGCAGAGAAGTAAGGGCTGCAAATGACATTAATAGTACAGGTAGTAATATATTAATATTTAAGAGAGCTGATACCGGCAAGGCAGTAAAGTATATACGGAATACGGGTACAAACAGGCTGAGGAGGCAGAGTGCGGCGGATGTAGCTAGCCTGCCGGGCAACAACAGCTCAGGAAATATTGTGGCAGAGAATGTTTCTGCATTCAACTGCAGTAGTGAGGCCGGCAGCGGTTCCATCAACAGGATAGCTATCGACCTGCAATTTGCCGATGGCTCAGACTGGGAAACCAAGATTTATCCCAGGAACTATGGTCTCTGATCCGGTTTATAAGTTAACGATTTAAATTCTATTCAATGTTATGTATACAAAATATCTAAAAAAACTTGCAGGGAAGTTGAACAGAGAAGACGGCGTCTCACTCATTGCCATCATGACAATGTTGGTAATTATGTCAGTAATGGGTGGCGTTTTCAGCTCCGTGATGGGCAGGTGGAAGCTATCTGCTCCAACAAACATAAACTCAAGCAAGGCCCTTTACCTGGCTGAGACAGCAACAATGTTTGCCCTTCAGGATTCCAAGAACAGGTTCTTTAGTGTAGATTCCTCCGGCACTCCCATTTTTCCGGCTGAGATAACAGGTACAAGAAGCGTTCCGTACGTCGTATCATCTAGCAGTACCGAAAGTGCTGAATACTGGATAGAGAGACCATACCTTGCCGGTTCTTCTCCATATTCCACAAATGCTACTGTTGATTTAGCTCGCGGTAATGATGATGATGCCACAACGCTTGCTGATGACGACATAGTAGATGATGATAGTGACGATGATGACGTCATCAATAATGTTACTGATGTGAGTAATCCACTCGACGGTTTTTCAGATGTTTACACGATAATAGCAACCGGTAAGATCAAAAGAGGTGGTACCATAGTCGCCAAAAGACAGATTAAGACAAATGTAACCATCATTCCCTCTCCTGACGTCGAAGTAGATCCCGGTGTACAGACAAGTGGCGATATTGTTGGAACAGGTGGAGGTTTTGGTATGACAAATGACGGTGGAACTCTTTCTACAAGTTTTGGTTCTCCCGGGGTAAATAACAATACAGGCCCTGACCCTGAGGACGGTATTGTTATTCGCCCTGCACAGCAATTGGACGAAAATTTTGTTAAGGCCTTTGCTATCGATCAGGGGCACTACAACACCCTGGACCTGACGATTGGCCTTGCTAATGACAATTATCCGGAACCATCAGCTCCGAGTTTCTATCATGATTCACCAACAGACACAATGCCAAACTTTACCTTTGTTGAGCAAGACTTTACCGTTGGCTCAAACCGTAGAGCGTATGGCGTGGTCTGGGTAAAAGGAAACGTTGTTCTGGATGGAACAGCCACAATGGATGCCATAATAATCTGTGAAGGTAATATTACATTCAATGGCACATCAGATATAGTGGGAGGCATAATCCATTACGGTGATTATATAAATGGAAATGGAAACCCGACCGCTATCGCAATAAATAATGATTTTTTTAGTAATCTGAGTAAGTCAATGCCGATTGTAGTTGTCCAATCATCGCATGAAGCAGTGTCTGCTAATTAGGAAAGTGAAAACCATGTTAAATAAAATACGCTCTTCAATTTCAAATAGAAGTAAAGGAAAACGTCTGATTGGTCTGGACATAGGTAACTATTCCGTAAAGGCATTAGGTGTATACGCCAACGGAACCGGTCAAAAGATTGAGTGCCTTGCAATGTCAGAAGCAGATAGAGAAACAAGGCAGAAAGGAAGAGATCCGGAGGTACTAACTGAGTTAATAAAAAATTGTCTGGCAGAGGGACGCATTTCTGGCAAAGAGGTTGTTATTATGGTATCAGGGCCGCAGGTCTTCATCCGGCGTATTACCATGCCGACGATGCCAAAAGAGGAGTTGGATGAAGTGATGCCCTTTGAGGTGCAGAAATATGTATCCATCCCTATCGACAAGATAGTTATGGACTATATGGTTGTAGGTGAGAAGGAGGTAGATGGAGTAAACAAGCTGGATATTATCCTGGTTGCTGCCCCCAAAGAGCTGGTAGAGCAGGAGCTTTCTATTGCTCGTGCTGCCGGCCTGAAGCCCGTCGCGATCAGCGCTGCCCCAATGGTACAATGGAAAACATTCACAATGCGCAATGGTGAGCAGATAGATAAAGTGAGCGCTATGGTGGATATCGGTTATGAGAGAACAGTCATCAGCTTCTTTAATAAAGGAGTGCTGGAATTTACCAGGTCTATTAATCTGGGAGGTAATGACGTTACAAAGTCACTGATATCAGCACCGATAAGTGAAGCAGGCAAAGAACTTCGTACACTGTTATATGACGATGCAGATGCCTTAAAACGTGAACATGGATTTCCCTCTCCGGAAAAAGCCGGTGCGACAAAGGAGGGTATATCATTTGCCCATCTCTCTATGCTCATGAGACCTGTTCTGGAAAAACTCCTGAGTGAGATCAAGGCGAGTTTTGATTTCTACACAACAGAGTTTAATGTACCCAATGTAGAAAAAATTATCATCTCCGGCGGAGGTTCAGAACTGAAAGGCTTAAGAGGATTTCTGGCAAATGAGCTGGGTATGGAAGTAGAGTCTGCCAATCCCACACTTGGTGCTAAATACGCAGACGGAGTATCTGAGGAGATTACTGCAGCGAGCACTCCCTCTTTAGTGACTGCATATGGATTGGCCACATGGAAGAGAGACGAATTGAACCTCATCTCAGGAAGGAAAAAGAATGAGAAAATTGCCTCTATTTCAGCACTTGCTGCTCCCTGCGGCGTAGCTGCCATGGCAATGCTTATCTTCTATTTAAACATTTCAGGAGGAGTGGCTAGTGCCAAATTTGAACTGGAAGGCAAAAAGAAAGAGTTATCATCTTTAAGCTCAGCGACTACACGGGTTCTGCAGCTTGGCTCCAAAAAAAGAAGACTACTGACGGAAAGGGATTCATACCCACAGGTACTTAGAGAAGATATAGATTCCGCTGTGATACTAAAAGAGATAAGGCTGCATACCGCAGACAATATACGTCTGGAATACATCAGCTTTCTCTCCGAATCATCCACAGCAGAAAAGAAAAAAGTAAAGGTAACGGGAACAGCATTTTTTCTGGATAAGAGAGGCTCTGCAATTTCAGATTTCATGACTTCCCTTGAAGATTCTATTAGATTTGATGACATACGGCTTATCCACCTGGAGCAGGACAAGAATTACACAGCCGAAGGTTTAAAATTTCAGATAAGCTGTTTATGCAATACTATGTAGGAGATAACAGACATGGCACTAAAAATTGATATACCAAAGTTAGATAAAAAGAAATGCCTGATGATCGGAATTATCGGATCATTAGCCATGCTGGCGGCATTCTATCAACTATATTTTGATCCTTCAAAGAAAAAGATAGCCGATATAAACAGGGTAATCGCTGATCACAATAAGAAAATCATCACCGCTAAAAAACATTCTGCCATGACAAAAAAGATGGAAGAAGAAGTAGTGGCTCTTGAGAAGCAGCTCGGTACTATCAGGACCAAGATTGCCACAAGCGGAGAGATAATTCCAATAATTAATACTATAGAAAACGAAGCGCTTCGTCTTGATCTGAAGGTGTTAAAGATGTCCACAAGGGTAGTAGAACCACCACCTCCTCCTGCACCTGACGCGAATGGAAATGCAAATGCCGATGCTAATACTGCCCTTCCCGGACAAATTCCCGGTTATATCAAGGTCACCTTTGATATCAACCTGCAGGGCAGGTACGACAAAATGGAAAAGTTCATAAGTGTACTACAGGACCTGGCAACGTTCCTTATCATTGACACATTAGAGATCAGCAGTGATGAAAAACTGTATCCTCAGATGGTATCGAATATTCTGATAAACGTTTACAACAAAAAAGAGGTCGGCGATGTTGTTGCTGTCAAATAGTAGGGAGCGTTTCCATACGCGCCGATTAATAAATGAGTCGGGTATAAAAACCCGACCTACAGAAAACTGACACTTTTAAATAGAACTATGAAACTAAACAAAACTAAACTATTTTTATTTACTACTATCATTATCCTAAGGTTTACAGCTGTTTGCGTTGCTAATATAAGCAGCGACAATGCGAACAGCGAGTCGAATCCTGTAAAGGATGAAGTGTTGATGCGTGACCCTTTTGCACTCCCCCTCGATGTAAATTTCTTAAAGAAATCGCAGGCATCTGAGAATGCTGACTCAGAATCGGGAGAATGGATAGAAGGAATGGTTGCCAGCAATGTAAGAGGCATCTTCAGGAGTAACGGGAAATCCATAGCCAATATCAACCATGTATGGGTAGAAACAGGCAAATGGGTGGGAGATGAGCAGGTAACCGCAATAAACAAAGACAGTGTAGTCTTATCCGGAAAGAGCGGAGTAGAAAGAACCCTTCTTATGCAGGAGAAAGTTGCCAGATTTGAGACAACTCAGCGGATTGTATCAAGGACCGTTAAAGAAAAATGAAGTTTAAATAAGTGACTAAAGTGAGCTAAAGTTTGAAGTGCCTAAAATTATAAATTTTTTTTACCTATAATATAGTTTTTCCTTCCTGTCCTCGGCGCTTTTCAGTCCTGGGAGCGCCTTAGCGAGAGAATTTTTTGTTTCCTTTTATCTGTGTCAATCCACACTAAATGCTTTATTAATATATTCTGACAGAACAGGAAATTTAAAAGGTTTCTTGATGATAAAGTCCACATTCAGATTGCTCTCATTTTCATCATCAGCCTCCTTGCTCCAACCAGTCATTACACCAATCTTTGGTTTTTTCTCAAACCTGTTCAATTCTTCAACTACTGCATAACCGGACATACCAGGCATAACAAGATCACATAATACAAGATCAAAGGATTCTTTATTCAATACATCAAGGGCCATCTCTCCACTCTCAACGGTCTTAACTTTATGACCAGATTTGGAGAAGAATAATTTCAGAAGAGAACGCATATCCTCTTTGTCATCTACTACTAAAACGCTTAAACCTTTTTTCTTGATCACATGGTCTGCCACATGAGACTTGGTTTCCAGAGTAGACGATACAGCAATAGGAAGTCTAATCGTAAATGTAGTACCCTCCTTCTCCTTGCTCTTTATGTTTATCTCCCCTTCATGTTTCTCTATTATACTGTAGGACATGCTCAAGCCAAGGCCGCTTCCCTTTTCACGTTTGGTAGTATAAAATGGTTCAAACACCCTCTGCTTCACTTCATCTGACATGCCCTCTCCAGTGTCAGATATGCCTACGAATATATTGCTCTCATTCTGCCATGTACGAAACGAGAGACAACCTCCTTCAGGCATTGCATCCATGGCATTATTAATTAAATTCACCAACACCTCTCTCAACTCTGATTCCGCTCCCATAATCTTTGGCACTTCGATTATTTCGTCAACGTCAATCTTGTATTCAACTCCACCAGCCTTCGCAATATTCATCCATCTGGGTTTTGAAAACTCAATTGCATGTTTCACTACGGCAACAATATCTACTGAACTATGTTCCAAAGCGTCATCTCTCTTATTTGTAAACAGACTCATCTTGCGTACAATTCCAGCTCCATCATCTGATGCTTTCATGATGGTACTAAGCATGCTCATTAATTCTTTATTATCTTTATTGCCCTGTCCGATCACCTCTGTACAACCGGAGATCACAGCGAGGATATTGTTGAAGTCGTGAGCGATACCAGCCGTTATCATACCCATTGCCCTTAATTTCTCAGACCGAATGAGTACTTCCTCCGCCTTTTTTTTATCTGTAATATCGGTCGAAATGCCGCAAATTCCATATACCGCCTTGTCTCGATCTAGAAGTGGGAACTTCAAACTAATATAACTATGCAACTCTCCTCCATATGGCATTGTCTCTTCAATAGTTAAGGAACTCTTGGAATCAAGCACACTTTTATCATTCATTACAAGTATATCAGCCATATCCTCAGGAAAAATATCTTTGTCTGTTTTACCAATGATGTCCTTATTACTTAAGTTGAAAAGATTTTCATACTGGCGGTTAACTAAAATATATTTACCATTAATGTCCTTCAAGTAGATAATTGCAGTGGTATTATCAATTATTGCCATCAATCTTTCTTCGCTCTCTTTAAGTAGACTCTCTCTTTTGATCAACCGTTCAGACATCTGATTGAAAGTATTTCCAACCACAGCCATCTCGCCTGATAATCCCTCTATTTTTTGATATGCTAAGTTTTCTCCAACGGAAGACAATCCTTCCGTAATTCTTGATAACGGTATGGTTACATAACGATACAACAAGAATGCAATCATAAAAAAAATACCTGTAAAACTTGCCAGATGCATCCATAAATTATGCAGGAAGTTAGACCATACAAGTTTATTCAATTGAGTTGCTGGCAACTTGATGCTCATAACCCCTCGTAAATCACCGATTTTATAATCATATGATGTCTCATAGCTATTACGAATGGCTACTGGCGCATCTTCCCTTTTACCATGACATTTCAAGCAATATTCCTCAATCCATATTGGAGCAGAGTAATGGTAAAAACCATCACCTTCTGTTGATTTGAACGAAACAAATCGTTCCTTTTCAGTAGGATTTTCTCTAAAATAACTTATAGCCTCTTTCTCTATCGAATCGGCAGTGTTTCTCTGGTTACGAGGGCGATCAGAAACATTATTGAATTGCAATTTATCATCTGTCCAATTTTTAAAATCTTTTGAGATCTGGCTCAATGAATGAGCAGGTAAAAAGCCAAGTGTCTTTACAGTCAAGGGTATACCACTTGCCAGAAACTGTTGGTGATAGACTCGACGGGTTGCCATAAGTACACCTCTAATATGCTTTGCTTCTTTTCGCATATTATTCGTCGATTCTATTTTGATATTCTGATAATCAAAGTATTCAAAAATTGAGAATGACAACAGAAAGGCGAAAACCATAAGTAGTAATATCTTTGTTTGTAATTTCATATTAATTATTTATTTAGATTAATAGTGTTACTTATATATAATTTATTTTTGATGTTTTGTTTTGAAAGCAGGTAGAACACCTCAGTGCTCTTTGTTGAGTTTATTTACTCTCGTTTTATAATCAAAAAAAAGAAGGGCATAAGTGACAACTTATATCATTCTTCCCATTTGCCAATAAAAAAGCGTAATATCCACAGAAAATTTATACTAGCAGATACTCTTGATATGTTAAAGAAAAAACCCCAGTGTTGAACATAACGATAGCGACATAACTAGCGCTGAATCCAACAGTTATACAAAGAGCCTCTTCAGTAGTAACAGAAAGCCCATAGCCAACATCAACCATGTATTGATAGAAACAAGCAGATGGGAGAGAGCTGAACAGGTAACCGCAATAGACAAGGACACTACCCTTATAAAGTTTTGCTAATTACATTTTAGTATGTAAAATGTACCACTCGTATTTTTAACAGGTTTTCTTAAGAACAAAACCTTAAACATTTTACAGAAAATTATGGCAAGGCAGATCTCCTCTACACCTTATACAATCAATATTACACGCAGTTACGCTTCCAGACAGTATCATCGTCTGAATTCACCATCCAAACCCATAACAAAGCGACTCTTAATTACCGTTGCTCTCCTGCTGCTATCTCTGTCAAGTACTTATCACCTTGCCTATGTACAAGCAGATACTAACGGCAGCTTCACGCCTTTGGTATCAAAGAGCGCAGCATTGAACAACGAAATATGGTTTGAAGATATCAAGGCTTCCATCTCGGTCTCAAACCAGGAGATGAAAACACTCACTCAGTTTGTTACAGATTCTATATTACATTCAGAATACGACGAAAACAGCCTTTCTGATTCTCTTAAAAGAGACAATTTACCACGTATTATTTTTGTCTCTCTCAGTGATGGTATCTCTCCGGCCAGCGTTGTGACAGGTTCAGGAAACGGGCTTGTTCAAGCGATCAAGAGTGCCGTGTCTACAGCACAGACTCTATTAAAAGAGAGACAGAAACCAAAATGGATTAAGTTGGACATAGTTAACAATGTTTTCCCTTTGGATAACATCAATCTTGATGATCCCATTAAGTATGGCAGAAGCCTCCATGGCCTGGCATTTAATAAACAATATGGTATTGCATTTCTTCCGGAAGAAGTTCTCAGCAACACGCTGATAAATAAAAGGCAGAAAATACGGATGGGAAAGATAACAAAGTACCTGAACCGCCGTTCCATTCATACAAATCAGAAAGAGAAGCTTAAAAGCCAGGAGATCAACACACTATACTGTTTTACAACTACAAGCTGTTTTTATGAAAACAACGTGATTGTAAATCTCTATAGAGGACACCAGCTTTACAGTCAGATTTCAAAGGAGGAGCTCTTATCCGCCGCAAGCCACGCAGGTGATTATCTTATCCGTTCTGTAGGACTATCCGGAAAATTTGCTTACTCATATTTTCCTAAGAAAAATAGTGTGTCTGAAGATTACAATATCATACGTCATGCAGGTACGGTATATGCCATGCTGGAGCTATACGATGTCACACGCGATCCGGAACTATTTAAGGCTGCATACAGAGCCATGGAATATCTCCTCTTGTCGATTAAACCATATTCAGCGGATGGAGATGAGATGCTTTGTGTAGTAGAGAATGGATACGTTAAATTGGGAGGAAATGCACTGGCCTCTATAGCATTGGCTAAATATACTGAAATCACGAAAGATCGTAAATATATATCAACTCTGCGTAAGCTGGGCAGATGGATACAAAAAGCACAAAACGAGAGAGGTAAATTTCATATTCAAAAACAGAAATATTCGAACGGCAAGGTATATAAGCTTGAATCTGAATACTATCCGGGCGAAGCAATACTTGCCATGACTCGAATCTATGCAGTAGACCCTGATGAAGAGTGGTTAGATGTTGCCGAAAAGGCCGCAAAATATTTAATAAATATCAGAGATCACGGTTTATCACTCTCAGAGATGACACATGACCATTGGCTGCTTTATGCCTTGAATGGATTATACCGCTACCGTCCCGACCAGTTGTATATGGCTCATACCCTGAAAATAACTCACTCTATACTTCAGGCCCAGAATCTCGGACCAACCCAACCGGACTGGAAAGGAAGTTTCTATAGCCCCCCACGCTCTACACCTACAGCAACCCGTACCGAAGGACTATGCTCTGCGTATTTCCTGACACAGGACTTTGGCGATTCCAAAGAGGCAGAACCGATTATAAAAGCCATACGGCATGCTGTTGCCTTTCAACTGCAGACACAGTTTATGCCGGAATCGGTAATGTACTTAAACCTGCCACAAAGCGCCTTGTGGGGCTTCCATCGAAGTCTTACAAACTATGAAATCAGGATCGATTACGTTCAGCACAACATCTCCAGCCTCCTCGGATACTACCGCATACTTAATAATCAAGAGCAGGAAGATTGAAGAGAAGCAAGAAGCTAGAGGCAGTGATCATTAGTCATTCGTTTTTCTTTGTTTCTAAGATCAGTGTTAATCTATGTATATCCGTGGTTAAGATAGTTATTTGTCATTTATTTCTTTGCGTTCTTTGCGCCTTTGCGAGAGGACTGTCTTTTGCTTTTTTATCTGTGTTTACCCGTTTTAATCTGCGTCCTATTATCTTTTCTTTGCGCTCTCTGCGCCTTCCTGTCCTCGGCGCCTTTTGTCCGGGGAGCGAGAGAACTCTTTTACGTGTAACCCGTAATTTAAGTTCAAAATAGTTCAGACTGCTTCAGGATGACACACCCCTAAAAGAAACAAAATATATTGCGATTAAAGCACTGACCCCTGTAAGCATTACCACGCTAGCTACTTACAAACACTTAGTTTTTAATAACAACTTTGGCAATGTGTTTGCGATATCAGCACAGTACTTACTTTTTAGCAATTAATTATTAAATCGTTTCTGGGGAAGATATGTTAGCTGAACTGAAGCAGAATATTACAGGCGTGCTCAAGGAGGAGAAATGAAGAATATTATATTAGCGATAGTTGCTGCACTCATTGTTGCCGGATGCGCAACTACTGAGGAAGAGCTGAAAAAAATGCCGGTCAGTCAGATAGCTCCTAAAAGAATAACCACAACCATTGTCTCTGCCATGGATGAATTACCGGTAACACAGATGCTGGATGAGGTAAAGCAGAGAGAGAAGCTGTATAGCTTATCAATCAAAGAGATGGAAATAAATGATGTTCTCCATGTATTGACCGGAGAACTGCCGGAATATAACATTATTGTAGAACCCGGCGTCTCAGGCAAGGTAACCGCATCTTTCAAGAACCTGACACTTGAAAAGGTTTTAGATGTCTTACTGGACCCGTTAGGACTTGAGTACGTCATCGAGGAGAATATTCTAAAGATATCAGTACCAAAAATGGTGACACGTACCTTCAATTTTACATACACCACATCTTCCAGAAATTCCAAAAGCTCTGTAATGGCAGTAACAGGAGCCGGAGATGAGGAAGGTGCCGGCGCAAGCTTTGGCTCTGTTTTGACTGAAGAGTCTGTAGACGTATGGGCAGAATTGGAATCCGGAATCACTGCTCTTATGTCTCCCGACACGGGGAAGCTGGCTATAAGCAAAAGAGTGGGCTACATAACGGTTACTGACTACCGGTCAAACATGAAGAGGATAGAGGAGTACATGGACATCTTCAAGAACTCGGTTCAGACACAGATACATATCACGGCCAAGTTGCTGGAAGTAACCCTTAAGGATGGTAATGAGTTCGGTATAAATTGGGCAGCGACGCTTAAGTCGATTCCTTTTTTCTCTGACAGAACCAACCCCTTAAATATTGTACAGAGCTTTGCTCCTATACTAGGTGATTCAACCAGCGCAACCGGTCAGTCAAGGGCAACCTCTACATCATCAAATGATGTAGCAGAGCTGTTTCAGTTTGGAAAATCTGCAGGCCACTTTAACTACCTTATAACGGCCCTGAAATCACAGGGAGATGTTACAGTACTTTCATCCCCTGAGGTTTCTATATTGAACGGTCAAAAGGCCATACTCAGCAGTGTAACACAGGATGTATATTTTGAAACACAGCAGAGCGCTGGCGGAGCCGGTGGTGTCATTACCACTACAACGGCAAAGCCATTTAACTATGGAGTTTATCTTGATGTCACACCGCATGTGGATCTGGAAGGGATGATTACCATGGAAGTCCATCCAAGTGTATCCTCATTTATCGAACTCAAAGAGTCTGGAGGGGCCGAAAGGCCGGCTATTGATACGAGAGAGACGGAGACAGTCGTTACTATTACTAATGGAGAGACAATATTAATAGCTGGTTTGATTAAAAATGATGTTAAGGCTAATCACTCTAAACTTCCTTTTCTCGGAGATCTTCCGGTCGCCGGAAAAGCTTTTCGCAGAGAATTAAGTTCAGATATTAAAACAGAACTGGTGATACTCATTACACCTACTATTGTAGGCCCAAGAGCAAAAGATTTTGGCTCTATAAGATCAAAATATTCGTTACTGAAAAAACCATTTACCAAGAAGAAATAACATTGCACATTATTAGAGATTAAATTAAAGGGAGGTTATTATGCGACAGATCATTAATAAATTTTACACAGGAACATTAAAGGAGTTACAGAGGAAACGACTCGTCGGATATGTAAGCACTCTATTGGTTTCTACAGTAGTCCTGCACCTCGGCAGCACTGTTTGTGCCGCCCCGGTAAGTGATCAATTGCAGGCTACCGTAAATAGCATAGTAAACAACCCCGGATCAGGAAAACCTGAAATACCAGCAGTTTCATCCTCTTCAGGAAATCCATCCATGGATAAGACAGTCTATCACTTTAACCTCGGCGTTTACTATCAGAAGCTGGGAAACATAGACAGCTCTATCAAAGAGTACGAAGCGGTACTGATACTGGATCCGGAGAATGCGGAAACACACAACAACCTTGGAGTTATCTATCGTGAGAAGAATGAACTGGACAAAGCGGCAGAGCATTATCAGTTTGTCGTTTCGTTAAATCCCGGCATGGAGGAAGCACATAATAACCTTGGAGTAATATACTACCTCAAAGGCAACTATAGAGAGGCCGGTGCAGAGTACCGAAAAGCACTGGAGCTTAATCCCGGTAACCTGAAAAGCCTCATAAACATCGGACTTGTCTATAAATCTCAAGGTCAGACAAAAAAAGCTATAGAGATAATGGAAGATGTTCTGGCTGAAGACACTTTCCAGACAGAGGCTCACTATAACCTGGCTATTCTTTACGAGGAGATGGGACATCAGGAGATGGCCACATGGCACTATACCCTTTTCATTAGAAATGCTGACAGCGATTACACAGAATTAAAAGAAGTAGTAAGGGCACATATAAAAGAGCTACGAGTATCCAGCGGCAGTACACTGAAAGGGTAAAGCATAATGGCGTTGATGGAACTTCAAAGAGAATCTAAAACAACACTGGCAGACATACTGGTAAACGATGGTGTGATAACCACAGACCAGCTGAAAAAATGCCAGGATGAACAGGATAAGTCAGAAGTACCTTTTGAGCAGGCGGCACTCACATTGGGGCTTGTAACCAGAGAGTCTATTGCCAACTCATTGGGTAACTATTACGACGTTCCATATATGGATCTCGATACTTATGATATCGATCAAAATGTATTAAAACTGGTCTCCGAACGATTAGCTCGTAAATATAAATTCCTGCCGCTCTTTAAGATAGCTGATAACCTGACAATCGTTATCTCGAATCCAAGAAATCTATACGGCATTGATGAGATCCGGGACATACTGAACTGTGATATCGGGATTACGGTCTCTACGGAAGAGCAGATCCTGCAGTCTCTGAACAAGCTCTATGGAAACACGGTAGAAGATCTGACCGGTATTGTAGATGAGATTGTTCAGAATGAATTTGATGATCTTGGTGAAGATGTTGAGGTAGAAAAGATCAAAGAGGTAAATCTTGAAGCAGTCTCAGAAGAGGAGCTGGAAAACTCTCCTATAGTAAAACTGCTCAACACAATCATTCATCGGGCTATTAGAGAAGGTGTAAGCGACATTCATATTCAGCACGAAGCAGATTCCATGCTTATCAGATACAGGCTGGATGGAATCCTGTACCACGCATCCACTCTACCAAAAAAACTTCGCAGTACATTAGTCTCCAGAATAAAGGTTATTTCAGGAATGAATATTGCCGAGAGCAGGATGCCGCAGGATGGACGATTTAAAGTAAGAATAATGTCACGTGAATTTGACTTTCGTGTCTCTACCATGCCGACTGTATTCGGGGAGTGTGTGGTTATGCGTATACTTGACCAGAAAACAGCCACTATGACTCTGGACCAACTCGGTTTTTCAACAGGATCCCTTGATAGATACCAGTCGTTTATAGAAAGACCAAACGGCATCGTCCTTATTACAGGCCCTACCGGCAGCGGTAAGACCACAACACTCTACTCGTCACTGAACAAAATTAACACCCCTGAAAAAAACATAATAACCGTGGAAGATCCTGTAGAGTATCACCTGAGCCTTATCCGTCAAACACAGATCAACTCTAAGGCAGGTGTCACATTTGCCTCTGCAATGAAGAGCATACTCAGACAAGACCCTGACGTAATAATGATCGGAGAGATGAGAGACCGCGAGACAGCAGAAACAGCCATTCAAGCTGCTATGACAGGCCATCTGGTTTTCAGTACACTCCATACCAACGATGCTCCCGGAGCAATCAGCCGTTTGATAGATATGGGTATAGAACCGTTCCTGATCGCATCCTCCGTAATAGGCATTGTTGCACAGAGATTAGTAAGGGCAAATTGCAGCCACTGTACTGAAACATATGTTCCTGACGAAAGACTGCTGAAAGGTGCAAGACTGCAGGACAACACAAACATCACTTTTTCAAAAGGAAAAGGATGCGATCGTTGCAGGGATTCAGGGTACAAAGGACGTCTTGGTCTGTACGAAACCCTTGCCGTAGATGACAACATAAGAGATTTAATAATACAACGGGAAACACCACACGTTATTGCAAAGTCAGCCAGGGAAACTCAGGACTTTAAAAGCCTCGTAGATGATGGTATAAGTAAAGTGCAAAACGGGCTAACATCACTGGAAGAGGTGTTCACAGTCGCATCTTCCGTATAGACACATACATGGTAAAAAACAAGTTTTTTGTTCTTTTACTTTAGGCACTTTAGTTACAAATTCTATATAATAGTCCAATTAACGAAGAAGTCGGGTATAGAAACCCGACCTACAGGAAACGATGATGTTTTGTAGGGTGCGTTTCCATACGCACCAAATATAATTATAATCCTAATTTATAATTTGGTCATGAAAGGAAAGAGCGAGCGATGGATATAAGTGAGATACTTACCTTTACAAAGGAACAGGGAGCTTCAGATCTGCACATAAGCTCCGGTGAACCCCCCGTAATCAGAATCCATGGCGAAATCCAGAAAGTGGATATGCCTGCCCTCTCCCAGGAAGATGTACATCAGATGCTATATGATATCCTGAACGATCAGCAGCTTAAAACATTTGAGAGAGATAAGGAGATAGATTTCGCCCTCGATCTGAAAGGGATAGCCCGCTACAGAATAAATGCTTTCTATCAATCCAAGGGTGAGGCAATTGTATGCAGAACAATTCCTACAAAAATAATGTCACTGGAAGAGCTCAATCTCCCCACTACACTTTCCGATCTTACAGAAAAGACCAAAGGACTTGTTCTGGTAACAGGCCCCACCGGTTCCGGTAAATCTACTACACTGGCGGCCATGATAGATTACATAAACCAGAACAAGAGACTGCATATTTTAACCATAGAGGATCCTATAGAATTTGTCTATGAGCCAAACCTCTGCCTCATAAACCAGAGAGAGCTGGGAACCAATACACACAGTTTTGCCAATGCACTTCGTTCCGCACTGAGAGAAGATCCCGATGTAATCCTGGTTGGCGAAATGAGAGATCTGGAGACAATCTCACTGGCAATGACTGCCGCAGAGACCGGCCATCTGGTTCTTGGTACACTGCACACGTCAAGTGCTGCCAAGACCCTGGACAGAGTTATAGATGTATTCCCGCACGAGCAGCAGAACCAGGTGAGATCAATGTTCGCAGAATCTATCCTGGCTGTTGTTACCCAGAACCTGCTGAAAAAGAAGGACGGTTCCGGTAGAGTCGCCGCTTTAGAGATAATGATAGGAACCCCTGCAATAAGAAACCTTATAAGAGAAGGTAAGATAGCACAGATACCGGGAATGATGCAGACCGGAAAACAGTTTGGAATGCAGACAATGGATGCAACCCTTGTAGATATGTACAAACAGGGTGTTGTCTCTAAAGAGACAATAACGCCATATCTGACTAATCCATCCGCCCTCTCTTCATACGGGGTATAAGTGACTAAATGAACTAAGTGCCTAACGTTATGGTAGCCAATTAATACAAGATGTGAGAAGTGAGAAGAGAAGCACGAAGCAAGAGGCAAGAACTCGTCATTCGCCAGCAGTCAACTGATTCTGGCATCTTGCCTCTTATTTCTTGCTTATGTTTTTCCTTCTTGTCCTCGGCGCTTTCCAGTCCGGGGAGCGTCCTATTATCTTTTTCCTTGTCTTTAGTCTGTGGATAAAATAGTTGTTTCTTATTTCTTATTTCTTTATTTTTTCTTTTCTCTGTGTTTGTCTGTGAAAGTCTGTGGTTAATTATTTTTCTTGTTTTCCTTCTTGTCCTTTGCGCTCTTAGCGCCTTCCTGTCCTCGGCGCCTTTTGTCCGGGGAGCGAGATGAATCTTTTGTTTTTCTTAGAGGTGAACTAAAAAATGAAATTAGAAGAGTTACTGAAATTAATGATGGAAGTGGACGCATCGGATATCTACATAACAGCAGGTCTTCCACCTACTTTTCGTATAGAGGGTAAGACGCAGCCCATAGCCGGCGAACAGGTGATGAGCAAGGAGGACACAAAAGAGCTTGCCTTCTCATTAATGACCGAAAAGCAGAAAGGCATCTTTATTGAAGAGAAAGAGATGAATCTTGCCCTGGCTCCATCTATCGGACGATTCAGGGTAAATATATTCTATCAGATGAGCTGCGTCGGCATTGTTATTCGTCAGTTAAAGATTCCTATTCAATCCTTTAAACAGTTGGGATTACCTTCTGGATTAGAAGATGTTGCAATGACGAACAGAGGCCTCGTACTGGTAGTAGGAGCAACCGGATCCGGAAAATCCACTACATTGGCGGCCATGATAGACCACAGAAACAGCAATTCGCAGGGGCACATAATCACTATTGAAGATCCCGTAGAATTTGTACATCAGCATAAGAAGTGTATCATAACCCATAGAGAAGTGGGAATCGATACACACTCATTTGGTGGTGGTCTGAAAAGTGCGCTTAGACAGGCCCCTGATGTAATCATGATAGGCGAGGTACGTGACGCTGAAACCATGGAAGCGGCCATAACTTTCGCTGAGACCGGACATCTCTGCCTTGCAACTCTACATGCCAATAATGCCAACCAGTCCATAGAGCGAATTCTAACTTTTTTCCCTGCCGATAGACAAGAGCAGATATTTTTGTTACTATCTCTTAATCTCAGGAGTATTATTTCCCAGAGGCTTATTCCTACTATAGATGACAAGAGGGTTGCCGCGGTAGAGATACTGATGGATACCCCGAGGGTAAAAGACCTTATCATCAAAAAGGAGATTGGCCTCCTGAAAGAGGCGATGAAAAAGGGTGAGCAGGAAGGGATGCAGACATTTGATCAGGCTATCTACAACTACTACATGCAGGGAAAGATTAGTTACGAAACTGCAATAGCATATGCAGATAGCGCAAATGACCTACGATTGAGAATAAAGTTCGAAACTCCTGACCAGGAGGAAGAGACAGAAGAGAAACCGGTTTTTAAAATTAGAGAAAAATAAAAAAAAATGAAAGATAACATAGAAGAGAAGATACTCGATCTGGCCTTAAAGGATTCAGATTCAGCTGAGGTGATCTATGAAGAGGGTGAGTCCAGATCAATCAGTTTTGAAAACAATAAACTAAAGTCTGTATATACCAAGTCAATCAGGGGCATCGGTCTGCGCGTAATCAAGGATGGCAAGATCGGGTTCTCAAGTACCACTGATTTCAGGAACCCTCAACAGCTGGTCACAAATGCCTTAGAGAGTGCGACGTTTGGGCAGGAAGCAAAATTTGAATTTCAGACCAAGAGCCAGCTGAAAGATACGAAGCTGTTTGATGAAAATGTAGTGAACTATCCTATCGACAAAGGAATACAACTTGGCAACGATGCGATCGAAAAGATCTTATCCGTAAACCCGGATTATGAATGCGGAGTCAGCATCGGAAAAGGTGTTGGTAAAAGCCGTTTACTTAACTCAAATGGTCTGGACACAAGTACCCGATCGACCTCTTTTGGAACAAGCATGGATATACTGTTTGTTAAGGAGAAAGGACTGTTATGGGTTGGAGAGGGTGAGAGCTCTGCAAGAGTAGATGATGATCTTGACAAACTTACAACAAAGATGCTTTATGATCTCAAACTGGCAGAGAAAGAGGTTGATATATCAACCGCTGCTTATCCTGTAGTCTTCACTTCCAAAGCTATCGGAAATCTGTTGTCAACATTTGAATCGGGCTGTAACGGGAAACTGGTACAAAAAGGTGTCTCTCCGCTGACAGGCAAACTGGGAGAGAAGATAATAGATGAGAGGATCAGCATCTATGATGATCCGACTATCGATTACGCTGACGGCAGTTATGATTGCGATGACGAAGGCGTCCCTGCACAACGAACCCCGATGTTCGAAGCTGGCGTACTTAAGAACTACATATTTGACCTGCAGACAGCCGGTATTATGAATACTAAATCTACAGGGAACGGAACAAGAAGTTTCTCCTCACAACCATCTCCGGGAAACTCTAATGTGATAGTTGAACCGGGAGATATGAAATTTGAAGATATGATTAAAGATATGAAGAGAGGAATACTGGTAGACCAGGTTCTTGGCGGAGGTCAGAGCAACGTTCTTGCCGGGGAGTTCTCTGTAAACATAGATCTAGGATATCTTGTAGAGAATGGAGAGATCGTTGGAAGAGTTAAGGATTGCATGGTTGCCGGAAACGTTTTCGACGTATTTAACAACATAATTGCACTAGGCGACAAATCCGACTGGCACGGCTCACTAAGAGTACCACCATTCTACTTCAAATCAATAAACCTTGCAGGGAATAAAAACTAACCAAAGGTTAGAAATTTCTCTCGCAAAGGCGCTAAGAGCGCAAAGGGTAAAAGCCTTTTCTTTTATTGTTTTATATTTAGTTTTTCTTAGTGTGCTTTGTGTCTCTGTGTGAAAACTGTTTTTAGTCTGTGTTAATCCGTGACTAAAGCAGTTGTTTGTTATTAGTGTCTGTTTTTTGTTTTTTTATCTGTGTTTCTCTGTGTAAGTCCGTGGTTAATTATTTTTTTGTTTTCCTTTGCGCCCCTTGCGCCTCTGCGAGAGACCTGTTTTTATTTTGTTTTTTATCTGCACAAGTCTGTGGCTAATTAACTCTCTATGGAAATTTGGCACATACCCGTCATCTTCACCGCTGGCATACTCGCCGGATTCATCAACACCCTTGCCGGTGGCGGTTCACTGCTAACCCTCCCGATACTCATCTTCCTTGGCCTGCCGACTGCAGTAGCAAATGGAACTAACCGTATTGCAATTGTAGCTCAATGTGCATTTGCGGTAGCCGGCTTTAAGAAGAAAGGTGTCTCTAACTTTAAACTAAGTCTCCTCCTTTCAACACCTGCAATCATAGGTGCCATCATCGGCGCCTACTTCGCAGTAGACATCTCCGACGTCCTGTTCAGAAGAGTACTTGCAGTTATAATGCTACTCGTCCTCGGACTTATCCTCTGGAATCCTCGCCAGGATAGTAGTGGCAGCTCAAACAGTTTAGGACGCCGCCAGCTCATTACTGCAATGACAGCCTTCTTCTTTATCGGGATCTATGGCGGGTTTATACAGGTTGGTGTAGGATTCATAATCATTGCCGCCCTGACCACCATTACGAAATTTAATCTTGTAGTGACCAATAGCCACAAAGTGTTCATTGCCGGTATCTATACAGTCTTTGCACTGATTGTATTCGCCTTCAATGACAAAGTATGCTGGGAAATTGGACTCTGCCTTGCTGCCGGAATGGGACTCGGCGGCTGGATCGGAAGCCATTGGGCTGTGGCAAAGGGTGAACACTGGATAAGAGTGGTGCTTGCAATCTGTGTTGTAGCGATGGTAATAAAGCTAATCACTAGTTAGTAGTCACTTGTCATTCGAAATTCCTTGTTCGATATTTGCTTTTAACTTCTGCTTCTTGCCTCTTGCTTCTGGCATCTAACCTCTTTCCTTTGCGCTCTTCGCGCCTTTGCGAGAAACAGTTTTTTCTTGCTTCTTGTATCAAATCCCAAAGACTTGACCCCTTTCCTTTACAAATGATGTCTGCTATAATGAATGTGTCAACTAAGTGAATCTTTAGTAATACAAAGATGTGGAGTATGCAGATGAATGATGTAATTATTGAAAAGAGAAATATTAACAGCCTTTGCCAGATACTCAAAAAGACATTCACGGTGTACGGCGTAACGGAGAAGGAAGAGGGACACTACGTCTTTGCCGAAATGGAAGAGTTTGCTGATCCCCTAAAGGATTACAAACCAACTATTCTCCCCCCCAAGAAATACCTCTTTCCTCAGCAGGAAACCTTGCTACGTTTTGACACTAAACCACACGCAGACGTAAGACCGGTAGTAGAGTCGAAAAAACAGATTCTCTTTGGGGTCAGACCATGCGATATACATGGAATTAATCTTCTGGACAAGGTATTTACTACTGACCATGAAGATACGAATTATACAAAAAAACGGGCTGACACCATTATATTCGGTATAGATTGCCTGGCACCATGTTATGAACACGCCCTCTGCGCAAGTGTTGGTTGTCTCGAAGTAGATGATGGCTATGACGTGATGATGACAGATATTGGCACTAAATTTTACACAGTTGTCAGGACATCGCGTGGAGAAGAGTTGATAAGTAAATACGCGGACTTTGCTGATGCAGAAGATGAAGACAAGGAGAAATATCTGCAACTGAAGAAGAAAAGAGAAGGCTTGTTTGATTATAAGTTCAAAGCTGATCTGTCCGAATTACCTCTGTTATTTAAAAATGCAGATAATAACTCCATATGGGAGGAATTAAATGACAGATGCCTTGGTTGCGGGCGCTGTAATATAGTCTGTCCTACCTGTTATTGCTTCGACGTCTACGATTGCATGGAATTAGATATGTCATCAGGAGAGAGGTGTCGGGAGTGGGATGCGTGTACTCTAAAAGATTTTGCTGTTGTCTCTACCGGAGAAAACTTCAGGTCAACAAGAGGGCAAAGACTGCGTCACAGATTTAACAGAAAATTTAACTACCTGATGACAAAACACAATGCATCATTCTGTGTAGGATGTGGTAGATGCACAAGGTCCTGTCCTGTTAATATCGATGTAGCAGAAACGGTTAACTCTGTAATAGAAAGCAGTAATAATAATGAATAACAGTGATTCAATCTTTCTGCCTGAGGTTGCAGAGGTCGTAAGCACACGACAGCTTACAGACATGGAAAAGTATATTGAATTGAAACTGAGTGATTCGCGTGAATTCGATTTTAATCCGGGACAATTTGTCCAGCTCTCTATTTTCGGTATTGGAGAGGCCCCTATATCAATCTCATCTTCTCCCAGTAATAAAAATATTATTGGTCTCTGTATCAGGAAAGCAGGTGATGTTACATCCGCTATTCACAGATTAGAAGAGGGTTCTTCTCTGGGCATTAGAGGGCCACTTGGCAATGGATTCCCGATAGATGAAATGAAGGGAAATGATATATTGTTTATAGCGGGCGGGCTGGGGCTGGCACCTCTTCGCTCTCTAATCTACTATGTCCTGGAAAAGAGAGAAGATTTTGCAAAAGTAACTATCTTGTATGGGGCTAAGAGTCCTGATGATATTCTGTTTGCAGATGAACTGGAATCCTGGAAATCTAGAGGAGACATAGATCTGGAAATTACTGTTGATGTACCCGGAGCAGACTGGTCCGGAAAATCAGGGGTTATCACAAGGCTTATACCCCCACTCAAATTGAATCCGTCTAATACTTATGCAATGATCGTCGGTCCCCCGGTAATGTACAAGTACGTCCTGCTTGAGCTTCAAATGAAACAGTTACCTGAAAACAATATAATAATGTCACTTGAAAGACGTATGAAGTGCGGTGTCGGTAAATGTGGCCATTGTCAGATAAACGGTGTTTATGTCTGTCTTGAAGGCCCTGAATTCAGTTATCATACATTAAAGTTTCTTTCGGAGGCGATATGACAAAACCAAGAGTCGCTTTTTTCTCATTCACAAGCTGTGAAGGTTGCCAACTAGTGGTGCTCACAATTGAGGAACAACTCCTCGATCTCCTCGACCTGATTGACATAGTCACTTTCAGAGAGGCAATAAGTGAAAAAAGTGAAGAGTATGATATCGCTTTTGTTGAAGGCAGTATCACAAGAGAGTCTGAAATCGAACGTCTCAAGACCATCCGTGACACTGCGAGTATTGTTATAGCCCTGGGTGCATGTGCAACAATTGGTGGTGTAAACTGCATGAAGAATCAATATGAGATGAAGAGTGTTCAGAAGATTGTATATGGCGAGATGGCTGACAACTTCGACACTATTCCTGCACGTCCTATTGAGGAAGTAGTCAAAGTGGATTACCACATACATGGATGCCCAATTGATAGAGAAGAGTTTGTCGAGGTCACCAAATCACTACTTCTTGGCAAAAAGCCGCGCATACCCGATTATCCTGTATGTGTTGAATGTCAGATGAGAGAAAACGTCTGTCTATTCGAGAAAGGTATGGTCTGCATGGGCCCTGTTACAAGGGCCGGCTGCAAGGCAATTTGTCCTACATATAATGACGGATGCACCGGCTGCAGAGGGCTGATTGACGACCCGAACCTCTCATCACATAAGAACCTGTTGAACGAACACGGCCTGAGCGTTGAAGAGGCTATTTCACAATATATGTTATTTGGCGAAAACAGTAAGGATAAATTTAAATAATTCTGAGGAATATAACAGATGCATGACTTCCATGTTGGTATTGAACATATAACGCGGGTAGAGGGACACGGGAATATAGTAATAGATGTCAAAGACGGAAAGATCAAAGAACTACGGATGGAGATAGTAGAGTCCCCGAGGTTCTTTGAAGCAATGGCACTTGGCAGGTCATATCGTGAAGTTGCGCATATTACTTCACGTATTTGTGGAATATGCGCTGTTACTCATACCACTACATCGATTAAGGCTATTGAATCAGCACTTGGCTTTGCACCATCTGAACAGACAATAAGGCTGAGAAAACTTTTACTGAATGCTGAATTCATTCAGAGCCATATACTGCATGTATATTTCCTGACAGCCCCGGACTTCTTCAGGGTAGGCAGTGTGTTTGGCATGGTCAAAGATAACAAAGAGACTGTATTAAGGGGAATGAGGCTTAAGTCCCTTGCAAATGACTTATGTGCATTGGTTGGCGGCAGGCACATTCATCCTATTACACTAAAGATAGGCTGCTTCTCAAAATCTCCACGGCCTGATGACCTTGCCGCATTCAGGGAACGAATTATTAATGCAAGACCGGAGATTCAAGAAACTGTTGAATTCTTCAAAACATTAAAAAACCCTGAATTTGAGAGGGAGACGGAATATATCTCGCTTACCAACCCGGATGAATATGCCCTTTATGACGGTGTAATCAAATCAAGTGATGATGGCAATACAAGTCCGGACGACTACATTGACAGGGTAAAAGAGTTTATGGTCACACACTCAACAGCAAAGCACGCAAAGTCCGGCAAAGATTCATATATGGTTGGCGCACTCGCACGATTTAACAATAACCACGAGCAGCTGCATCCACGAGCCAGAGAGGTTGCTGATGAACTGGGGCTGAAACACCCCTGCTATAACCCTTATATGAATAATGTCGCACAGGTAGTGGAAACGGTACACTGTTTTGAGGATAGTATCAACCTGATTGATGAACTCTTGTCTAATGGCATAGAAGAAGAAAAGGCAGAGTTCACACCGAAGACTGGAAGAGGTGTCGGTGCGACAGAAGCACCAAGAGGAACACTATACCATGAGCATAAGATAGACGATGACGGCAAGATTACGTATGCAAATTATATAATCCCAACCGGTCAGAACCTTGCAAATATAGAGAATGATCTGAGATCGTTGGTACCCGGAATCTTGCACAAGGAAAGAGATGATATTATAATGGATATAGAGATGCTTGTAAGAGCGTACGATCCGTGCATATCATGCGCAACACATCTCATGAAGGTGAAATTCGTAAATGAATAATATGGACAAGACAGTAGTTATCGGGGTCGGCAATCTACTATTGAAGGATGACGGTATTGGTGTTCACGTAATCAACGAGCTTGAGAAGTGCGAACTTCCCCCTGATGTTGAGATTTATGATGGTGGTACCGGAGGATTCAAATTAACAGACCTGATGCAGGATGCAGAAAGAGTTATCTTCATTGACGCTGTAGATACAGAGATGTTACCGGGTACAATTACAACATTTAAATCCGAGGACGTACGTTCAGTCTATTCTATGAAGAAGTATTCATTACACGATACCAATCTACTGGAGGTGATAAAAACAGTAGAGATCCTTGATAACCCACCAGAGATTATAATCATAGGCGTACAGCCAGAAACAATTGATTATGGAATGGAGCTATCCATAAAACTGAAAGATTCAATGCCTGATATTATTGATACTGTACTAAACCTTCTCCTCGTTACCAAACTCAAACCCGGTAATAAAAAGATAATGGATAATAGCATGGAGACTAAATTACCATGACAAACAAGAAAATATTAATAATCGACGACGACCCTGACATTGTTGAAGCAATGAGGCTTCCACTGGAAGCAAACGCGTATGACGTAATCACTGCAAACAGTGGAAGTGACGGACTGCAGATGGCAAGAGAGGAGATTCCAGATCTGATAATACTTGACGTGATGATGGAGACCGACACAGCGGGTTTCCATGTCGCCTATGAACTAAGGAGTGAAGATAAGGATTCTGAATACCGGAATTGCAGGAATATTCCGATCCTGATGATTACCGCTATCTCTAAGCAGAAGGGTATAAGTTTTTCTCCTGAAAAGGATGAAGCATTCCTGCCTGTTGATGATTTTATTGAAAAGCCTGTACATCCGAAGAATTTATTAAAAAAGGTCTCAGAGCTTCTGTCTGGTAGTAAAAAACTTTGACATAATACAAACCCTCATGCCTTATAATACTCATAAACCGGAAAAATCCTCACTGGAAGAAGAGCTTATAGAAAGTATTTCAAGGTTTATAACCCTGCGCTGGATCATAGTTGTTGGGATATGCACCACCTCCATATTTGCCAGGTTTGCCCTGAAAATCAATCTGCCACTTACGCCAATACTTTTTATCGCGTTTTGTATATTGATGTTTAACCTTGCTTGCCTCTATTTACAGAAACACGTTAAATCACATAGTAATTTTACCAACATACAGATTTCTGCAGACTGGATTGCCCTTGTCTCTCTTGTCCATTACACCGGTGGTATAGAAAGCCCTGTAATCTTCTATTTCATTTTTCATGTGATTATAGCGGCATTCCTTTTGTCAAAAAGGGCGTGTTACTTCCAGGCTGGATTTGCAGTACTATTAATAACCGGCCTGTCAATACTTGAATATCTCCATATAACCCCTCATGTTCATATAAAGGAGCTTTTCCCCAATCCTGTTTATGACAATGGCCTTTATCTGCTCTCAATAATCTTCTTTAGCATTACATCATTGTTCTTCTCTGCATATCTTGCAACATCTGTAAACTGCCGTCTTAGGAGGAGAGAAAATGAAATTGTTACCCTTAAAGACAACATCACCGATGCATATAATAGACTTGAAGAGTTAGACAGAGAAAAGAGTGAATTTACTTACAAGGTTACACACGAGCTCAGGTCACCCTTAAGTGCAATACAGAGTCTCTTGAAATCTATTGAAGAAGGCTATGCCGGTGAAATTTCTCAGAAAGCAAGAGACTTAGTTGTCAGGTCAGAAAAAAGAACGAGTTTTCTTATTACGCTTGTTAACGGCCTCCTTGATCTGATTGCAAGTAAAATAGGTAAAACCAAAGAGGTTGACTCTCAATTAATAGACATAAATGTTGCAGTCAAAGACACATTACAATTAATGCAGGAAAAGGCAAAATCAAAGGATCTGGAAATAATAATTAATACCACTCCCAAGCCTTCTTATATAAAAATAGTTCCTGATGACCTTGATATTATATTGACAAATTTAATTGACAACTCAGTAAAGTACACAAAGCAGGGAGGCACAATAAGCATAAGTAACACAATCACAAGTAATGAAATTAAGGTGGAAATATCTGATACTGGAATAGGTATTATAAAAGATGACCTTGAAAAGATATTCAAAGAATTCTACAGATCTAAAAATGCAAAGCAGAACGATATGCGGGGGACAGGTCTGGGACTCTCTATAGTCGAGAATCTGATCAATCAGTACGGAGCTAATATTAAGATCCGGAGTGAAGTAGGAAAAGGAACGACTGTTACTGTTACATTCCCTGTAGATCAAGAATGCTAACTTAATATTTATATTGTCAAACCTTGTTTGTATTATAATATTCAATACGTGTTTATTATGATTTAATGGATGCAAATCAGGATCGCACGAATATTGATCCTGAACACTAATCTTTGAGATTTGTAAATATTGTCCAAGTTATAAATCAATCTACAATTTCTACCTGAAGTGGAATAATTCAAATAATATAAATGTGCTATGCTATCCCCGGAAATGTAAAGAGTATTAGTGGTGACCTGGTCACTGTAGACTATTTTGGTGAAGTGAGGAAGGCCCGAAATGATTTTTATGAGCTACAGGTTGGTGATTACGTCTATGCACAGGGCGGATTCGTAGTACAGAAAATAGACGAAGAGGATGCCAAAGAGATCCTGGAGACCTGGAAGGAGCTGTTCTTTGAACTGAAAGAGACTGACGTAAAACTCTCCAAATTATATAACGATAACCCAAACCTCGACAAAGGCTTTTTGAAGATTATTGACCGCGCAACGTATGGCAAGACAATCTCACATGAAGAGGCGATGAGATTACTATCAAGCGAGGATCAGGATGAGATTGATGTTCTGCACAAGTCAGCAAATTTCATACGTCAGAAGTTTCTGGGTAATGCCTGCTGTGTGCATGGTATTATCGAGTTTTCAAATAGATGTGATTGCCAATGTGCATACTGCGGCATAAACTCTGACAACAAAAACCTTGAACGCTTTAGCCTGAAAAAAGAGGAGATTCTGGACGTAGTTGCTGATGCAGTAAACCGTTTCGGGTTTAAGGGAATCGTACTGCAATCCGGCGAAGACTCTTCTTATAGCTCAGAGGAACTTTTAGACATGATCAGGGAGATAATCGATAGATTCCCAGTCTTCATTTTTCTGAGTGTGGGTGAAAGAGATGAAAAGTTCTATAGAGATGCATTTGAGGCAGGTGCCAGAGCAGTTCTTTTCCGATTTGAAACATCAGACAGCAAGTTGTATTCAAAACTCCACCCTCACTCATCTTTGAAGGAGAGAATCAGGTACCTTGAGTTGTTTAAAGATATTGGGTACATTATTGCCAGTGGAAGTCTCATTGGTCTTCCCGGACAGAAAATGGAGAGTATTATAGATGATTTCTTGTTTGCAAAGGAACTGGGCTGCGATATGTACTCATTTGGCCCGTTTATTCCTCACCCTGACACACCGCTTTCCGGTCATGAGGCACCCGATGCGGAATACGTACTTAAGGCGCTCTCTGTCTTGAGGCTTATTGATCCATACGGTAAGATCCTCGTAACTACTGCGCTTGAGACTATAGGCCCACAAGCAAGGCAACAGGCACTTATGAGCGGTGCTAATTCGATAATGACGAACCTTACACCCAAAGATTACGTTGGGCTATACGATATCTATCCTGACAGAGCCTCTGTCAATGTAACAGCAGAGGAGCAGATAGAAGATGCCCTTAAACTACTTAAAAGTATAGGCAGAGCGCCTACGGATTTAGGCATATGAAGAACTTCATTTACGAAGAGAAAATATCTGCTATTCTGGATGACTCACAAAGAGGTCACAGTGATCATGCCGAATCCATACTCAAAAAGGCTCTAAATCTGAAAGGCCTCTCACCGGAAGAAGCAGCCATACTCCTCAATTGTGAAGCCGATGCACTGTTGGACAGATTATATACTACTGCCAGGCAGATAAAGGAGGAGATTTACGGAAAACGCCTTGTGCTGTTTGCACCGCTCTATCTGTCAAACAGGTGTATCAACAGCTGTAGTTACTGTGGTTTCAGTAATAGAATCACGAGTTCTGGAAAACGTCTCCTGGATATGCAGGAGATACGTGATGAAACTAAAGCCCTTATTTCACAGGGACACAAGCGGCTGCTTCTTGTTTCCGCTGAGGACCCGGAAGTCAGTATAGATTATCTGCAGGATGCGATAAAGACCGTTTATGAAACAAAGGAGGGGAACGGTGCTATAAGGAGGATAAATGTCAATGTAGCTCCGATGAGGAAAAGTGACTTCAAGAAGCTCAAAGGTACGGGTATAGGAACCTACCAGTCATTTCAGGAAACATACCACACAGACACATACAAACAACTGCATACATCTGGTCCAAAATCTGACTATTTGAAAAGACTCTACGCATGCGACAATGCACAAAGTGCCGGTATAGATGACGTAGGCATAGGCGCACTGTTTGGTCTGCATGACTACAAATATGAAGTACTGGCAATACTGTTTCATGCAATACATCTTGAGGAGGTATTCGGAGTAGGCCCGCATACTATCTCGGTCCCAAGGCTCGAACCCGCACAAGGCTCTGAAATTGCCTCTCACCCCCCATCTAAAGTTTCAGACAATGAACTTAAAAAGATAATCGCTGTACTTCGACTCTCTGTCCCATACACCGGTATAATTCTCTCAACAAGAGAAAACGCAGGGCTGAGGAAGGAACTATGTCACCTTGGCGTATCACAGGTTTCGGCAGGCTCCAGAACAATGCCGGGTAGTTACAGCAGTAAAGATAAATCAAATGCACAATTCACCGTTTCAGACAACCGTTCACTCTCAGAAGTTGTATCGGACCTGGCCGCGAGTGGTTTTATTCCAAGCTTCTGTACCTCCTGTTACCGTACGGGAAGGACGGGAGAAGATTTCATGGATCTAGCCAAACCCGGAGATATTAAGAACTACTGCCAGCCAAATGCAATCCTTACTTTTGAGGAGTATCTACTGGATTATGATCCTGAACTGGCGCAAAGAGTTAAGCCTCACATATTATCTGAGGTCAGCAGAATCCCGGATCACAAAATAAGAGAAGCAACTTTAGGCAAGATGGAGTCCCTTATTCAGGGCAAAAGGGATCAGTTTTTTTAATAGTAATACTGATGAACATGATGGTGGGCTGTTAAAAAAGGTGAACGCTGGATAAGGGTGGTACTTACAATCTGTGTTATTGCAATGGTAATAAAACTTATTGTCTGATTCCGTGGAACGGTAAAAGATATTAGCCACGAATTGACGCTGAGGTTAAAGGCAAGAAAGTAGTCGCTGTCCCTATTTTTCTAATTGCTTTTTACGAGTATGCTATCTGCGAATGAAATAAAGGATATGTCTGGATAATTCATTGCCAAATTATCAATCGCATCTCTAAGGGATATTAGCTTCTGCTTAGAGAGCTTTCCATTTTGAAGTGCATCTTTTACTCCAATTGCATCAATCAACCCAAAAATTGAATAATATCTTGTATATAAATTTTCTAACCACCAACTTTTTACAAACAAGTGCGGTTTTTCATCATGCTCCCAACAATCAATGCATATTATCAACTCTTCTTTGGGCAATGTTATGGTAACTTCATGGAACCTGTCATGAATATTCGGATACCAAGATATTTCTAATGAATTCTCATTAATATTTCTGACTGAAACATAACTAATGTATCCAACACTCTTATATTGACCACCGGTAATAAACTCTAGAAATGATTTCTCATACTCCTCGATGTATATTTCATTCATCAAGAAGCAATCCATGTTTAATGGAATATCCTTAAAGTCGTATACTTCAAAACGTGGGATCCCCGGGTACCGAGCTCGA
>JGI24915J38486_100124_pt1 | contig 30185 bp, 32 predicted proteins | sample LinPfosmplate3_FD_38486 | JGI IMG/M metagenome (IMG submission 38486)
ATTTCTTGATAGCCGGTCATTGAAGTATTAAACACCACTTCGCCGACTGTATTGCCACTAGCACCAATCGATTTACCGTGGAAAATCGTACCATCTTCCAAAGCTAACACGGCTAATAATGCAACTTGCGACACCAAACACTCCTGAATCCAAAACTCCGAAAATTTTACCACAATCGTCATTCAAGCTGATACTCAAATAAATAAATTAGAGTGATATAATGATGTCATGAATTGTCAATTTTTGGAGTGTTATGAACATTACTGTTGAAAATATTAAATGCGGTGGTTGTGCAGGCACAATCACTAAAAAATTAACCAAGGTTTTCGATACTGAGAATATTGAAATTAATATCGAGCAAGGCATTATTGATATTGATATTGACGAATCTAAAAGGAAGGAGTTAACTGAGGTTTTACTAGGTTTAGGCTACCCCAAGGTTGATTCTGTTCATGGATTTGATTCTACTAAAGCTAAAGCTAAATCATTCGTCTCTTGTGCGATAGGAAAAATGGATCAATGAATCTAGTTGTTAATGGTGAAAATCTAAAAATAGATGAATGCTCGAATGTACAGGATTTAATCACTAAATTGGGTTATCAAGATCAGCGTATTGCTTTAGAAGTAAATGAGAGCATCATTCCTAAATCAAAACATTCAGAATTTAGCTTAAATGAAGGTGATAAGATTGAGGTCATTAAAGCTGTTGGTGGTGGTTAATCATTAAAGCCTAGTATCCAACTTAATTTTTCTTCTATTTGTTGCATTTCATTTTTACTAAGTTGAGTTAATATACTTGATGTGAATTTACTACTATCAATTGCACGAATATAATCACAAACAATATCTGAATTATGCTTTAACTCATCTCTTTTATTAACTCTAAAATGCAAAAAAGTGTTGTTTTTCAAATTTGTAGTAAGTGGCAAAATATTTACTGTTGGATGTTTAATGCTATTTAACCCATTAGACTGAATAACTAAAACTGGACGAATTTTACCAATTTCAGCGCCTCTACTTGGATTAAGGTTGGCCAAATAAATTCCACCCCTAATAAAATTCATCAATCTTCCCAAGGTGGCAAAAGATGTTCATCGTCTAGTGCTTCAAAATCATGTTTTAATTCAGCGTCCAAACCTCTAGTTTCAAAAGAAGATTTTTGCATTTGTTTGATAATTTTTTGCTTTTCAAGGTTTTTTTGATACGATCTAATTGCTTTTCGTATCAACGCACTTTTGGATATATGGGCGTCTAACGCCATTTGATTGATTTGATCAAAAAAATCATCTTTGGTTTTTAAAGTAATTGTTTTCATAATACTTAAGTAATTAAATAAGTATTACTATTATAACACCTTAAACCATCCAGTTTTTATCAATCTCTTCTGCTGAAAAAGGTTTAACACTTAATTGCTGAGCTACGCCAGCCTGCAATTTAACTTCTACATCAACACTGTCTTCATCTCTACCCTGGGAATATCTCGCCAAAATCTTAGCAGCAATCTTTATATCTTCTTGATTGGGCTCTCCATCTATTAATGCTATCGGGCCATTGCAACTGGTTGAATACAAATGAGCGTACTGATTACGATAACCCTCTAAAAATTTCACTTCACCCTCTTCTCTAGCAATAATCATCTTGAAACGCTGATTAGGGCGAATGTGTCGACCCACCTTAAGCATCATAAGATCATCAAGTTGGTAATCACGATTACCGCGGGCTTGCCACATATCCACTAATTTATCCGAATATTGTTTATCGGTTAAAAAACAACAGCCACCTGCAGGAGTGGCATAGTCATCAAAACCGTATTCTTTAGCCAACGCCATTTGCGGCTTACGGGTGCGTCCCGAAAAGTCTAGCAACCGTTCACGATCCACCCAGCCTTCAATTTCAGCCTTAGTTAGTGGTAAGTGTTTAGCGCACAAAGGGCGTAATAACAAATCACCTGCGCCGGATTCTTCTTGCACCACTGGCATGGTTTCTTTGCGCTGAGACATAGGACGTTGACCCATTACCTCGCCGGTAATAATAAAGTCAAAATCATTCTCCTCCATCCACTGCTTGGCTTTTTTCACCATGAACCCTTTGCAATCTAAACAAGGATTCATGTTTTTTCCATAACCATGTTTTGGATTTAAAAGAACGTCTCGATACTCTTCAATCACATCAATAATGTGTAATTTAATGCCAAGTTGCTCTGCCACCCACAGTGCATTATTACGCTTTGGCTTGTCACTTTTTTGTTTGCGAATTGCATGCGTATGGCCTTCCACACAAAAGCCTGTGAAAAAATTAATACCTTCTACATGAATGCCTTGGTCAAGCATAAGCTTGGTGCTTAAGAGTGAATCTAGCCCACCTGATATTAACGATACTGCTTTAATTTTCTTACTCATAATCCTTTATCTTAGTATTATAGGCCTTGCCTATAATACTATTTTCTTATTCCATCCACTCGACACCATTCGTCTTTTTGCGTTACCTTTAAATCACTAAAATTTTCACTATAAGCTTCTAAAACCATATCAAGCTGTTCTTGTAAAATCCCTGAAAGCGTTATTTTACCGCCTGATTTAACTAAATCAGAAAAATGTTGGCAAAGCCCCACCAAAGGGTTGGCTAAAATATTAGCAACTAGCAAATCTACTTTATCTAATTGCTTTTCTTCATCACTATGCAGAACCGTAACCCAATCTTCAGCATGGTTAGCCTTAACATTATCAATGGTTGCCAATACGGCTTGTGGATCATTGTCTATCGCAATCGCTTTCTTCGCACCCAACTTCACCGCAGCAATTGCCAGTACTCCTGTACCCGAACCATAATCAATCACATTTTGATTAATCGGCGGATTTTTATCTAAATATTGCAAGCACAAATCCGTAGTTTGATGGGTACCGGTACCAAACGCCAAACCAGGATCCATGTTAATTACCACAGCATCATCCGATAATTTTGATGCATCTTCCCACGATGGGCAAATCCAAAGTCGCTGTCCAAATCGCATCGCATGAAAGTCTTTCTTACATTCATCTTCCCAAACACGATCTTTCAACAATTCAAAAGATGTGTTTTCAATCTGACACAATTGCAACAATACACTTTGTACATGTGCTTGATCTACATCTTTATCAAACAAAGCCTTGATTGTCGTATCTTGCCACAAAGGTGTCTTACCAACTGGCGGTTCGAAAATCGCATTATCATACGTGTCACTAAATGTTACTGAAAGACAGTCCAGACCCATTAAAATTTCACTAACGAAATCCGCCTGATCTTTATTGATTTCTACTGTAATCTGCATCCAGTCCATAGGCGCTAAATTATACCCATGATTTTTTTTATAAAAACCAACTAAATTATTAAGGTATTATGTATAATACAAACTTTAACCGATAAATAAGGTAACAAGCATGGGACTAGAGAGAACAGGAAACGGATACTTAGTAGATCCAACAATTTGGACTGAAGAGATTATGCATGAAATGGCAAAAGAAGATGGCATGGAGCTAACCGAAAGTATGGTTGGTCAAATCATGTCAGCAAGAGAATACTTCGAAGAAAATTCATCCGTACCGCCCATCCGAACTTTTGCAAAATACGTTGGCATTGATAAAAAAATATTATTCAAAGAATGGCTAACCGGCCCAATGAAACCAATCACAAAGTATGGTGGGATGCCTCAGCCAACTGGTTGCGTCTAACTCTTTACTTTGTCTTTTTCCTTTTTTACGTTGTTAGAAAATTAAAATACTCAATCATATAGATTAACTATATTCAATCGAATTTTAATTTTCTGCCTTGTATAAAGAAAAAATACGCGCAAATAGATCTTAATTAAAAAACCCTAGAAAGAGGGTTTTTTATTGTCTAAATCTCTTTAGACCCAGTCTAAAAATCAGCTTATAGAAAGTCTTTGACTGAAGCGAGAGCTTCAACAATGTTTTCCGGCTGAGTGCCGCCACCCTGTGCCATATCCGCACGGCCTCCACCTTTTCCGCCCACCTGCTGAGCAACGTGATTAAGAATATTGCCAGCTTGGTACTTGTCTGTTAAATCTTTGGTTACACCCGCTACTAGAGATACTTTGTCGCCACTAATAGCAGCAAGAACAACGATAGCTGAACCGAGTTTATCTTTAAGCTTATCAGCAATATCACGTAAATCTTTACCGCTTACACCCTTAACAATCGTTGAAAGTAATTTCACCCCATTGACCTCTTGCGCTTGATTCACTAAATCATCACCTTGATTACTCGCTAACTGTTTTTGAAAAGAGGAAATCTGCTTTTCCAGCTCTTTTTGCTGCTTGACTAGTTGAGTAACTTTTTCAACCACTTGTGCATTGCTTGACTTAGTCATATGAGCGATTTCACTCAAGTTATCCTGTGTTTGATTATCAAACTGATAGGCATCATAACCCGTCATTGCCTCAATACGACGTACACCTGCAGCAATACCGCCCTCAGAAGTGATTCTAAACAAGCCAATATCGCCTAAACGTTCCACGTGCGTGCCGCCACAAAGCTCTACTGAAAAATCATCCTTACCCATAGTGAGCACACGCACGGTATTGCCATACTTCTCACCAAACAACGCCATCGCGCCATTTTTTTTAGCGGTTTCGATATCCGTTACATCCGTATAAACCTTAGTATTCCCTAAAATCTTTCGATTAACCATGCCTTCAATTTTGTCTAAATCAGCTTTGGCAATTACCTCGTCATGTGAAAAGTCAAAACGCAGTTTGTCACTATCAACTAATGAACCTTTTTGAGTAACAGTTTCACCCAAAACTGTACGTAGGGCTGCATGAAGTAAATGCGTAGCTGAGTGGTTCCGTGCAATGCGCTTGCGACGATTTTTATCAACACTTGCACTCACCGTATCACCCACTTTTAACACACCGCTGTTTAATGTGCCGTGATGTTCAAATGCACCAGATTTTTGTTTTTGCGTATTATTTACTTCAAAGCTGATTTTAGTATTCGACAACAAACCACTATCTCCAACCTGACCACCAGATTCACCATAAAAACTTGACTGAGCTAAAACCACAATTGCTTCATCACCGACATCAATGGAATCAGCCAGCTTGCCTTCTTTAATAATTGCTTGCACTACCGAGGTATTTTCTAATTGCGTGTAACCCAAAAATTCAGTGGCTCCACTAACAGCAACACCCTGTTGCGTAGTTTTGAAATCTCCCGATTGACGAGCACGCTCTCTTTGTTTAGTCATTTCAACTTCAAATCCCGGCATATCAATGGTAAGATTGCGTTCACGCGCCACATCGGCAGTAAGATCCACTGGAAAACCATAAGTATCGTACAATTTAAACACGGTTTCACCATCAAGCTTATTACCTTTAAGGCCGGCAATGGCCTCTTCCAAAATACCCATGCCTTGATCCAGCGTTTGTGCAAAACGCTTTTCTTCTTTTTTTAAAACTTTTTCAACACTCGCTAATGCTTTCTTAAGCTCAGGATAAACGCTTTTAAGTTCCAAAGCCAGTACCGGCGCTAAACGATAAAAAAATACTTTATCAATCCCAATCTTGTGGCCATGACGAATCGCACGACGAATAATGCGACGCAACACATAACCTCGCCCTTCATTTGACGGAATCACCCCATCCACGATCATAAAAGCGGTTGAACGAATATGGTCAGCAATCACGCGCACTGAAGCATCATCCTCTTTAATGCCATGAGTTTTAGGAATTAGACCGACCACGGCCTTAATTAAACTCTTAAAACCATCCGTATCGTAGTTATTATTTTTATGTTGCAACACGGCTGCTAAGCGCTCTAACCCCATCCCTGTATCCACACAAGGAGCTTCTAACGGTTTAAGATAACCGTCTTCTTGTTTATCGTATTGCGTAAATACTAAGTTCCAAATTTCAATATAACGATCACCATCTTCATCAGCATGGCCTGGAGGACCGCCAGCAATATCTTCACCGTGATCATAAAAAATTTCACTTGATGGGCCACAAGGGCCTGTATCGCCCATTTGCCAAAAATTGTCTTTAGCGCCGCAACGAGAAATTCGATTCCTTGGAAAACCAATTTCATTGACCCAAATATCTTCAGCTTCAATGTCTTCTTCAAACACACTCACCCAAAGTTTTTCCTTAGGCAAACCTAATTCAACGGTCAAAAACTCCCAAGCATACTGAATAGCCTTACGCTTAAAATAATCACCAAAACTAAAATTACCCAACATTTCAAAGAAAGTATGGTGACGTGCGGTATAACCCACGTTCTCTAAGTCATTGTGCTTGCCGCCCGCACGTACACAACGCTGTACTGATACTGCACGCGTGTAAGGGCGCTTTTCCACGCCACTAAACACATCTTTAAAGGGTACCATGCCAGCATTGACGAATAACAAGGTTTTATCATTGTGCGGCACGAGTGATGCACTCGGCTCAATCGTATGACCTTTTGAGGCGAAATAGTCTAAGAATTTTTGTCTAATTTGTGCAGTTTTCATGCGCAATATTTTATAAATAAAAAATTTGAATTATACGCACAATATAACCCTAATATACTTCCTTGCGGTGAGCGATACGCACAATATGGATAACTAAGCGATTATCAATTTTCTCATAGATAATCCGATAACTTCTAAGCCTTAATCGATAAAACCCTTTCCATTTTCCTTTTAAGCGCTTAAGTTTCGAAGATTTTAATAAAGTTATTTCATAGCTTTCACTATAGTTATTAATAAAGAATTCTAAAGATTCAACAATAAAAACTTTAATTTGAATATTTAATTTACCCAACTCCTTTTTAGCAGCTGGATGAAATTCAACGCTATATTTGGACATTAACTCAAATTCAACTCTTTTTTAATCTCATCCAAAGTTACAGTTTTTGTTATGCCTTTTTTAACCTCTTCTGAGCGCTTAAGCGCAACTTCTAAATCAAGATGGTCAAAATACTGGGACAATGCTTCAGACACCATATGGCTTTTTTTAAGCCCCAACTCTTTTGCCATATCATCTAATTCTTCAACAATAAATCCTGGCAATGTAAAAGTAGATTTGTGTGATTGTATATTCATAATTACAAAAAGTATTTCATTAAATATGTACTATTATACATATAATATTATTCTAAAAATGAAGTATCGCCTGCACCAAAGCGAATAATTTCAATACCACCGCCTGATAAATCGATCACGGTTGTTGGCTCTGGCGGACAATAGCCATCATCAATAATAACATCAACTTGGCTTTCTACCGCATCTCGCACATCATCAATATCATAAAATTCATAACCATCAATAATCAACGATACGCTCATCAGTGGCTCGTCCAACTGTGTAAGTAAGGCTTGCACCACGCCATGGTTCGATATGCGTAACCCAATGGTCTTTTTCTTTTCATGTAATAAACGCTTAGGCACATCTCGCGCACCTTCCAAAATAAAGGTGTAAGCACCTGGTAGGATTTTTTTTAATAGTCGAAACGCATTGTTATCCAATTTTGCATATTCACTAATGTGTGACAAATCTCGCATCATTAATGTAAAGTCATGACGCTTAGATAAATGACGAATTTTCCTGATACGCTCAAGCCCATTTTTATTGCCCAACGCTGTTCCCAGCGCATAACCAGAATCTGTTGGGTAAGCAATTACTGCACCAGAATTAAGCCTATCAACCACCTGCTTTACCAAACGCTGTTGTGGATTTTGCTGGTGGATTTTTATCAATTTTGCCATGATTAGCTAAATATCTAGCCTTTTCATTGCTAAATTATAAGCTTTATTTTTATCTCTTTTGCCAACAGCAACAACCGATACAATTAACTCATTGTCACGTACTTGATACACTAAGCGATAACCTGCACGCCTAAGTTTGATCTTATAACAATCTTTTAATTGTCTTAATCTAGAACTTTTAACGTGCGGATCTTTTAGTCTTTCCTCAAGTTTTTTAATAAAAACAAGCTTGATACTATGGTTAAGCTTGTCCCACTCTTTTTTAGCTTCTTGTTTAAAGTTTAAGTTATAAATCATTAATTAATTGTTGAACACTCGTCGACACCTCATCTTGATTTTTTCTTGATTCAACAAGTGCGGCTAGCTCTATATCTTCAATAGCATCCATCATGCTTTCATATACATTAGCAGGTACTGCGTAAAATACAGGTTTATTCCTATTTAAAATAGCCACCGGAGATCCGTCACCCTGCTCAACAACAGACATGGGGTTTTTCTTCAACTCTGAGATCCCCGCACTCACATCAGATAATATTGGATTAGTAACAACCATAACAATCTCCTTAAATTTATAATCTCATTATAATATAATAAGACTATTTAAAAGATCTTTTTAAAGACTATTTAAAATATTTTTAGATTGATTAGGTAAATCTTGTAATCGGCCAATGCGTACTCTTTGATTGGGCCAACCATGATAATCAGAGCCACTCGATGCTAGCAAGCCTAACTCTCTTGCCCACTGACTCATTAGCGTAATTTCATCAGCACTACTACTACCTGTCACCACCTCTACCCCGTTACAACCATTGGCAGCCAAATCACTCATCATGCGTTTAACTTTGGTATTAGTCATTCTGTATCGCAGTGGATGCGCCAGTACCGCTTTGCCACCGGCAGCATGTATCCACCCAATTACTTCATCAAACTGCGCCCATTTACTACCTACACCACCGGGCTTTTTACCGGTTAAAAAACGCTTAAAAACACTGCGCATATCTTTGCACACACCCTCTTGAATTAACATTTGGGCAAAATGAGTACGCGTAATCATGCCTTTTTTAGCAATCGCCTGGGTTTTTTCCATGGCACCAAATACACCTGCACCACCTAAACCTCGTGCCATTTTTTCAGCGCGCAATTGACGAAAATCTTGATGTTGCTTAAGACCTGCTTGCAATACTTCATTTTCCGCATCAACACCCAAACCTAAAATATGAATGGTCATATTGCTCCACATGGCTGACACTTCCACCCCAGGTACAAATTGCATGCCAATCTTATTCGCCTCAAGTTCAGCTTCGGCCAAACCATTCACCGTATCATGATCAGTCAGTGCAAACATATCGCACCCCTGTTCTTTAGCAAGATGCACTACCTCAGTGGGTGACAAAACCCCATCTGAGTAATACGAATGGTTGTGTAAGTCAATTTTCATCTATATGGTATTTGGTTGATCTTCCTCCGCCACTAGAGATTAAGATACCCTTATTTGACAGATCTATTAAATCTCTTGCTGCAGTTATATCAGTAGTGCCCACTAGATTTTTATATTTTTTTCTAGAAATGCCATCAGTAAAATCTTCAGTTTCTAGCAGTCTAACAACCAGTTTTCTTTGTCTATCATTCATACTGATATTACGATGCTTATCCCAAAACAAGGTTGTACTTCTGATTTTATTAAGTTTATGCATGCTATTTTGTGCGGCAAGTTTTACTTGCTCTAAAAACCATACAATCCATTGGGTGATTTCTAACTCACCTTTTTGGCATTTTTCTAAAATCTCATGGTATTCTTTTTTGTTTTTTTCTATCTCTGTTGATAGCGAATAAAGTCTGATATTGGTATTTTCAGCATCAGCGAGGCAGCGCTCTGCAATCATTCTAGAAAAACGCCCATTACCATCATCAAGTGGGTGGATAGTGACAAAGTAAAACTTTGCAATAGCCGCTTTAATATAGCCAGAATTTATATTGTCAGATTGTAGCCAATTTAAAAATACATTCATTTCATCATCAACACATTGGTAATCAAGGCAAGGCGCTTCAAAATGAATTTGCTCCTTACCATATCTACCTGAAACCACTTTCATCTGTGTATTTCGATAATCACCAATAATTAAATTATCAAGGATTGGTTTATCAGAAAACATCGTCCTATGCCATTTGAATAAATCCTGCTTGGTTAAGACGCTTGACGAGCTTCTCACGGATTCAAGTAAAACATCAATAAAGGCTGTAGAGTTTCTAGACATTTTCCCCACTTTACCAATGCCCAGTCGATTGGCAATGCTTGACCTTACAGAATCACGATCTAGAATTTCACCTTCAATTTTTGCACTTGATAATGCTTCATCTAGTAATGATTTAGACTCTAGTGCCAATTTTTTATCTTGGTCTAGCTCATTGGCCAGCAGCATTAGTGGGGCAACATGGCTGATTGCATCGGACAGCGCAAGCATTACTGTCTCAGCATCATATTCAAAGTTCGGCCAATTACCCTGTTGCCATATCCACATATTTCTTATCTTGTTAATGAGATGATTAGAATTATAATAATATCATATTTTGATACGAATAATAATTTAATTGTATCATTTCTATTTATTTTTAAGAATGTAACGCTTAATCACTCTCTTTAGCGAGATGTAGAACTTCAGGGGGTGATAACACGCCATCAGAATAAAAAGAATGATTGTGTAAATCTACCATCATAAATAGATATTATCCGCGATAACCTAGATTGCCGTTATTTCTTTTCAAAAAGCAAAAAAAAAAACGATTTAATAGTCTATAATGGCCCAATATGAAAAACTGGTACCTAATTAAAACAAAGCCACAACAAGAGGCGATTGCCACTCAAAATTTGACCAATCAAAATTTTAATGTGTTTTTCCCTAAAGCAGTTATTAACAACAAAACCACGCCACTGTTTCTAAGCTATTTATTTATTGAGCTTGATGATAAAATTCAAAATTGGACGCCTATCCGCTCTACCAAAGGAGTTTCTAACTTTGTACGTTTTGGCTTAAGCTTTGCAAAAGTACCCAATCAAATTGTAAATTTAATCAAAACACAACAACAGCAAACTATTGAAAAAATGATGGATATCTGCTCTCATCACAAAGGTGATCATCTTGAAATTCAAACCGGTGCTTTCAAAGGTCAACAAGCTATTTTTCAAAACTACAATAGTAACGATAGAGTCACCGTACTTCTAAAGCTGATTGGCCAACAACAAGAAATAAAATTACTTGAAAAAGAAGTTGTTGCAATCTAGTTTACCTTGCGCTTATTAGCCCGCTATAATCATTAAAAATTAAACATTCATAACTTAACATTAGACCACTATGTGCGGAATCGTCGGCGGAATTTGTAAGAAAAACATCACATCGGTACTGATTGACGGACTAAAGCGCTTAGAATATCGTGGTTACGATTCTGCTGGTGTGGTGGTTTTATCAGCGGATAACGAGCTACATCGTGCCAGAGCAGCAGGTAAAGTTGTTAATCTTGAAAATAACATTAAAGAGAAAAAAATACCGCTTGACGGCACGGTTGGCATCGCCCACACCCGTTGGGCCACCCATGGTGAGCCAACAAGCCGCAATGCACATCCACACATCTGTAATCACACGGTCAGCGTGGTGCATAATGGCATTATTGAAAATTTCCTAGAATTAAAAGCTGCACAAGAGGTAGATGGGTATACATTTACCTCAGATACTGATACCGAAGTGATTGGCCATGCTATTCATCAGCATTTACAAGACAGTGAGTCTTTATTAGAAGCCACACAAAAAGCCATTCAAACCTTTGAGGGTGCTTATGGTGTTGGTGTAGTCTCCCCTAAAGATCCAGGGCGTATTATCGCTGCGCGTAGTGGCTCGCCACTGGTGATTGGCATCAGTAAGAAAGGCAATTTTATTGCTTCTGACCAAATGGCTCTGCTAGATATTACCAAAGACTTTATCTTTTTAGAAGAAGGTGATATTGCTGATATTACCCTTGACTCAGTCACTATTTATGACAAAGATGGCAAGCAAGTAGAGCGAGAAATTAAAACCTCAAAACTTAAAAGCGGCCAAACCTCTAAACGTGGCTATGACCACTACATGCTTAAAGAAATCTTTGAGCAACCGCAAGCTATTCGTGATACCTTAGAGTCGCGTATTACTAAAGACACAGTACTATCATCAGCCTTTGGGCATAAAGCCAAAGATATCTTTAAAAAAACCAAGCACATTCAAATTATTGCCTGCGGTACTAGCTACAACGCAGGCTTGGTAGCAAAATATTGGCTAGAAGACATTGCCAAAATCCCCACCCATATTGAAGTCGCGAGCGAATACCGCTATCGTAATCCAATCATTCTTGAAGATACATTATTTATCACTATCTCGCAAAGCGGAGAAACAGCAGATACGCTAGAAGCGCTCAAAGCGGTTAAAAAGCGCAGTAAAGATAAGAATATTCATACATTGACGATTTGCAACTCAGCAGAGTCATCACTCACACGTGAATCAGAGCTTGTTTTCCTTACCCATGCTGGCCCAGAAATTGGCGTTGCAAGCACTAAAGCTTTTACCACTCAGCTGGTGTCGCTTGCTTTACTGACGGTGGCTATTGGTAGGTGTCACAAAAAAGTATCCAGACAACAAGAAGCAAAAATTGTTGACGGGCTTAATCGCCTGCCAGGCTTAATTGCACAAACCTTAAAGCAAGAAGATCAAATTAAAGAATTAGCCAAAACCTTTAAAAATAAATTCAACGCCTTATTTTTAGGACGCGGCTCCATGCATGCCATCGCCATGGAAGGCGCGCTTAAGCTCAAAGAAATCAGCTACATCCATGCTGAAGCTTTTCCTGCAGGCGAACTTAAGCATGGGCCCATTGCTCTGATTGATAATGACACACCAGTAATTGCCGTAGCACCTAATGATAGTCTTTTGGATAAGCTTAAATCTAACCTTCAAGAAGTTAAATCAAGAGGCTCAGAGATGATTGTCTTTGAAGATGAAGTCGCCAAGGTGGCACCCATGAAGGGCATGACAATCATACCGACTACAACCGATTTAGGACGCATCACCGCGCCTATTATATTCACCATTCCTTTGCAATTACTGAGCTACCATGTGGCACTCATCAAAGGCACTGATGTTGATCAGCCACGCAACTTAGCGAAATCAGTGACTGTAGAATAACTATTCTTCATTATACAATACGTCTGTAATTTCACACTGAGGCTTAAAGCCTGGAACAATCTGAATCAAAAGCTCACGCAATTTCTTTTGATCACAATTTGTAATTGCAATTTGTAAGTCATTCAATATTGGCTCTAGCTCATCCCATGCCAGCATTTCCTCTTGTGCACGCATGATTAGTGGATTATCTGTTTCACTCACATTGTCACCAATCAACAACTCTTCATAAAGCTTCTCTCCAGGCCTTAATCCGGTGTATTTAATTTCAATATCACCATCAGGATTTGACTCATCTTTTACTTCTAATCCACTAAGGTGAATCATTTTCTTGGCTAAATCATCAATACGTACCGGCTTACCCATATCAAGTACAAACACATCACCACCCAAGCCCATAGCACCTGCTTGAATCACAAGCTCTACCGCTTCAGGTATCGTCATAAAGTAACGAACCATATTAACGTCTGTTACTGTTACTGGCCCACCAACTTTAATTTGCTGCTTAAAAAGTGGAATTACCGAGCCACTAGACCCGAGCACATTACCAAAGCGCACCATGGTAAATTTTGTGTCACTTTGCTTGGCTGATAAGGCTTGCAACACCAATTCTGCACTGCGCTTGGTTGCGCCCATTGTATTAGTCGGTCGTACCGCTTTATCAGTTGAAATCAGTACAAAGGTTTTAACACCAGTATCAATAGCCGCTTGTGCGCAATTAAGCGTACCAAAGATATTATTATCAACCCCTTCGGTGTTATTAAACTCCACCATCGGCACATGCTTATAGGCCGCGGCATGATAAACAGTATCCACACCAAAGCGCTTAAACACATTGGTGAGTCGAGTTTTATTATTAACACTACCCAATATTGGATAAAGATCCATTGAATGCATACCAATATTGGAGAGTTCTTTTTCAATGGTGTAAAGTGCCAGCTCGCTCATCTCATATAAGATTAATGCTTTTGGCTTTAAAAATACAATTTGTCTGCAAAGCTCCGATCCAATCGACCCACCAGCACCTGTTACCACAACAACCTTATTAGTAATATTTTTACTAAGTAATTCCTTATTAGGTACCACCGTATCTCGCCCCAATAAGTCTTTAATGCTCACTTCACGCAAATCACCAATACTTACCTTACCTTCAGCTAATTCAGCCACACCAGGCAACATGCGAACCAACACTGGATAAGACTCCAATATATTAATGATATCAAGTCGTTTAGTGCGTGAAGCTGACGGCATGGCAATCAACACTTCATCTACTCTTAACTTGCTAATGACACCTTCAATAGCATCAATTGAGTAAACATTTAATCCTGTAATTTGATTACCTTGCAGCTCTTTTAAATCGTCAACAAACCCAACAGGATTGTATTCAGAAGAGTGCGATAACGCACTTACAAGCTGAATACCTGCATCGCCCGCACCATACACCAAAACTCGTTTTTTATCGCCCTGGCTCTTGCCGTTCAATTCAAAATTAAACATTAAAAATTTAAAATTCGTATTTTCGCTGAGCAGCGCTCTAGCGAAAATACGCACTCCGCCAATTGCCAATAAAGACAACACCCAGTTAATCAGTATTACTGAGCGCGGAATGCCATCAGTAGCAACCATAAAGCCAATAGCGCCCCATACTAATGCATATAGCGATACCGCCTGCACAATCGCCCATAAAGCTTTAAAACCAATATAGCGAATCACTGCGCGATACAAACCAAATCGCACAAAAATAATACTAGCAACAACTGGCGCACCGAATATCACCCAAACTAAATCACTCTCTGGATAATACCAATAACCAAGTCGAATTGAGAATGATGCCAATAGTATCAATACCAGTGCGACAGAGTCAGCAAACAACATAACAAGTTGCTTGTTGATTCTTGAAAGCCCTATCATTCTGTTTATCATTATCAATCTATGTTAGTTTTTATTCAAAAAATCAGCAACAAATCCATTGTTACCTAACTCTTTAACAACCCCTCTAAGGATAGGACTTTTGTAAAAGTTAATCGTATAGATTCTCCCACCTTCTTTAGTTGCGGTTATTAATTTTTCTTTTTTCAACTTCTTAATCATTCTAGATTTTTGATGAGAACTACTAATACCAAATTTATCAAGCTCTGTAGCACGTATAGTCATACTTTCTTGTCGCACCAAGTATTGCAAAATATCATTTTCCAATACGTTTATCACTTGCCTATCCAATGCAAATTTCAATGCTGGCAATAATAATTTATCTCTCACATATTCCACATTTAACAAGGTATCAATTTTTTCAATTTCATTCTTTAGTCCACTTAAAAAATATTCAGCCCAACTCAAAACACCTTTATTATTAAGCTTATCTGCCTTTGAAAGATTGTCATAATAAATATCTCTATCGCCATAAAAAACAGCAGATGGATTAAGTATCCTACCCTCTTTAACATTAAATCCCAATTTTATTAATAGCACATAATCTAACAACCTTATCATTCTTCCATTGCCATTATCAAATGGATGAATATAAGCACAGCGATGGTGTGCAATAGCAACCATCAATAACTGATTCTGCTTAATATGGTTATCATTAATAAAGTCAATAAAACTATCAAAATAATCTTTAAGATTGACTATATCTGGTGGCGTATGACTTGCATTTTTAATCGAAACATTGCTTTTTCTTAATTCGCCAGGGTTTTTAGATCCTTCTCCCGTAGGTGGTGGTGTCAAATTTTTAACAACAATTTTATGCAAATGGGAGAGATAGGCACGGTCTACTGATGTGTCTTTATCTGTATTTTTCTCAATAAAACTAATTGCATTTCTTAAATTACTAACCTCTATATGCTGCTCATCAACTCTAGAATTGTCTTTATCCTCAATAATTCTTTCAATACATTCAGAGAGTGTTGTATGATTACCTTCAATCCTGGCCGATCCAAGTGTTTCTAACGTTTGAAAAATCTCTTTTAATTGGAAAAAAATACCAGGTGGTACAGTTGAAAATAACCGCTTAGTCCTAATCTTTTCTAATTCCAGAATTAAACCAGTTAACGACCCACCCCATTGAGGCTCTGGTATGGTTATTTTAGTTTGCATTACTTAACATTAATAAATTTATTACATAACATTTTAACCAATAAAATACTTTAATATAAGGGGTTTTTATATATTTTATAAAAATACTACTTAACATTTTTATATAATACTACTTAACATTTTTATATAATACTACTTAACAAATTTTAATCAAAAATTCTTTAACGACCTTATTATTTACATTGCAAATTAGCACTTTAACTCCTAATTTGCAATGTTATCGATTAGAATAACAATCATCAAATACCATATTATCCTTCCTTTCGCCACCCTTTCGGCCTACCCCTATTTTTACTCATCATATCATAGCCCGTTAATATTTTTATCTGAGTAATAAAATCCTCATTACCAATCGCCATACCCTGATTAGTTGTTTTGCGAATATTATCAATCAGACCGCCATCAAGTTCATATTCAAAAAGTGTTCGATAGCTATCTCGCCTGTCTTTTTGAGTATTGCCTAATGCTAAATACTCGTCGTGTGGTGTACATAAACTAGAGGCCTTACCCAATGCATTAATTTGATAGCTAGAAAAGCTATAATCAGCCGGATCTTCAACCATGCCAGCACGCACAGGATTAAGCTCAATATAACGATAAACACTAAGCAGATAAGATTCAGACTGCACCAAGGAAGATTTATACCGCCCCTCCCACAATGTGCCTGTACGTTTATAAGTTTTATTAAAATAAACAACATAAAGCCTGCCCACGTCTTGCATGGTTTTACTAACGGAATTTTCACTAAAAGGTGTACAAAGCAGATGAATGTGGTTAGTCATAAGCACCCATGCATGAACCTGTAGCTTGTATTTTTTTGAATAGTCTTTTAGACAACTGATGTAAAAAGCCATATCATCTTCACTGGTAAAACAAACTTGCCGATTGTTACCTCTAGTAATAATGTGTTGTGGTATGCCAATAGGGCTGATACGGGGTTTTCTGGGCACAGAGAAAGCTTTATTAATTGCGTTATTGATTATGATTGTACAGAAAGATTGTAGCTTGTTATTATTTAATTTACACTGACCCCTTTATATTTACGCCGCTGCGTGATAGATAGTATCTACACCGAAGCGTTTAAACACATTAGTCAATCTGGTTTTATTATTAACACTACCCAATATTGGGTAAATATCCAATGAATGCATGCCGATATTGGAGAGTTCTTTTTCAATAGAGTAAAGAGCTAGTTCACTCATCTCATATAGGATGAGCGCTTTAGGCTTTAAAAATACAATTTGCCTGCAAAGCTCAGATCCAATCGAGCCGCCAGCACCAGTAACTACCACTACCTTGCCAATAATATTTTTACCTAGTAGATCTTTATTAGCCTCTACCGATTCACGCCCTAGTAGATCCTTAATACTTACCTCACGCAAATCACCAATACTTACCTTACCTTCAGCAAGTTCGGCCACACCAGGCAACATACGCACTAAGACCGGATAAGGCTCTAGCGTATTAATAATATCAAGTCGCTTAGTGCGAGAAGCCGACGGCATAGCGATTAACACCTCATCTACCTTAAGTTTATTAATAACATTCTCAACGCTATTAACAGAGTAGATATTAAGCCCTCTAATTTGATTACCTTGCAGCTCATTTGAATCATCAATAAACCCAACAGGATTGTATTCAGAAGAGTGTGATAACGCACTTACAAGCTGAATGCCCGCATCACCTGCGCCATATACCAATACTTTTTTGCATCCACCACTAGACTGAGTACTACTATTTAAACTACCCTCTCTGGTTAACAGCCAACGCGCAACAACACGCAAACCACCAATAGCCAGTAAAGACAATATCCAATTAATAAGAATGACAGATCGAGGAATACCCTCAATAGCCACCATAAAGCCAATAACACCCCACACTAATGCATATAGCGATACCGCCTGCACAATAGCCCATAAAGCTTTAAAGCCAATATAGCGAATCACTGCGCGATACAAACCAAATCGAACAAAGATAATACTAGCAATAACCGGTGCACCAAATATTACCCAAATCAAATCATCCTGCGGGAAATACCAATAACCAAGTCGAATTGAAAATGATGCTAGTAATATCGATACAAGTAACACAGAGTCAACTAACAACATAATTAGCTGCTTATTAATTCTCGATAACGAAAGTACTTGACTAATCAATGCGAAACTCCGTCTCTTTTAATTACCTTTAAAAAAGTCATCCATAGTATCTTTATATCAAACCAAAAGGATTGACGATTTAAGTATTCTACATCTAATATCACTTTATCAGCAATTAACAACTCATCTCGTCCATTCACTTGCGCCCAGCCTGTAATACCGGGTAATAACTTATCTATGCCATTTGCAGTACGTAAAGCTATTAAATCATCTTGATTATAAAGTGCAGGTCTAGGCCCTACAAAGCTCATACCACCTTTTAAAACTGAAAATAATTGGGGAAGCTCATCTAAACTAGTTCGACGTAAAAAACCACCAATAGGTGATAAATAAGCATCTGGATTATCTAATAGGTGGGTTGCCACAGCAGGAGTGTCTGTCAACATTGATCTAAACTTTGGCATCTTGAATATTTTATTATTTTTGCCAACTCTATCAGACCAATATAAAGCCGGACCTTTAGAAGTTAAACGAACAGAAATAGCAATTAACAGCATAGGAGATACTAAAAGCACAAGAATCGCAACACCTAGTAATAAATCAAAAATCCGTTTCATTCATATCCTTTAAAGATTTTTTAGCTTTAAATCCAAGCGCCTCTAATTTAGCAGAAGAATAACACTCATCACCCAGTAATTTATTGATTTTATATTTAATACGGGGGCTTATCAGACTAGCAATATCGAATAGGATTTTTGGCACACTCCATTTTGGAATTGATTTGCCCACCACGCCACACATAGCATTATAAATCTCACGAGAAGAATGGGGGGTGCCATCTGTTGCGATGAAAATTTCTCCATTGGCTCGTCTATCTTCAGAAACCAGTAAAATCGCTCGCACCAAGTCATCTACATGAATCATAGAGCGCCGATTTCCCGTCTCAGGCAAGGGTGGAAACCAGCCCCTCGCAATTCCCGCTAACATTAATTGTAAATTACCCTTAACACCTGGACCATAAACTAATGAAGGACGAATGATTGACACATGCATACCAGATTCGCCACCTATTTTTAATAGCTTTAACTCTGCCTCTCGCTTGCTTTCACCATAGACTCCTTCAGGCTCATTCTGATCAGACTCATTAGTGCACTTGCCAGAAGCTAAACCCCCTCCAGCCTTAACGCTACCAATAAAAACAAATCGTTTTACACCGTTTTCTACTGCCAATCTAGCCAGCTCAACTGTAGCGTCTACGTTAATTACACGATATAAATCTTCAACTTTACTAGGATCTTGCATATCATGCGCAAAGCCCGCAAGATGAAAAACGGTATCTACAGATTCTAGAGTGTGCTTAGATATTCTATCTTGCCCTAGATTACATACAACTGTATCATAATTATTAACCTTAGATCTAGCAAGCAATCTAACATCACACTCTACAGTGTTCAACAAGCCAAGTAGTCGACTACCAATAAATCCAGTTGATCCTGTTACTAAATACCTCATCATTTAATCGTTAAAACCAACCAATTGACTGGTTAAATTATTGATAATACTATCTTTATTAAAGGTCGTTTCTAGTAACTTTGTATTATTAATGATAAATTTAGATTTTTCATTCTCCGGCATGTCTATACACTTTTCAAAAGCTTTTTTAATAAGCTCCACATTAGATGGATCTGCACAGACCCCGAGACTATTATCGTTCACAATATCTGCCACATCGCCATTAATAATAGCCAATATAGGCTTCTTAGCCGCGATATAGGTTTGAGTTTTAGCAGGAACAGTTACTGAGAATATTGGCTCATTAATTAAAGACACAATTAGAAAGTCACTAGCTTTATAAAATTTAGCCATATCTTCGCGCATTTGTTTGCCGTGGAAAATTATGTTTGGATTGTTATTCGAGAGTTTTTTTAAAAAAATCAGATTAGAACCATCGCCAATAATATTCAGTTGAGATTTTTTTTGATACCCATCTGGTAATAAACAAAAAGCATTGATAATATTCTCTAGATTTTGCACCTTGCCAATATTTCCCGCAAAAGTAAAATGAATTTTTTGATTTTTGCTTAGGGTAATAGGATCCATATCCATATCTAAATCATCTGCCCAATTTGGGGCGTAATTAAACTTTAAGCCCCTCTTAATATACGGCTCTAATTTTGATTCAAAGCCTTTGCTTGAAATAGCAATAGCAGTAATGTTGTGATACATAAATTTCACAAACGCATCTAACAGGGTTGAGAACATCTTAGTTTTGTTAAAACCATATGCATAAACACTATCTGGCCAAACATCTTGCACCCAAAACATAGTTGGCTTTTTGTATAACTTACTAATTACAACTGCTGGCAACATATCTGTCAGTGAGCCCAAATTAAACCCGAAAACATAGTCATATCTTCTGCCAATAAAAATTGCAACAATACTGCCAAAAATCATAAAGTTTATATATTTAAAGATCTTTTTAACTGCACTATCTCTATAGCCCGTAACAGCGTGCACTCTAAAAATGTTTATGCCTTGGTATTCGTCTTTTCGAAAGAAGCTATTTTTATAGCCTAGGAAAACCTTTCCTAATGGATAAGTCGGGGCTAAAGTTAATACATCAACATCATAACCTTTGCCTTTCCATGACAAAGCAACATCATTTATCTTAAATTCTTCAGGGTAAAAGCACTCTGTAACAATTAATATTTTCTTAGGCACTAATACTTTTTCCAAACCACTCTATTTACATAATCAACATAACTGTGGATTATACGAACCACCTTATCCGACACATTAGGCATAGAATAATCGTCAACTTGGCGTATTAGTCTTTGCACACCTCTTGGCTGTTTGTCAATAATAGCTAAAGACTGCATAATTCTTTCTTTCTGCAAGCCTGTCATAATAACTGCAGCCTCTTCCATACCTTCCGGGCGCTCGTGTGCTTCGCGAATATTTAAAGCCGGGAAATTTAAAATAGAGGACTCTTCATTTATAGTACCACTATCTGACAACACCGCCTTAGCAGATATTTGAAGCTTATTGTAGTCCTTAAATCCTAGTGGTTTCAATAATTGAATTATTGGATTTAATTCAATTTTCATTTCATCAATACGTTTTTGCGTTCTTGGGTGTGTAGTAACAATAATCGGCATTTGATAAATCTTTGCAATTGCGTTTAATGACTCCATTAAATTCAAAAAGTTCTTATCAGAATCGACATTCTCTTCACGATGCGCACTGACAACAAAAAACTCATATTCTTTAATCCCTAAACGCGTCAACACATCGGAACTATCAATGCCATCACGATAAGTATTCAACACTTCAAACATAGGACTGCCCGTTTTGATAATCATATCTGCCGGCAAACCTTCACTCAAAAGATAGTCTCTCGCAATACTGCTGTAAGTTAAATTAATATCAGCCATATGGTCAACTAAACGACGATTAATTTCCTCTGGAACACGTTGATCAAAACAACGATTACCAGCCTCCATGTGAAATGTTGGTATCTTTCTGCGCTTGGCAGGTAATAAGGCCATACAGCTATTTGTATCACCCAAAACAAGCATAGCCTCTGGCTTAATCTCTTCTAAAACTTTATCGACTTCAATGATAACATTTCCAATAGTTTCAGCACCCGTTGCGCCAGCAGCGCCTAAAAAATAGTCTGGCTTTCTAATTCCTAAATCATCGAAGAAAATTTCGTTTAATTCATAATCATAGTTCTGCCCTGTATGAATCAGAATGTGTTCACAATGCTCGTCAAGCTTTTTAATGACGCATGCAAGGCGTATGATTTCTGGACGTGTCCCAACTACTGTTACAATTTTTAATTTTTTCATATCTTATTCACCTCTACACTTTGTGAGTTATGGTATCAGGATTGTCAGGATCAAAAATTTCATTAGCCCAAAGCATGACTATTATGTCTTCTGTGCCAATATTGGTAATATCGTGCGACCACCCAGGCACCGTTTCAACAATTTTTAACTCTTTACTTGTTGTGATAATCTCATACGTTTCATCTGAGGCCACATGTCTAAAGCCAAATTTTGCCTCACCTTGGACAACTAAAAACTTTTCAGTCTTGGAGTGGTGATAATGACCACCTCTAGTCACACCTGGTTTTGCAGTGAAAAATGAAAACTGGCCACTATCTTTTGTTTTTAGCATTTCTGCAAACATTCCGCGTTCATCGCCATACGAAGGTATCAAATATGAAAATTGCTCAGGAGAAAGGTAACTAAGATATGCTGAATAAAGCTTGCGTACTAGGCCGCTACCAACTTTTTCAGTAATAAGGGAGTCTCGGCTTTCTCTAAAAGCCTTAATCTGGTCAGCCAAATCTCCTAATTTTATTTTATACTCTGGCTGTACTGATAGCTTTTTTTTGTCGCCCTTCACTCCTTGTATGACCTTAACAAACTCTTCAACCACATCATCAATATAAACCAGACTCAATTCAAAATCTGGATTATTAACTTGGATAGGTAGATCATGACTTAAATTGTGGCAAAAAGTCGCCACAACAGAATTATAATGAGGCTTACACCACTTACCAAACACACCAGGCAGGCGATACACATACACAGGACAACCTGTATCAATCTCAAGTACTTTCACAGCAACCTCAGCATCTAACTTACTCTTACCATATGCATTGTTAAGTTCTGCTTGAGTGGATGATGTCAAGATAATAGGGATATTTTTACCTGAAGAGCGCACAACATCACAAATAGATGCAGTCAATCCAACATTAACAACATCAAAGTCTTTCTCGTCTTTAGGTCTATTCTCGCCCGCCAAATGAACAATACAATCAACGCCTTTAATGAGCCCTTCTAGATCTTGAGTTGAGTTCTTACGGGTATAGGTTACAACTTGAATATCCAATTCATTCAAACGAACAATTAAATTCTTACCGATAAAGCCATATGCCCCTGTAACTAGTACACGCATCTATTTAGCCCCAAACTCCTTAAGCTCATCTTGAATCTCGAAGAGATTTAGCAACAATTGCTTTAATTCATCTTCATTAAGTTGGTGTGTATTATGAGAATGATACTCGTGAGCCTGTGTAATTACCTCTTCACCATCTTCAACAAACTTATTGTAGTTCAAGTCTCGTGTGTCAGCTGGTATACGATAATAATCATTCATATCAATTGCCTTTACCATCTCCTCTTTAGTGAGAAGTGTTTCGTATAATTTCTCACCATGGCGAGTTCCAATTATCTTTACTTTATTTTCTGACTTGCTCAGCAAATTCTTTAAAGTATGGGCCAGTAATGCTACAGTTGCAGCTGGCGCTTTTTGTACAAATATATCTCCACTCTCGCCATTTTCAAAGGCAAATAAAACTAAATCCACAGCTTGATCCAAGCTCATCATAAAGCGAGTCATATCTGGGTCAGTAACAGTCATTGGCAATCCATTTTTTATCTGCTCAATAAACAACGGGATAACCGAACCACGACTTGCCATCACGTTGCCGTATCTCGTACAAGCAATCATTGTATCTTTAACATTTCTACCTTTAGCGACAATAACTCTTTCCATCATTGCCTTGCTAATACCCATTGCATTAATTGGATAAACGGCTTTATCAGTACTAAGACAAATCACCTTTTTAATACCAAATCTGATAGCAGAGTTCAGCACATTCTCAGTGCCAATCACATTAGTTTTCACCGCCTGCATCGGATAAAACTCACAAGAAGGAACTTGCTTAAGTGCCGCAGCATGAAAGACGTAGTCCACACCCCTCATTGAGTCATCAATTGAATTTAAATCTCGAACATCACCAATATAAAACTTAAGACGATCATCAGCATATTTACGCCTCATATCATCTTGCTTTTTTTCATCTCGACTAAAGATTCGTATTTCTTTAATATCTAACTTTAAAAAACGTCTCAAAACAGCATTGCCAAAAGACCCTGTACCACCAGTAATAAAAAGAGTTTTATTTTTAAACATATTTTCCTCATGTATTTATATTTTTAAAAAATTTAAAAAATCTCTCCTTGCCACCCAAAAACCTTAGAGAGAGAAATAAATATATAGACTTTTAAACACTCATATTAACAGCTGAATTCAATAAGCTTTTAGTTCCAATTATATTAATCTTAACCGCTTAAAACTTGAATCAAATTCTCAAGAAGGAGTTAACTTTATATCATCTTGCTTAAGCTTATCCCCAGAGAATACTCTTATCTCTTTAATATCTCTGAAACATTAAGCACCCGACCCTATCAATAAAATGCTTTACACTTACCTTTAATAAAACAGGTGGCCTTTTCGAAACATTTTTCTTTTTGTAAGCTTGAATAATTACCACCGATACTAAGAGAAGGAAATATAGCTTAGTTAGAATAAAATACATAGTTTTTAACACCCCAAAACCTCTGACAACTTTTTAAAATTTCTTATATAGAACATCCTAAGAAGCCTTCTTCTTATTCTGGTTTAATTTTATACTTTCTTGGTACACATCCATTGGTTTTTTGTAGTCTAGCGTTTGATGGAATCTACGATGGTTATAAAAATCAATATAGTCATCCACATCAGTAGTTAACTCGCTGATAGTTTGATATTCGTTCAAATAGATTCTCTCAACTTTGGCACTTCGCCAGAAGCGCTCAATGCAGATGTTATCAGTGGCTCTACCTCTGCCATCCATTGATATAGTAATACCTAGGTTTTTAAGCCTCTGAGTGTGTATCTCACTGGTGTACTGGCTACCTTGATCAGTATTAAATATCTCTGGATGTGGGTACTTAGCTAGTGCATCATTGAGTACACTCATCACTAACTGAACATCCATGGTGTTAGATATTCTGTGTGATAGCACAGCTTTGCTATGCCAATCAATGATGGCTGCCATATACACCATACCGCCTGCAATCTTGATGTAGGTGATGTCAGTACTCCAGACATGATTAGCATGGCTAATATCAAGCCCTCGAAGCTTATAGGTGTACTTCTTGTGCTCTTTGATTGGTATGGTGGTGTTGACTTGTTTAACGGCTAATACAGCTTTTAAGCCTAGCTCTTGGCGATAACGAGCCACGGTGTTTAAGCTGACCTTTATGCCATCTTCAAGTAGTTGCTGATGCACCTTCTTCTCACCGTAGATGGGTATCTGTTCAAACACCTTGGTGATACGGTTTTTAATTGTTTGTTTGGCGTGATTAACTCGTGGCTTATAATATAAGCCACTTCGGTTAATGCCAAGCAGCTGACATTGGTGGTTAACAGATAGAGAGGCTGGTGATGGCTTGAGATCAATTAGCTGTTTTAGTTCAGATGAGCCCAAGCTTTTTAGCTTTTTTGCTAACCATTCCTTCTCTACAGTTACCTTACCTACCAGTGCAGTTAGACGTTCATTCTGCTCTTGTGATTTAATAAGCTCTTCCTTGTATTCTTTGACTGCTTTAGAGGGCTCCATCGCAATCTCAGCATTAGCAAGAAAGGTCTTCTTCCAGTTCACTAGATTCTGTGGAAGAATGTTATGTTTACTGGCAATCTCTGCCAGGGTATCTGCATTTTGCAGTAGTTCAAGAACAAGTTTAGTCTTGAATGCTGAGCTGTAGGTTGTGCGTTTTTTACTCATAATTTTTTACTCCGAATTGTTGATTAAGTTTAACTCGTTCGAAATAAGAAATCTTAAATTGTTGTCTTAATTTGTTGGGGCACTATAGTTTACACTTATAATTTAATTCATTATGGACTTTTAATATCTAGCATCGCCTATAAATCTGAACCGACGCTCCTTACTGTTAAAATAGTATTCCAATTAACTATTCATATAACACTGTATTATATGCTTCAATATGTTTTTTAGCACATTGCTTAATATCTAAATTTTCTACTGCCATTTCTCGACTATTTTTTCCAAATTCTGATCGTAGTTTTTCACTTTCAATCAACTTAGAAAGTTTTTCACTCATAGTGACATAGTCACCACAATCAACGATAAACCCATTAACACCATCGCGAACATATAAAGGAACATCTCCAACATCTGTTGAGACAACAGGCTTACCCATTGCCAAAGACTCCCACACGGCTATCGGTGATGATTCTGCTTGAGAACTGCAAAGATATACATCAAAACGATGAAGCAGCGCACTTACATCACTACGGCCACCAACAAAGTTAATATTATTCACATTGTTTTCAGCACATAAGTTGCTCAGTTTATCAAAATAGCGCTTCTGATTTTTATAAATTACACCAATAACTACAAATTCTACATCGTCATAATTTTTGTTAATTAAACTAGCGGCCTCAACCAGAACATCGAGCCCTTTTATAGGATTAACATTTGCGACACACCCTATCACTATCTTACCGTCTAACGTCCGAATCAGCTCTTCATCACCTTCATAATTAGCGTCAGGTTCAAACTTGTTCACGTCAACAGGAGCGGGGATCACGAACTCTGGTTTTCTCATTCCACCCGCGAAAGAGTAATACTTTTTTGTTCTTTCTGAGGCGTAGATATACCCATCGGCATATCGACTGAGAAGCAAATATATTTTTCTAAATACCCAGGGCATAGATGTATCGTTTAAGTGCCATATAACTTTCTTTCCAGCTATTTTCCCAGCGATAACACCCTTATATTGCCAACTGCCACCACTCACGTGAACCAAATCAAAATTACCTTTCTTAAAAAAGACAACAAGCCTGACAATTTCAAATAAAGAGAAAAGAGTATAGCGAAGAGCCGCACTCAGTTCCTTTGTAATCCTTGTTATATTGAATGTTTTATATTTAACACCTGACAACTCACACTGCGAGACAAATGCAGCAGAATTATCCTTTGGCATGACTATCGTCGTATTTACTTCACCGTGCAAAGCTACAGCAACACGAATCATTCTTAATTGTGGCCCTCCGATTTTTGCTTCTTCGATTATGTTTACAACATTCATAATGTAAATCTATACTATTTAAGATACCGCGCAATATTATTATTTCTCGTGCTCACGTTTTCTATCAGCGCCTTATTCCTTCCTGATTACTTGAGCTAGTACAGGAAGAAAATCTTAGGACCGCATAAACAATTAGCACCGCATAAATAAAAATCATTAAAGTAGCCAAATCACCACGCACAATCATTGGAGTAAAGGAAAAAATAAATATGGCATATATTTCTCTACTACTATCCCACCTTACATAGTTACGTATCCTTTCCATTCGTATACCGTTAAATTCACCAAGTTACCCCATTAAAAATAACATCCTTACGAATATTATTTTGATGTTGTTTAACAACATCAAACATATCCAGTATCGCCTCTTTAGTAAGCAAGTGAGGCTTTACACCTAATTCAATAAGACCTTGATATCTTGGATTGTAATAATGATCTTCTAATTCCACTCGCGGGTTTTTGATATTTTTTATCTGAACATCATAGCCAAGTTCCTTACCCGCACTCTGGGTTAGTTCAGCAAGTTCGTTCACGGTAAACGTTTCCATTATTTGATTGAATATTTTCATTTCGCCTTGTTTGGCCGGGTTCTGCTCTGAGATATGAACACATTGTAGTGTATCTTTAATATTGAGATAGCCTCTTGTTTGACCGCCCTTACCGTATACGGTTAATGGATAACCAATCACCGCTTGCGTAATAAAACGATTAACTATAGTTCCGAAGAGTTCATCATAATTAAATATGGTTTTTAATCGGTCATCAATCTTTGATTCTTCTGTTTCCATTCCATACACAGGACCTTGCATTAAATCTGTCACTTTTAAATCCCACATCCGCACACCAAACCACATCAAGTCGGTGTCCATTATTTTCGATGTGTGATAAATGGAACCTGCCTGACGCGGATACAGAAATTTGTCCTTTCTGCCTTTATGCTCAACCTCTAACCAGCCCTCTTCAATATCAATATTCGGCGTTCCGTACTCACCCATGGTACCCAGCTTGATGATATGAACTTCTGGCGCCAAATCTTTAATGGCAAATATTAAGTTATTGGTCACTAATAAATTATTGCTGAGAGTGAAATTAGCAGTTTTGTAGTTCATCAACGAGTAAGGTGCCGATGGCTGCTCGGCATAATGAACTACTGTTTCTGGTGTACCGGTAAATTTAGTATTAATTGCCCACTGATAGTTAAGATCTTTCCCTGTAAATAATGAACGCACCAATTCAGGGTCGGTAAGGTCACCAATAACTACTTTAATTTCATGGCCTGTTTTTTCATGCCAAATTTTAGCTCGCTCTACCAGAGTAGGAACAGGATACAGCATACCCACATTTATTTCGTTGCACACGTGTCGACGGAAGTAATTATCAACTACTGTAACTTCATAGCCTCTTGCAGAGAAGTACATTGCTGAAGGCCAGCCAAGGTAACCATCTCCACCAAGAATTAATACATGGCTCATGATTTTTCCTCTTTATCCCCTGGCCAATAGCGTTTATCTGAGGTCTCAGATGGCTGACCAAGAAGATTATTTTTCTTTAAGAACGCTTTGATTTCATTAACTGTCAGTGGCGTCTCTTCTTCTGAGATATAGGGGTTGGTGACTATTTTATTGACTGTCGTTGAATAACTGTAATTAATATCATTATAAATGCCACGGAATGCAGGTAGCACACTATAGTATTGCTCTAACTCAATGGTTCGACGTGTTTCTTCGGAGCTCATCAACTCTTCGTAGAGCTTTTCACCTGGCTTAGTGCCTATTGTAGTTATTTTTATGTCGCTGGCAGCTTTGCCATACAGTGGCGCTAATTCTTCGATCATCGCAATGGCGAGGTCTTCGACTCTAACGACTGGCATTTTTGTAACAAAAACTTCACCGCCTTTAGCTTCTTCCGCAGAATCAAGTACCAGCCGAACCGATTCATGGATGCTCATTACAAAACGTGTCATATCTTTGTCGGTAAGCGTAACTGGCCCACCTTCAGCTATTTGATTATGAAAAATAGGGACAACTGAACCATTTGAACCTAGTACATTACCAAAACGTGTCGAAGAAAAAATAGGTCCGGCACCACGCTTATTACTATTGGCCGCAGTCATTAACCGTTCCCCCATTAGCTTTGAAGTTCCCATTACATTTGTTGGGTTCACAGCTTTATCGGAACTGGTAAAAATCACCTTTTCAACATTATTAAACATAGCTGCGGCTATAACATTTTGTACACCAATTATATTAGTTTGTACTGCTTGCTCAGGTGAACGCTCTGATAAAACCACATGTTTCAATGCTGCAGTATGAAAAACAATATCAATATCAGTCATTTTTTTAACAAGTTCATCTTTATCACGTATATCAGCAACAAAAAACCTTGCTCTAATGTCATTCAGATATTTTTGATCCTGAAAAAAAATCTCACTTTCATTACTATCAATACCAAGCACTTCATTTGGTTCATAGGTATCATCCATAAGTAGTTGTTTAACTAACTCTGAGCCAACTGTCCCACATGAGCCAGTGACTAAAATGTTCTTATTTTTAAATAATTTTTTCATTCATAACTCGTATTATTATCATTAAAATATTTTACAGTATGTTCTAGACCCATTTCTTGGTTTACTTGAGGTGACCAACCTAAAATCATCTTTGCTTTAGATGTATCAGAGTAATTACGCATTACATCTCCAAGGCGTTTTTCACTATTCTTAACTACAATATTTGTAACTCCATATCGTTTTAGAGTTTCAATTAGTTTCTCTGTGATTTCACCTACAGTAGTTTCATTATTACTTGCAATTTGAAATACTTCTCCGCCCACATCTTTTTTTGTAGAAGCTAATATCACGGCACTAATTAAATCATCAATATAAATAAAATCACGAGTTTGACTACCGTCACCAAAAATCTCTAAAGTTTCCCTATTAAATGCTTTTTTAATAAATTTAGCAACAACACTGCTTTTATGTATAGATCCTGGTCCATAAACATTTCCAAAGCGTAAGGCTACTGTATCAACTCCAAATGTTTTATAATATGCGGAACAATAACCTTCACCGGCTAACTTACGTGGGATCCTCTAGAGTCGACCTGC